>Ga0351907_1030_pt2 | contig 44693 bp, 41 predicted proteins | sample BONcelHT113001E6_FD_206861 | JGI IMG/M metagenome (GOLD analysis project Ga0351907, IMG submission 206861) | Enriched cells from coal bed in the Powder River Basin, Montana, United States - BONCAT cells T11 rep1 HSBNCT.T11.300.1.E6 ... | reverse complement strand
CGTCTTTCATTTTTCACGCTCCTTCATTCATTGCCCTTCTTCCTTTCAGGGCAGGCTGTCGGATCTCAAAGCCGGTGATGTCCTCTCCCGCAATTACAAGGCGGCTCCATCCCGTTTTTCAGGGACGGTATTCCGCCATTTTGTCCGTCCGGCGAGACCCAAGACAGGAATATACCATCAAAATACGGAGTTGTCAACTTGCGGAAAGGCAAAACAGCCTCTTTTCAATCCATTATGTACCATATATTTCAATTTTACTCTTTTATGGGTTTTGTATGTTTTTAGATGTCAACTCCCTTGAAGATCGCTTGAACAAAGGAAATTTCAAGGGTTTGATATCCGTGCGCCCCCTTTGAAAGCAATTTGGAAAAAAATTGTAAATAATTTTTGAATTTTTTTCGTTTTAAAGCGGATTTCAGCAATTTGTTAACAGTAATGAACAATTTTTATACCCAAATCAGCCCGTTTTCCGCCGCCTTGATCAGGGCAAAATCCAGTATCTTTTCCCGCCACCTGAAATACGTGCTGCGGTCCAGAAACAGATGCGCGCACACCTGCGCAACCTTTTGCCGTTCGGTATAAACCATGGCCAAAAACTCCGCCTGCGGGGTCCCGGAAAAACGCCGGTACGTACTTTTCACCACCTCGCTCCATCCCTTTATCTCACGCAGTTCTTCCTCCATCCGCGCGGCTTTTTCCCCGGTCGGGTCGGCGCTATCCGTCCCGCGCACCCCGGTCTCGGTCATTTTGAATGCGCCTGCCTCGGCAATCTCGGCCTCCCGCGCCTTTATCTCCGCCCGTTCGGATGCATACCCGTAAAAATGGCTCTCTATCTCCCTGGCGAGCCTCCTGTCAGCAATCATGCCTGTTTCCTCCGCTTTTTGAATAAAATTTACCAAATCGAAAACAATACTATATGAGGTGATGTTTTATGATGGATATGCCCATCGGCCTTACCATGGCGTTTGCGGAAAACCTGGATTCCTATAAATATTTCTCCACGCTCTCGCCCGCGCAGCAGCAGCGCATCATCGACCACGCAAAAACGCTGCATAACCGCACGGAACTTGCCGGCTACATCAAAAACCTTACGGGCAATCCGCCTCTGTTCTAGGCGGATCGGATCGTGCGGCCGGCACGGCACGGAGCGCCTTTTCCCCGGTCACGACCAAATTCACCACCTGCGAGCGCACAGGGAATATTTCGCCTATGCTTTCCCGGTTGTCAATAAATATGGGCGCGCTCACGCCGTTTGCCTTCGAAAAAACGTCTATGATCTCAAGGCCGGTGTTGATGCGCGCGGCGCTGTTCGCGTCCGCATAGGGCACGCCGTTAATCATGCATTCGCAGCATTCGCAGACCCCGCCGTTGATCTGCAAGTCGAACAGCTTCCATTTGGCTGTTTGGAACATCGAATTGATCTTGTTCTCCATCAGGGAACACTTGTAGGCCGTAAACTTCTCCAGGTCGGCCAGCATACGCTCCTTAGCGCCCGCCTCGCATAAAAGCTTCTCCAATTCCCGCGAAAGTTCGGCCAGCCTCTTCTGCGCGGCCTCAAACTGGGCGCGCGCAGCCAGTTTCTTTTCAATGCAAAAAATCTCGTCCGTGATCTTATTTTTTTGATCCAGCAGCCCTTGGATGTCCCCATCCCCTTCCGCCGGGCCTTTTTCTTCTTCTTTTATAAGAAGCGATGCCATCAGGCAATATTCGCCATCCATGCCGGGATCAATTTCAGGAACCTTCCGCTCCGCTGCCGCGCGGAGTTCATCCGCCCTTTTTTCCAGCACGGCAATTGTCGTACGGGTTTCATCCGCGCGTCGGCTTGCGTCCGCCGCCTGCGCATCCAGCCTTTGAATCCTGCATGCAATCTCCTCCCCCCTGGCCGCCAGCGCGGCTGTATCCCGCTGTTTTTGTTTTGCAAAGGCCATTTTCCTCTCGTCTTCTTCCTTTCGCGCCATTTCCTCCGGAAGAGCCTGTCCGCACAGCGCGCATAAACCGGAAGTTTCAGGGGGCATATACGCCGCGCACCCGGCCCCGTCCATCTCCATTTGCAGGGAGGCTGCTTCAACCCGCCGGGATGCGGCCGCCCGCTCAGCGCTCTTTGCCTGGTCGTTTGCCTCCAAAATCTGCCGATGGGCCCGGCTCATTTGCATCAAGACGTCTTCAAGTTCAAATTTCGCTTCCCGCCTTTCCTTTCCGGCTTCCCGCCTGATTTCCTCTTCGCGCTCCTTCAGCCTTATTCTGATTGCTTCCGCTTTTTTCATCCGTCCGGCGGCCGCCCGGGCCAGTTCGCGGGCGCTCAGCAGCCGCCGCTCCGTCTCTTCCAGCTTATCGCGCGCGCCGTCCCGCATGCGCTCCAGTTCGCCCCATTCCGCCGGATTTGGCATGCTCCTTTTGATCTCATCCATCCGCACGGGGATTCCCTGCATTTCCTCCTTCAGCTTCTTTACGGAAAACTGCACCGACTTTTTTGCTTCCTCGGTACTCCGCCCCCGCAGGGTATCCCGAATGCCGGCAAATTCGGGCAGCAACGCAACCATTTCGTCCTCTCCCTTTAAATATCCGGCCAGGTCAAACAGCTTGTCCCGCCTTTCCTGCCAGCTTGCTGCCGCGTTGAAATATCCGGGACTGGTAATCATTCTGAACGTTTCCTCATCTATCATTTTTGCAATGGCCGCCTGGTACTCCCCCTTGCTGCAGGGCACTCCGTCCAGTGAATATTCCGTTTCGTTTCCTGCATAAGTCCGTACGCTCTCCCCCCGTTTCTTAATCCATTTCTCCGCAAGAGTCTTCTTTAAGGCCACCATCCTGTCCCCATGCAGGATGCGGCCTTCCACCCGCGTTTTTAAATGATGGATCTCCTCTCCGTTCCGTCCCCGCGGCTTTGCCGCAAACTCATGGCGGCCCGTCGAATCCCGGTCGAACATCAGCCATAGAAAAGCGTCGTATACCGTTGTCTTTCCGGTGCCGTTCCCACCGTAAATATTCATGTTCCTCCCGCCAAAATCGATCTTCAGATCATGGATTCCCTTAAAATCCCTTATGGCAAGTTCAAGCAGTTTCATTTTTAATCAAACCTCTTTTCCTTTGTATTCGCCGGTTGCCCGCATTCTACTTCCATGAACACTTCCTCCAGAATTTCGGTCACGCTCGCAATATCCGCCGCCTCCAATCCGGCGATCTCAATGCCGCCGACGGTCCATACGTCCTTCAATATCACGATGTCTCCCAAAATCGGAATGTTATGCTCGTCCGTATCGTACAGATAACATCCCGCCCTGTTTTCGGGCAGGCCCAGTATCGCGCTCTCCCCGTTGATGATCATGCAGTACGGGCTCTCCAGCAGCGGGGGGACGATATGTTCAACGCTCCCTCCCAGCAATTCCACGGCCGACTTGCTAAGAGGACTTAAGAGCTCCACTTCCGCAAATTCGTTATCGGCCGTGACCAGCATCCCTTTCAACGCTCCGCCCTCCTTCCGTCTGCTCCTTCGCCAGGGTAAGCTCCGGTTTTCCGGTATCGATGACTATTTTTCCTTCCGGCGTCATCAAAAGCACCGCTCCGGCCTTTTTCAGTTCCTCGGCTTCTCCCAGCGTCAGCTCGGACAAGTCCTTTACGCTTTTTAAAATCATTTTCAAATCCCCTTCCTTTTCATTCGGATACGGCAGAACAGTAAATCCCTCCACCATACCCGCCGTAAATAACTTAAAGTCATTCAATCTTTACGGCACACCATCCTGCTTTAAATCTACGAACCATCTTTTTGTTTTATTCCATTTAATGCATCCGCGCCCCGATTGGTGCATATACTTAATAAATGGCTTTGCAGCGCTATTTTTTCTTGCATTCCTTCCCGTAAAATGCTATGATGTTCCCATAGAATGACAATCGGTTTCCTATCTTCTGCATGCTGATGCGGCAAGTTGCAGACCGGTTTATTTGTATTCAGTATATTCCGGTTTTACGGATTTTTCAAGTTGCTTTTTCCGTATTTTCGGAATAAGCATAAACGCTGTCAAAAATAGGTACAGGTAAATGACGACTTCCGAGCGTATATTCGCCCTCATGCGGCAGAAAAACATAACGGCGGCGGGATTGTCCCGTGAAACGGGGATCCCCACCAGCAATATTTCGGACTGGAAAAAAGGCAAATCCAATCCGTCGTCCGAGGCTGTCGCCAAGATCGCAAACTTCCTTTCGGTCTCCACGGACTATCTTTTATGCCGTACGGACATCCCCTCGCCCCCCCATGCGTTCGCGCTATCGGCGGATACCGACTATGACGACCTCCCGCCCGAAGCCAAACGGGAACTGGAGGATTTCCGCGAGTACATCATACAGAAATACAAAAAATAAAGCCGTTCAAAAAACCCCGGCTTTTTTCTCTTCATAAAAGATTGGTACTGGACAAAAAGAGGCGTTGTGGGTATAATACGTTTATTGGCAAAAAACATCCCTTTATAAAATGGAGGCATAGCTCAGCTGGTTAGAGTACTTGCTTGACATGCAAGGGGTCACTGGTTCAAGTCCAGTTGTCTCCACCAGCCGGGGAAGCCCGGCAGCGTATCCGCAAATCACTTTTTATGATTCGCGGATTTTTTATTCCAGCAGTACTGTGTATGAGCCGTCCGTTTTTTAACGGTCGGTTTTTTAACCGTTCCCGAACACAACGGCCCTGATGCGAATAAAATAAAGAAAAACGTTGGGAGATTTCGCTATGTTGGTTTATGTATATAACAAGGACAAAGAGAAAATCGAAAAATACGACCTCGCGCCGGGCGACCCCATGCCGTATATTTCCGACAAGTACCTGACGGTTGATGAATTCAGGGGAAGCTCAAACAGTCCCCTGCTGTGGAGCGATAAACGGACGCTCCAAACCTTCAACAACTTTCGGAAATACTACGGCAAACCCATTCCGGTGGGTTTTGCATTCAAACGCATATGGGAGGGCGGGCACGGCACGCAGTCCCAGCATTACGCCGGCATGGCATTCGACACCGGTCAGGCATTAAGCCCGGAAGAAAGGGACAAACTGCATCAGGCGGCCGTAAGGTTCGGCGAATGGAGCTATGTGGAGCCGAAAAGCATGACCCCCACCTGGGTGCATTTCGATAAAAGGCTCGCGCCCCCCGCCTGTCCGGGCGGCGGCTATATTTCCTTAAGTCCTGGAATGAAAGGCGTATATGTTCTGGTGCTGCAGGACGCCTTGGCCGCACTGGGCTATACCGCGGGCGGCCTGGACGGCGTGTTCGGCAAGGGCACAAAGGATGCGGTCATGGATTTCCAGAAGGCGAACGGCTTAAAACCAGACGGTATCGTGGGCTGCGGCACCTGGACCGCCCTTGCCACGAAGGCAAAAGGCATCGGCAAAACCCCGACGGTCATCCTGCCCTGACAGGCATATAAGGAGGAAATGATGAGGGTATTAAAAATCGGAGATGTCGGCACGGACGTTGCGGAGATCCAGTCCCTTTTAAAAAAGATGGGTTACGATATCAGGGAAATAAACGGCGAGTTCGGCCAAAACTTTGAAGACAAGGTCAAAAATTTCCAGAGAACGAACGTCCTTTCAGCGGACGGGATCATCGGCCCCAAAACCTATCACGCGCTCTGGCCCTATCTCATGGGATACATCCCATATGAAATTCAGCCCGGGGACAATTACTACAGCATCGCGCGCAAATACAACACCCACATGGCGCTGATTGCCTCGGCCAATCCGGGTGTGGACCCAGCGCGCCTTCAGATCGGCCAGACCATCACCGTCCCCCTGCATTACGATGTGGTGAATACGGATACCGCCTTCTCATACGAAATACTGGAACACGGTATCGAGGGCCTTAAGGTCCGCTACCCCTTTTTGGAGGTCGGCTCCGCCGGCCGCAGCGTCCTCGGGAAAAAACTGTACACCCTCCGTCTCGGGACGGGGCCCAAGCAGGTCATGTACTGCGCGGCCCACCATGCCCTGGAATGGATCACCTCCTCCCTGCTTTTAAAATTCGTAGAGGATTTTTCAAAAGCCTACGCAATGGACCAGTATATACTGGAATACAACCCGGCCAACATCTGGCTGGAAAGCTCGGTAATCATCGTCCCCATGGTCAATCCGGACGGGGTAAACCTGGTGCTGGACGGCCTTAAGCCGGGCAACCCCTATGCGGAGGAACTGGTCTCGTGGAACGGCGGAAACCGGAGCTTTTCATCGGACTGGCAGGCCAACATCCGGGGCGTGGACTTAGGCCATAATTACGACGCGGCCTTCGGCGAATACAAAGCCTTCGCGGAAAGCATGGGCGTCACCGGCCCGGCGCCGGCCGGGTATCCCGGTGCTTTCGCCCTGTCCGAGCCCGAGACCCATTCCATGGAAGATTTCACCAGAAAACATGATTTCAAGCTGATTCTGGACTACCACGCGCAGGGAGAGATCATCAACTGGAACTTCAAGGGAATGGCCTCCCCAAAAGACGCCCAGATCGGGGATTATCTTGCCAGTCTGTCGGGGTACGATCTTATCGAAGCAAAAGCGCCGGATACCCTTGCGGGCTACCGGGACTGGTTCATCAAGGCATACCAAAGGCCGGCCTACACCTTCTATGTGGGCAAAGGAAAAAATCCCCTCCCCATCGGGGACCTCCAGGATATTTACGACCACAATATCCGCGTGCTTTTAGAAGCGCCCCGACTGGTGTGAACTTTTTGTATTCCGTTTCAAAGCCCGCCGCATTTAAACCCGCCCGGCGGCCGGACATGCTTTTTTGTTCATTGGCTCCCCGTTGTACATAAATCCGCACATCTTATGGTGTTAAATATAAGTATCCGGTATGGAAAGGAGGTTTAAAATAGTAATGTTGCTTTCCGATTCCCTCGACGAAGAGATCTTCGGGCAAAACATCACCCTTTCGGAATACGGGTTTCCCGTCTGCATCCAGGCCGTATACTGCAATTACGGCCGTCCGGCCATCATACTGAATAAAAATATCCTAATAACATATGCCCGCAATGCGATCAAAGCCCATGAACTCGGGCACCATTACACCTGTCCCGGCGACCTGTGCGGCGCTTCGCCTCCCGTTCGGAAAAAGTGTGAAGTCCTGGCCGGCCGGTGGGCCCTCTTGCGGATCATGCCTTTGGAAAAACTGGTGTCGGCCTACCGCGCGGGCGTCCGCGCTCTGGACGAACTTTCCGACTATCTTGAGATCAGCTTTGAAACAATCGCGAGCGGCCTTGTCACCTACCAGCAGATCTACGGCGGTAAGTTCAGGCTCGGCGCATATACCATCACTTTCGACCCGTTCAATATCTATCCGTCCAGTCATTAAAAATTCTTTACGCCAAACCCAATTCGGACCGCCCCATTGCCCATCATTAAAAAACGCCGGAATACGGCATTTTTATTTTCCCGTTCCTGCCGGGGCACTGTTTCTCTGCGGTTTTTCGGCTTCTTGATTTTATTCGCAATCCATGTTAGAATATACCCCATGGGGGTATATATAGGGTATGGAAGGAAGGTTTTTTTCAATGCATTCGCATATTCAAAAAAGATATTCGCAAAAAAGCGTTAGGAAATGCGATCTTAGCTGCGGAGGGAATATCGAACATCTGCAAATCAAGCCGGGCGAAAGCATACTCGACCTCGGATGCGGCCGCGGGTCCGAAACCATTCTGGCGGCCGGTATGGCCGGTCCGGGCGGACGTGCCGTCGGGCTGGACCTCACGCCCGCCATGGTCGCCGCCGCGCGCGAAAATGCGAAGGAAGCGAATGCGTTGAATACGGCATTCATAACGGGCGAAATCGAAAACCTGCCCTTCGGGGACGGAACGTTCGACGCGGTCATGAGCAATTGCGTCATCAACCACGCAAAGGATAAAAAAAAAGTTTACCGCGAAATTATGCGGGTTTTAAAAACGGGAGGGCGTTTCGTGGTGTCCGACGCGGTCACCAAAAAGCCCCTGCCGCCCGAAGTGAAAAACGACCCGCAGGCCTGGGCGCAATGCTTCGGAGGAGCCGTTACCAGGGAAGAATACTTTGCCGGCATCTTCGCGGCCGGTTTCGGTGAAATAGAACTTATAAAAAGCAGAGAATATATGAAAAACGGTTATGACTTTTTAAGTCTGACAATAAAAGCGGCCAAGGCTGTAAAGAGGAGGTGAAAGAATGAAGAAAGTGACCAAAAAGGAAGGTGTTAAATGCTGCACAGCAACGTTTACCACGGCGCAATGCTGCTCCAAATCTTCAAAGATCGTAGCAGGCTGCCATAACTAATAGCAAAAAAACGGAGGCGGGCCTTTAAAATCCGCCTCCAAAAAATTGTTTTGGGAGAAATAAATGATACAGTCTAAACACAATATCATTATAAAAATAGATGGACGGGACGAATACGCGCTCTTAAACCCCATATCGGGCAGTTTCGATCTGATGGGCCAAAAGGAATACGATTCCATTCAAAAAATGGAAGAAGGCGTCCTCCCGGACAGCGCGCTTTCGGGCTACCTTTTGGAACGCGGCTACGCGTACTTAAGCCCGGAAGAACAGGACGCGGCCATCGCCCGCGCCTATACGGAATTTAAGGAGGAGGCGGGCGCATCCCAGGTGCAGCTCATGCTGGTGCCCACCTACGGGTGCAACCTGGCCTGCACATACTGCTTCCAGCAGGGCATCGAGGCCCAGAGAGCCCTGATATCCAGGGAGATTGTGGACGCATTTTTTGATTACGCACGGAAGAACTTTTCTAACGGAGCCAAAAAACCGTTCGTAACGCTGTTCGGCGGCGAACCGCTGGCGGATGCGCCCGCTCAGCGCGAAATCATTACATACATCGCGGAAAAATGCGCGCAGGCGGGTTTCGAGATCGCCGCGGTCACCAACGGCTACGACTTCACCGAATATGTGGACGTCCTTAAAAAAGCGAAGATCAAGGAGATCCAGTTCACCCTGGACGGAAGCCGCGCGGTGCACGACAGCCGGCGGGCCACCCCCAACCATAAAGGCACGTTCGACAGGGTCGTCGCGGGCATCAATGCCGCCGTGCAAAACGGCATCCCCGTGAACCTGCGCACGGTGGTGGACCTTGAAAACATTGAAGATCTGGTTCATCTCGCACAATTTCTGGATGCAAAGGGCTGGCTGGATCTTCCGCCCGAACGCTTCAAAACCCAGATCGGCCGGAACTACGAACTGTTCGAATGCTACGCCAAGCCGCAGCACCTGCTGTCCGAAGTACAGCTTTGGAGCCGTATCTCCTCTCTCACGAAACAGCATCCCATCCTCGCAAAATTTCACCGTCCGGACTTTAAGGGCATCCGCCACATCGTGGATACCGGGGAAATGTACATGGCGTCTTTCGACACCTGCCCGGCCGCCAAAACGGAATGGGTGTTCGACCTTTACGGAAAGATTTACGGTTGCACGGCCAGCTGCGGGCGGGAGGAATACCTGCTCGGGACCTATTGGCCGGAGGTAGACCTGCATACAAAGGCCATCGAAACCTGGCAATGCCGGGACGTCACCAATATCGATGAATGCAAAAACTGCAAGTACGACGTGATCTGCGGCGGCGGCTGCGGCGTGGTCGCGGCGGGCCGCAACGGCGGGAACCCTCTCGCGGCGGATTGCCGCCCCATCCAGGAACTGCTCACGATCGGCGTTGCTCATTATAAAGACGAAATCATCGCAATGGCGGAGGAAGACCAGCCCGCTGCGGATTCCGCCTGCAACGGCGGCGCGGTTCGGGCGGACCGCACCTTTGGCTGCGCGGTCTGCGGGCAGGAGCTCATTTACTCTGATACGCCCAAGGAACTGGTCTGCGCGGTCTGCGGTGAGAGCCGGACGGCCTATATCGCCTGCCCCGCCGGACATTACGTGTGCGACGCCTGCCACGGCGCGGACATCCTGACCCAGGCCCAAAACCTCTTGATCGGCAGCGGGGAAAAAGACCCGGTCGCGCTCGCGCAGCAAGTGTTTTCTCTTCCCGCCCTCAAGATGCACGGCCCCGAATACCACAGCCTTGTCCCCGCCATACTGGTCACGGCCGTGCAGAACGCCGCGGGCGCAAAAGACGCCTCCAAAATCATGGAAGCCGTCCGGCGCGGCCGGGACTTCAAGGGTGGCAGCTGCGGTCTGTACGGCGTGTGCGGCGCAGCCGCGGGCGCGGGCATCGCGTATTCCGTGCTGGAAGGCGCCACCTCCATGAAGAAAACTGAGCGCAGCGGCGCGAACGAGATCGCCGGCAAGGCCCTGATCGCGGCCAGCGCAAACGTAGGCCCGCGGTGCTGCAAACGGGAAGCCGTCACCACCATTCTCACGTTCGCAGAAAACACCCATTATTTCAACGGGATAAAAACCACAGAATATGCCTGCAGCCAGGCTGCGCGAAACAAGGACTGCATCGGCGCCGACTGCCCGTTCTTCCGGGCAGCGTACGCGAGTCCCCAAAAAGAATTGCTGGAGGCTACAGTCTGATAGATTTTCAAGGTAAAGGAAGGATAAGAAAATGAGCGATAAAATCATGTACACAGAAAGCGGCGGATTCGAGAGCGCCGTACTAAAATCAACAATCCCGGTCATCGTGGACTTTTTCTCGGACGAATGCCCGCCCTGCGAGGTGCTGGCCCCGATATTCGAAAAAATGGCCGAAAAATACGGGGAGCATATCAAATTCGTAAAGATCAAGCGGGAAGAAAATAAGGATTTCGCAAAAAGCCTGCACGTTTCGGGCAGCCCGACCGTGCTGTTTTTCAAGGACGGCAAAGAGATCGGTTCGCGCCTCGCCGGCTTCATGTCCAAACCCCAGGTACGCCGTGCCATCGAAGACATTTTAGGCGGCGTAATCCCCAAAGAACCCATGCAGCGCGTGGATTGCGACGTGCTCATACTGGGCGCGGGCGCTGCCGGCCTTTCCGCGGCCATCTACGCCGCGCGGGCCAAAATGAACACCGTGCTGGTGGACGAAAGCGTTCCGGGCGGCCAGACCGCCTCCACCTACCATGTGGCCAACTATCCCGGTACGCCGGGGGTGGTGCGCGGCCGGGAGATCATAGACAACATGCGGGAGCAGGCGCTTTCCTTCGGCGCGCGCATTGACGACTTAAAGGAGATTGCAAAGGTGGATCTTACGGGCAAAACCAAATACGTGCTGACCGAAGACACGGCATATTACGCCAAATCCGTTATCATCGCCTCGGGGGCGAAACCCCGTGCCCTTCCCGCCCTGGGCGCGGACGAATTCAAAGGCCGGGGCGTGCATTACTGCGCCACCTGCGACGGCTCCATGTATCAGGACCGGTGCATCGTGGTGGTGGGCGGCGGCAACTCGGCGGTGGAAGAAGCCGTTTTCTTGAGCAAATACGCAAAGGAGCTCACGCTCATCCACCAGTTCGATAATTTCCAGGCCTCCCAGACCGCGCAGGAAGCGCTGATGAACAACCCCAAAATCAGAGTCATCTGGGATTCGGAGATCCGCAAGGTCATGGGCGAGGGCCATGCCCTGAACAGCGTGGAGATCGAAAACATCAAAACAAAAGAATGCTCCATCGTTTCCACCGAAGGCGCGTTCGTATACATCGGCACCCAGCCCATGTCGGAATGGTTCGCTGGCCAGGTGGAAATGGACGAAACCGGCTATATCAAGGCATCCGAGGATACCCAGACCAATGTGGAAGGCGTGTTCGCCGCGGGCGACATCCGCACCAAGCCCATCCGCCAGGTGGTCACCGCCGCCGCGGACGGCGCGGTGGCGGGCATCATGGCCGAACGGTATGTGGCCGGTCTTTAATAAACGCTCTTTTCTTCCATAAATACCCCCACTTTCATCTTTGGAACCCAAAGCAGATGCAAAGCTTTCCAAAGAAAAAAAGGAGCCGTCGGCTCCTTTTTTTATCTTATAAATTCAGTCTGTAAATTTCATAAAACTCTTCATCGCATCCGCGAATTCGGCCAATGCTTTTTCCCTGTCCTTGCTGGAAGCAGCGTTTTCGATGCAGGTCATCGAATATTTCTCTAGTATCAGGCTGCCCACCTTGCCCATCGCGGCGCGCACGGCGGAGACCTGCGTCAATATATCGATGCACGTCTTCTCCTCGCTTATCATCCTCTGTATGCCCTTTACCTGGCCCTCAATACGCCGAAGGCGCCTTTGAAGGTCTTCCTTGGTCATAATGCTCTGCCTGTCCGTTTTCGGTCACCTCCCATACCATACAGGGGTATACAGCCATTATATCCGATATAAACCGTCAAATCAATCGTCATCAATATAAAAAAACGCCTCCGGGTATTCCGCCCGGAAGGCGCCTGTGGTTCCGTTATGTGTTTCCTTTTCTTAAAAGCTTATTCGGTCGGTTCAAACTGGTCCTTGTCCGCAAAGCAGACCGGGCACACCCAGTCCTCGGGCAGTTGCTCAAAAGGCGTTCCTTTATTAACGCCGCTCTCCGGGTCGCCCTCGGCGGGATCGTAAACATAGCCGCAGGGCACGCAAACATATTTCTGCATGATCGGTTCCTCCTTGTTTTTTATATCATTTTTGAAGGCGCAGGCGCCTTTACGATGATCAGTTCCAGCGGACCTTTCTCCTCGTTCCGAACGTTCATTTTTGTTTTATACGGAATTTTAAGGACGCTCCCGGCTTCGTAAGCATGGATTTTTTCATCCCCCAGCCCTATGGAAAGCCTTCCCCGCACTACCGTCATATACACGTTGGAATTGGATTCGTGCAGGGGGAATCCGTCCCGTGGCCCGAAAACCACATGGATGTACTGTATGTTATCGTCCTCTATCAGCCTGTCCACGGCTTTTTGATCGCCCAATGCGTAGGTATAGACTTCTTCGATCATTCAATGTTCCTCCCGGTCTTTTATTATAAATATAACCCGCCCTGCGCGGCTTAAAACGGCAAATGCTCCAAGCGCCCGCATTACCGCCGCGGCGCCATAAAAAAAGAGCGGAACGTTTGCTCCGCCCTTTACTTGTCCTTTTACCGGCTCTTTGAGCCGATGTTGCTTGCAAACACCGCGCCCACAATAATGGCTCCCAAAACCACCTGCGATGCGAAGGAGGGTACTCCCAGCAGGTTCAAGGAGTTGGAAATGACGCCAATCAGCAGCGTTCCCAGGAAAACGCCCCAAATGCTGCCGCGTCCGCCTGCCAAAGACACGCCGCCGATAACCGCCGCGGCAATGCCCGGCATCAAAAGTGCATCGCCCATCAATGCATTGCCCGAATTGAGTCGTGAAAGCAGAATCATGGCCGCAACGCCCAGCAAAGTGCCGTTGAGCATATACACAAATATTTTGTTTCTTTTAATTTTGATTCCCGAAAGATACGCGGCCTCTGTATTGTTGCCAATGGCATACGCGCGCCTGCCGAACTTGGTAAACTTTAGAATGAGAAACATAATTACAAAGATGGCAATCAGGAAAAACACGGGAACCGGAATTGTTTCAAACACCTTATCCCGGCCGAACGAAAACGTATCGTCCGAGTGCAGGTTGTTGCCGCCAGTTACAAACAGCGTAAGCCCCTGGTAAACGGTCATCATTCCCAGCGTAATAATAAAAGGTTCCGCTTTGCTCACTACCACCAGCGCTCCGTTTGCAGCACCGCAGCCAATGGCGAGCAGCAACCCGATAATAACGCATATTTCCAGACTGACTCCCATATTCATTAACGCAGCCGTTGTGCAGGCGGAAAAAGAAATCACAGTGCCCAGCGTAAGGTCTATGCCGCCGGATATCATTACAATCGCGGCGCCCGCCGCGGCAATACCCAGCGCGGTTATCTGATTTAAAATGTTCAAGATGTTTTGTGTCTGATAAAAGCGATCCGTCGCAAAACACATAATGACGATAATGGCTGCAAGCGCAATACCCAGAATCAATACTTGCGATTTTGCTCTGTCTTTAAAAATACTCTGAACTTTAATAGCATACATGAACTTATCCCCCTATCGATACGGCAAGTATCGTTTCTTCGTTAATTTCAGCACCGGATAATTCCGCGACCATTTTTTTATCCTTCATGACCGCAACCCTGTCGCTCATGGCAATCAGCTCCGGCATGTCTGAAGAGATCATAATGATAAACTTACCCTCTTTTGCAAGATCCAGCATCAGTTTGTAAACGTCTTCCTTCGCGCCAATGTCTATGCCTCTTGTGGGCTCATCAAAAATGATTACTTCCGCGTTTGTGTGCAGCCACTTTGCCAGAACAACCTTTTGCTGGTTGCCGCCCGAAAGAAACCTGATCTCCTGATCCGGCCCTTGGGTTTTAATACGGATTTTGTTGATATAATCTTTTAAAATCTTGTTTTCTTTCTGCTGATGCAGCAAAAACCCTTTTCTTTTGTTAATGGTTGCGGAAACAAAATTCCAGCCAACGCTGTGATCCAAAAACATGCCCGTTTGCTGACGGTCTTCCGTAATCAGGCAAATGCCGTTTTTAATGGCAGTATTGGGATCTTTTGCGGTAATGTCTTTGCCGTCAATCGTAACGCTTCCGGAATCTGCCGCCGTAGCGCCAAACAGCACGCTTGCCATCTCAGACCTGCCCGATCCAACCATGCCGCCAATGCCCAGAATTTCGCCGCGACGAACGCTGAAAGACGTTTTTTTAAGATAATCTTTTTTATACAGATCGCGCACTTCCAGCAGGCCGGTTCCTTTTTCTACTTCTTCACGGTTGTAGAACATGCACATATCACGCCCGACCATGTCGCGTATCAGGCACGGCTCCGTGATTTCATCCCGTGTATAACACGAAATTTTCTTGCCGTCCCTAAGAACGGTTACGCGATCCGCCAGCTCAAACACTTCATCCAGATGGTGAGAAATATAAATCACGCCGATCCCTCTGGCCGCAACGCTTTTCACAAGCGCCAGCAGCGTGGTTTTTTCTTTTTTACCATAGGATGCGGTTGGTTCGTCCAGAATCAATATCTTTGCTTCCTGTGCCAGCGCCCGCGCAATCTGCACCGTCTGCCGCTCCGTAATGTCTAAATCGCCCAGCCGTTTTGTAGGGTCTATCTTCACGCCCGTTTGATCCAGTATTTCCGCGGCTTTTTTCACCAGTTTTTTGTAATTCATAAAACCGGTTTTACTGGTGACATAATCGCCCATAAAAACGTTTTCCGCAACCGAAAGGTCCGGCATTAAAAACTGGTTCTGATAAATGGTCTGAACGCCCATTTGTTTTAACATGTCCGGGTCAAAGTGCTTTACTTCGCATCCGTCTATCCATACACGGCCGCCATCGGGGACGTATGCGCCGGACAGAATCTTAATAAAGGTGGATTTACCCGCGCCGTTCTCGCCGACCAGGCAATGAATCTCGCCCGCCAGAAGATCAAATGAAACATGATCAAACACCACAATGCCTGAAAAACATTTTGTTACATCTTCCACATGAACGACGACTCGTGGGTTTTCTTTACTCATCATTCAACTCCTCATTTCTTATGCTAAACGCAATTTTCGCCTGTATTTTGTATATCCAATACCATTGGTTTTAAGCACCCAATAATTATCGCATATATATTATTAATATGTCTTTTATAAGAACAAAATAATATCAATTTTTGTTTGTTGTAATTAGAAAATTATACTCCCTGCGTTTTTCGGTATTCCTTTGGCGTCATATCTGTATATTTTTTAAATAGCACAGAAAAATACTGCGAATTGGGAATTCCAACATCGCTTGCCACTTCCGATATTTTTTTGCCCTTTTCGGCCAGCATGGATTTGCTCTTTTCGATCCTCTGCTTATAAATGAATTCCATGATGGAGGTATCCATATGGTTTTTAAACAGCATCATCAGATACCCGGAAGACAAATGCACCGCGTCCGCCACATCCTTAGGTGATATCGAGTCGTCCAGGTGACCGTTGATAAAGCTGATGGCGGCCTTTAAGTACTCCAGGATATTCTTGTTGTTCTCGGCGGCGCACGCCAGTTTTAAAAAGGTGGTTTTGTCTTCGTCTTCCCTTGTCAGGTTCAGGCAGACGGACATGGACTCGTCGTACCCCACCATTTCGCGGATCAATACCTGCGTGTCAAAGGATTTGCGCTCCTCCACGCATACCCGTTTGCCATCCCGTAATACCGTGATCCTGTCGGATATCCTGATCGCGTCCTCCAGCATATGCGTAAAATAAACGATCCCGATGCCGGATGCGGACATTTCCTTTAAAATCTCAACCATCTTCTGCTTCTGCCCGTTGGTAAAACTGGATGCAATGTTGTCGGCCAGCACAATCCTTGCGTTGTTCGCGTAAACCCGCGCAAGCTGCACCACCTGTTTCTCGAATTCACCCAGATTCACGGGCAGTGTGTCCGGATCCATGGGCACATTCAGCCTCTTTAGTATGTCTTCCGCCTTTTCCCTGAGCTTTCTATAGTTGACAAACCCGACGCTGTTGGCGATGTATTCTCCCATAAAAATGTTTTCCGCAACCGTCAGATCCTGCATCAGATACTGGCTTTCATACAACGACTGCATCCCTATTTCCCTCGCCATCACGGGCGTAAACCTGCGGTGCTGCTTTCCAAAAATCTCAAAATAACCTTTGTCCACGGGCAGCGCGCCCGAAAGAATGCGCATCATGGTAGACTTCCCGGCGCCTTTGGAACCCAAAACCGAATGGATCTCCCCTCCGCAAAGTGAAAAATCTATATCGGCAAGCGCAATCGAGCTGTTATAATCTTTGGAAATACCAATCGCTTTTAAATAAACAGTATTAAAAGACATCTTTTTCTCCCCTGCCTTAAAATAATTCTCTTAAAAATAATACAGCTTAAATTGTTCCTTTTGAAGAATTGATATATATTGCACTATTTAAATCATATTATATTAGATTCATAAACAAAATACTAACAATACAATAATATAATACAAAAATTTGTTTGTCAAAGTGAAATGTTTGCCAGAACAATATGATATAAATTAAAAAAGGAGAAAGCCGGATGCTCTCCCCTTTTTTTGAATGTTTCATAAGTATTATATTGCTGTCTTATTTGTCGTATGTTCCCGCAAAATACTCATCCACGCTCTTTGTCGCCCACTTAATATCCCAGGAAGGTGTGTTGGGATCGTTTACATTGCTGGCATCGATTATGAATGTGGGTGTGTCATAGGTTTCCGGTACCGGAACGCCGTCAAAGTACTTCAGAACCTGCACAACCACGTCGCTGGCTACCAGCGGCGGAGGATTCGCGCATGTTGCAATCACTTCTCCTGCCTGAATCATCGTAAATCCATCGGGAGAACCGTTCTGCGTAATTACCGTTACTTTGTCGAGCATGTCGTTCTCTTTCAGTACGCTTACAACGCCCGCGCACATATCTTCGTTATGCACAAAGATGCAGTTAAAGTCAAGGCCTGCCGCTATCTGGTCTTCGGTAATTTTAATAGCGTCATCACGGTTCCAGCCTGCTGTCTTCTGGAATACGATTTTAATATCGTCTCTTGCTTTAATGCCTTCCGCAAATCCTTCGGAAATACCTTCCGCAATGCCCTGTCCAAGCGCTCCCTGGATTTCAAGAACATTCAGCGCGCCCGTTACTTTTTCCGCCAGATAATCGCCGTCATACTTGCCCATTTCGGTCCAGGAGTTGCCGATCGTGCACACAACTGTTCCCGGGCCTTCGCCATTCACGGAGCTCATGAGGAACAACGGAATGTCGGCGGCGTTGCATTTCTGCGCGCCCTGCTGCGCAACATCGCTGGCAAGTGAGAACATCGCAATCGCGTCCACGCCCTTGGAGATGAAGTCTTCAATGTTGGCAACTTCTTTTAAAGGATCCCCAAGCGATTGCGCGATCGTAACCTTCATTCCGCAGTATTCGGCGGCTTGTTTTGTAGCATCGGCAAACTGCTGATAATAGAAATGCTCGGCCGGCTGGATGATACCCAACTCAAAATCGTATCCGCCCGGACCTTTGGGGCCGGCCGGAGCTTCTGCTGTTTCGGGAGCTTCGGTTGCCGCAGCTGTTGTCGCAGGCGCTTCCGTAGCCGGCGCAGAAGTTTCTGCGGGAGCCTGAGGAGCGCAAGCGGTGAGCAGAGCCACAGCCAGAATAGCTGCAACAATAATCGCAATTACTTTTGTCTTTTTCATGTTTTTCCTCCTATATTTATATTTGTAAATGCCCGATGTTTTGGGCAAATTGCTTTTAAAGAAGTCGCCAAACATTATTTTATGCTTTTTTTTATTATAACCCTTTTTATAAAATAATCTTTTAGATCAAGCATATAACATAAAAAAACGTTTGCGGGGCGAATATATTTTATATTCCCCAAAATTACGGTTTTTAATAAAAAAAAGAAAAAAACAAAAAACGTTTGCTCCCGCGATATGTTGTTTTCATGCGTTTGCTTTTTTTTGTTTTTTCAGTATGATGGAATTATCCCATAAAATTTAATGAAATCGATTGGAGGGTATCGAATGTTGGATATTCAAATGCAATACGACAACAGACTAAAAAGGGTGATGGACGCGGTATCGCTGCGGGAGCCGGACAGGGTGCCGCTGGTGCCGGTGTTCCAGGCGTTCCCGGTCTATTATGCAGGAACCTGCACCATAAAGGACGCGATGGAGGATTTCGGCAAGGCGGCGCAGGCCTACGATATATTTTACGACCACTTCAAACCGGACCTGGGGTGGGACCCGATATTGTTTTACCCCACGGATTATATGGAAAGTTCGGGGATTACGTGGTTTCGGTGGCCGGGCAAGCACATTGAAGACCCCAATACCATGTACCAGTATATCGAAGGCGAATACATGAAGGGCGACGAATACGAGGAAGCCATATTCGACATCACCAAGTTCATGATGAACAAATGGATTCCCCGGAGTTTTTCCAAACTTTCGGGCCTTTCTAAAATCGACTTCCGCAATTCCATGTGGTTTGGACACATGGGCGAATTCGCGGCCTTCTCGGACCCCGAAGTGATCGCGTCCTTAGAGGCGCTGGTCGAGACCGGCAAGCACCTGATGGACTGGTTCGTGGACCTGGGCGGATACCGCCAGCGTATGAAAGAAAAATTCGGCATACCGCTGCTGTACGCGGGATTCGCGTACGCGCCCTTCGACATGATCGGGGACTCCATGCGGGGCACGGTGGAGATACTGATGGACATGTACGACCATCCGGAGGAACTCCTGCGCCTGATCGACGTGGTCACCGAGTTCGCGATTAAAGACACAATCGCGGGTTGTTCGGGCCAGGCGACGCCCTTCGTATGGTATTGGCTGCACAAGGGCGTGGACGCGTTCATGAGCGACGAGCAGTTCAAAAAATTCTACTGGCCTTCCCTGCTCAAACACATTACGGCGGTGGCCGACGCGGGCCTTACCCCCGTGATCTATGTGGAAGGCGCTTACAACAGCCGTTTGGAATACTTAAAGGAAGTGCCGCCGGGCAAATGCGTCTTCTCGTTCGAATATACGGACATGCAGGCGGCCAAGAAGTCGCTGGGCGGACACTCGTGCATCATGGGCGACGTGCCGGCGGTGATGCTGACCTACGGGGAGAAACAGGAAGTCGTAGACTACTGCAAAATGCTGATCGACACCTGCGCGCCGGGCGGCGGCTTCATCATGGACAGCGGCACGATGATCGACGACGCCAAGGTGGAGAACATCGAAGCCATGTTCGACACCACCATGACCTACGGAAAGAGATAAGCTTAGATCCTCCTAATCATTTTTTAAAGAACGGACAGCGCCCCGGAACTTCGTTTTCCGGGGCGCTGTCCGTTCCTTGTTTGTTCGTTTTTTAAAAATCGTCGCGCACCTTCTCCACCTTCCCGCTTTTCATGGACCTTATCGCCGCGTCGCAGACCGCGACGGATTTCGCGCCTTCCCTTGCGGAAGGAACCGGTTCAAAATCATTTATAAGCGCATCCTGGAAATGGCGGATATACTTCATCACGGTATTCCCAAGCCCCCGGTCTCCGCTCGTCTGCGGCGGAAACTCAATTTTCCATGGGTTTTTTGCGGGCAGCTTGTCAAGCTTGCATTTCAGCACGCCCGGCTCAAAATCTGTAAACTCGGCCGTTGCGCTCCCCTTTGTACCCATGATATCCACCTGCATCATGGGCAGGGGCGGCTCCACAATATCAAAACAGGCCATCACGCGGGCAATCACGCCGCTTTTGAATTTCATGTTCACCAGATAATTGTCATACTCCGATTTCCTGCCTTCGGTCAAAAAGCCCTTGTTCCCCAGCGCGTGGACCTCCTGTACGTCGCCGCAGAACCAGCGCAGCACATCCACCGGATGGATGAGGCCGCCGTAGATAAAATCCTGCGGCATGGTGAGCCTCCAGGGGGTTTCAATGTATACGGGGCGCATGTCGTGCACGTAATGCGCGCCTGCGACCACGATCTTCCCAAGGTCTCCGTCCTCGCACATCTTTTTCAGGCTGGCGTAGGGTTGCTCAAAGCGCATGGTCTGCCCCACCAGAAATTTAAGCCCCGTCTCCTCCACTTTTTTCACAATCTCAATAGCACCCTCAATGGAGGATGTCATAGGCTTGGTGCACACCACATGCTTGCCCGCGTTCAGCGCGGCCATGCAGACCTGTTGGTGCAGCGCGTCGGGCACGTACACGGCCACCACGTCGATATCCGGAAGATTCACAATCTTCATGTAATCATTCGAAGCATGCGCGACGCCAAAATCTTTTGCAAGCTGGGCGACCGCCCCGGCCGGTTTCCATGCGTCCGCGATGCCCCTGACCTCAAACGCACATTCTCCGGAATCGCCTGGATTTGCGTTGCCGCGCACCTCCTGTGCGTAGCGCTTTTGCGCATTAAGGGACAAAAGAATACTCCCGAAACCCATGCCGACCACGCCCATCCCGATTTTTTTCATCTTAAAATCCTCCTTGCGTCTCCTTAAAACCCGATAAAGTCAATCGCGTTTCTATAAAATATTTTTTCGATCTCCACTTCGCCGAGCCCCATGCTTTTGACTGCGCGCACCATTGCGAAGACGGATTCATATACAAAAAAGGTGATCTTTTCAGCCTCTTCCCCCCTCGCCTCGCGGATGTGGGGGTCGCCGGCCGCCGCCCCGACCGTTCCTTCGGGCACAATGTTGATATAGCTCCCGTTCCTGTGCTCCCGCATAAGTCGCATGGCGGATATCGGCAGGTCGGTGCCAAACATCACCCGCTCCGGGCCGAATATGCCCATCATTTTCCGGAATACCTCTTCGTTGGTGTTCGCTGCAAAATCGAACATCACGTTTTTTGTGTCTTTCAGGGCCTCGAACGCGCCGCCGATGTTCTCCCGGCAATATGCCCTGCCTATATGCGCAATAATCAACCGCACATTTGGGTATTCCCTCTCAATCATCAGGATATCCTCAATATTCGCCCGGTCGGCCAGCCGTTTATCCCTGGGCAGATGAAGCATCACCACCCACCCGAGTCCGTTCGCGATATCCAGCTGTTCGCGGGTAATCATGTCCGTCACCCGTACATCCTTCGATAAAATATCGGGGGAAACGAACGTCGGGTAGGGTTTCAGTCCAATCAAGCCGTTGCCCTCCACCTCCGTGACCAGCCGGTCGGGCCCGTAATCGGGTTTGCTCACGGCAAGGCCGCGCACATGCGGAACGCCCCGTATGCTCTTTCCAACATACCGGTTGTTTCCCTGCGTGTCCACATCGTTTTCCACCCAGCCGAAAACCAGGGAAGAAACCGTTTTTCCGGCAAAAAGGGCCGCGTATAATTTTTGCAGCTCGGGATACGGCAGGTCGTTTTTTCTGCAGAAATCGTGCACCCAGCCGGCGGCGGAACCGCTTTCATCATCCGCCGACCTGTGCGCCTGCGTCCAAATATGCGCGTGAACGTCCAACAGGCTTTCGGGCAGTTCGTCCCGTATATACCTATCATAAAATTCCCTGTCCGTCTCTTTCCAATCAATCATTTTCATCCTCCGGAAAATAAACCGAGTACTTGTCTCTTTGTCCCTCAAAAAAATCCGCCTCGTTCCTGAATTTTCCGTCCCCCGCCGCCGCCGTCAGCGCCGCGCCGGCTGCGCCGCCAAAGCGCCCGTGGAGACATGCAACCTCTTTGTTTAAAGTGTCCGCCATGATCTTGGGCCAAACGCCGCAGGATGCCGGACCGCCCGCCATAAAGACCCTTCCCGGAACAAACCCCTGCCGCCCGAGTTCGTCAAGTCCGCTTTTCAGGTCGCTGCAGGCCGCTTTCATGATGGCGCGGGCCGTTTCCTCCCGGCTCATTCCTGTCCATGTATTTATATCAAATTCATTCAGGCTTAAATTCTTTTTAACGTCTTTCTTCTTTTGGGCAAGAGCGCACAGGATGTCAAATCGCTCGTCCGACCGGTCGATCAGTTCCCGGACCGCCGCGTCGATCTTTTCGCCGTACCGGGTCATGGCGAACATGCCCGCCCACCGGCCTTTTTCTATCAGATACGGATCGATGAGCAGCCCGGCGCGGATCGCGCTCTCCCGGCCCTCGCATACGAACAGTCCCACCCAGGAAGTGCCGCAGGATATCAGCAGGTCCCCTGCCCGGGCTGCGCCCATTCCCCGCGCGCAGGCAGGATGGTCGAACGATCCCAGCACAATTTTTGTCCCGGGCCTAAGTCCGGTTAAACCGGATGCCTCTTCTGCGAGAGCGCCCAATACCGTCTCCGATGGATACAGCGGCGGGAGCATCTCTTCGCCGAGGCCGAAATATTCAAGATATTCCGGGCAGTACGCACCTTTTTTCTGGTCCAGCAGGTAGGACGGCGTGGCGGTGGAGGGATCAATCCCCCACTTCCCGCACAAGCGGAAAAGCAGGTATTCCGTGCTCATGCATATCCTTTTGCACTTTGCAAAAACATCCGGCCGCTCCTTCTTCATCCACGCGATGTGCGTCAAGGGAAACATGCCGATATACGGCCAGCCAGTCATTTCATGCACGCCCCCAAAGTCGAACCCGGGCAGGTATTCATCCTCCCTGCCAAGGATCCGCCGGTCGGTCCAGCTGATGGCGGTGCCCATGGGCCGGTCTTCTTCATCCAGAAACAGCGTGTTGCCGCTGGCGCTGGCGGCGCAGAGCGCTTTAATATCCTCCGGGTCGGCTCCGGCAGTCACATTTTTAATCAGATCGAACACCCGATCGCAGAAATCGTCCGCGTCGAACGTGCGGAAAAGACCGTCCTCCGTCATGGGGGCATCGGCCTTCGCAAACGCCGCGATATGCATGTTTTCATCGGCCAGCACCGCTTTCATCCCGGTCGTCCCGAGATCCAGGCCCACATAAAGATCCATCGTTCCTCCCAAACGCTCCGTCATTCCATAAAGCAGAAGTCCACGCCGATCAAAGAAGCAAACATCTCCATTTCCCGCTTTTGATCGCCCTGGGCAACGTAAAGGTGGTGCCCGCCGCCGTTCATGGAATATTCGGTCAAAAATTCGTCCAGTTTCCGGCCGGGCTGCACAACAAAATGCGGCGCCCCCAGTTCCTTGAAAACAGGGTGGGACACACAATCCAGCCGACCGGTGAGCAGCCGCAACGCCCCGCCCGGATTTTTCGTCCAGGTCGCAAATGTCAGTTCCATGGGCTGCGCCTCAAATTCATAATAATAGGAAGAAACGCTTTTCCCAAGGGCGGTCTTTTCCTTCAGATGAACCCGGCTGCCCTCCTTTGCAAACCTGGGATCGGCTTCCCCCATATGGGACATCAGCAGCAGGCCGCGGTCCCAGTCCGGGCAGAAGAATTCGCTGAACGCCGCCTTTTCGGAAAAGGTGTTCAGCGCAGGTCCCAGGGAGGCCGTGAGCACGTCCCCTTCGCCCGCGTATCCCACGCCGTTCTTCATCATATTGTTCACGGCATAGAAAGGAACGGGCGTTTTATAAAAATCGTCAAAGTTCATCGTATACGCCGTAATCCCTTGCTTGGCAAAAAGGTCACCGAACGCCAGGTACTGCCTGATATTTGTCTTCAGGCTCTCCCCGTCGCCGTCAAAGCCGAAATCGCTCACCTCTTTTTCAAAAAAGGCCAGAGCTTCCCGGCCGTCCGCCTCGTCCATGGCTTGCAGTATATCCTCTTCGGAAATCTCAACCACGTTGTGGGAAAACTTTTCAAAAAGCAGGGTAAAGTCCACCGCGAAATCGCCCATCATTTGAAACGGCTTTCCGGTAATCCCGATGGTCTGGTTTTTATACCGCAGCGCCGCATGGATGGTTTTAACGCTCCGCTCCAGTTTTTCAATAAAAGATTCGTCCCGGTAATACCCCGCGCATACCGTATACGCCGCGCCCAGGGAGCGCAGCACGGCCGCAAAATCCATCACCCCGTGGATCCCGTGGTTTTTGAGTAAATAATCGCCCGACATCGCGTCAAATCCGCGGTCAAAAGTCGTATCCAGGATCAATATGGGTTTATGCATCCCCGCAAGTTCGTGCGCCGTAAGCAGACTGGGCGAATAGGCCAGATGAAGCGTAATTACGCAGTCCGCCTCCCCGCATGCATCCTTCATCCGCCGCACGTCCTCCTGCGTACTGACGATCGGAAGCACCTTAACATCCGCCATCCCATGCAATATCTCCGCCACCCGGACGGCCATGGGCGCAAGGCTGCTTCTCAGGTCGGGGGCGACCCTGTCGTACATCTCAAGATACAGCGGCACAAGCGCCGCCTTCAGCCTGCCTCTTTTCAACTGTAGGTTTTTCTTTTGCTCAATCATTGGCAACCTCAACTTCCGCATTGTTTTTATGCGCGCGCAGCGCCGCCGTCAAAATATCGTGGCTCATCCGCGTCTCTTCGGGCCGCACGCATCCGAACTTCACCTCTTGCCCGTCAAATTCAGCCATGAACGCCGCCCACATCTGCAGCACCGCGTCGGCCACGCCGAATTCGAGTATCCCGTCGTATACGGTTTTGAACTGCGGCCGGTAGCCCACATTCACCCGGCTCCACGCCTGCTCGGCGCCGGCGGATTCAAGAAAACAAAACGCGCCCGGGTCGTCGGTGGAAAAAAAAGCGGAAGCAGAAATGCCCAGCACCTTCAGATACCAGACGTTGGTCGCGCCGGGGGACATACGCTTCATTTCAAACGTCATGGGAAAACAATTCCCGTCCTTATCTTCCGCGCGGCACAGGATGTCCGCATTCTCGTATGTATCACATCTCGCGACGCCGCCTTTCCCGTCCGGCCGCTCGCGCACAATATCGCCAAGATAAGAAGAAAGCCGCCGCGGCATCCACCCGAACCGGGCGGGTACATGCAGGATATGCATGCCCAGGTCGCCCATGCAGCCGTATTCCCCATTCAGTTCCATCATCCTTTTCCAGTTCATGGGTTTGCGCAGGTTCATGTCGCTGCTGTGCAAAAAACCGGCCTTCACTTCAATGATTTTCCCAAAGCGTTTAGCCGATATCCAGTCGATCATCCTGCCCATCGCCGGGTAAAAAGGAAACTGGGAAGAACAGCGGCAAAATACGCCGGGATGCTCTTCTAAAGAAGAAAGGATTGCCGCGTTGGCACGCGCGTCCATCCCGAAGGGCTTTTCGCCCATCAGGTGCTTGCCCGCACGTATGATATCCGTAAAAATCGGCTCGTGCAGATGATGCGGCACGGCGCAGTAAACCGCGTCCACATCCTCCCGCCCGAGCAGTTCCCTGTAATCCTGTGTCGCAGTCTTAAGGCCGGGAATATTTTTTTTGAACCATTCCATGGACGGCGCGTTCCGGTCAGCCACCGCCACAATCTCGGGGCGCGGTATATCCTCCAGCAGGTCCCCCCATCTTGCGGCCGCGCTCGCGAACATCTTTCCCATCATCCCGCATCCGATGATCCCGAATCGTAGCTTTCCCATACAAGCCCTCCGTTTCAATTAAGTTTCAAAAGAGCGCCGCGCATCTTATCCGCTATAAAATCAACGGTTTTGGCCGTCGCAATCAGAGGGAGTTTGGTCAGCACCGCCGGCAGGAATACCGATTTGTACCCTTGCGCGCTCACGTCGATGCACTTATCGTTCAAATGCTTCGCAAACCGAACCGCATCGTCCGCGTCCCTGAAATGAATGGCCATCAGATGCCCGATCCCCTCAATCCTCGCAATCAGCCCGGGGAATTCCGCCGCCAGCTTGTCTGCCCGCTCCCGGTAATGCCGCCCGACGGCCTGCGTCTCCTTTGCGTTTTCCAGCGCGAATTTCATGACCACCAGGTAGGAAAGGGAGGCCAGCTCCTCCTGTCCGTTGGTCACCAACGCGCCGAATTGGTTCAAGTTGTCCATTTCCTTGGTGGTCAGAATCTTGGACGCCGGGTATTCTCCGCCGGAAAAACCTTTGCCGATTACCACAAAATCGGGCCGGAGGCCGTAATCCCTGAATAAATACAGTTCCTTATACCAAATACAGGACTGTATCTCGTCGGCCAGAACGGGCACGTCGTTTGCGCGGCACAGTTCGTACGCCTCTTTCAAATAATCAACATCCAGCGTGATCGCGCCGTAATTCATCAGAACGATCTCGTGAAAGAACCCCGCAACTTTCTTGTTTCCCCGGTTGTAGAAATCCATTTTGGACCTCAAATCACGGATGTCGTTGATCCGCAAGGGAACCACTTCATACAATCCCGCCTTCTTGGCTTTCTCATACAATCCGGGCCAAAGCCCCCGCAGGGTCTGCATCAAAACGGTGGTGCCGTGATAGTTGGCCGAAACGCCGCCCTCATGATCTCCCATCACGAAAAAAACGGGCATCTTTCCCTCGTATTTCGGGGTAGAAAAGCTTTCGTCCATCCCGTAAAAACGTGCGAGCATCATTTTCGCGCCGGCCTCCACCCCCAGGCTTCCGGTCTCCAGGTTGATCACCCTGCTGAGCACATGCGGACTTTCGCTCCGGAGAACCGCTTCAAGGCCTTTGCCGTCCCCTTTTTTTATCCCGTTCGCAACGCGGATCAGTTCCTGCTCCAAAACCCGCGTGATATACCCCCGGGTGTTGTTGTGGGTGGCGTTCATCACCCCCGCCTTTTTCGCGTTCTCCACCAGCCTGAAACCCGGATAATTGTGTCCCAGGGATGCGTGGTAATGCTCGCTTTTCGCGGCCAGGTACAATTTCCCGTCCTCGCCAACCCGGTATATTCCTTTTCCGCCGATCGGGCTCATGCAGGTGTGCGCCGCTCCTTGAAACGAATCGGTCGCCGCGCCGTCCATTTTATTCTCAAACGGCGTCACCACCTGCGTGCCAACCGCATCCAATTCATCGTCCATGCTTTTTTCAAATTCTTCCGGAAAAAAATCCACCGTTTCGTTCAGCAGCCTGTCCATCTCGTCCGGGTCCGCGCCCAACAGGCGAACACCGCATTCCTTCAGGCTTCGTACATATCCTTCTCCCAGTAATTCTTTCAGAGATCCTTCAACCTTGGCAAACATCCTCGCTCCTCCATGAAATCCGTCGCGTTTTTAAAAACAATGACCGTTTCTTTCATATAATACGGTCGGGTTGGGTTCAAAGTGTCCCTTGGTTTATTATAAGGCTTTTCTTCGATTATAGTCAATTAAAACGGAAGATGTTTTTTTATGGGTCCGCTTGAAATATGACCGTTTCAGTCATAATGTTTTGCTTTTTTCTTGATTTTAGAAAAACAATCTGTCTATAATAAAGATAAACCGATGGGAAAGTTTAAAAACAATTTGAAAGGGATCTGCAAATGGGATCGCTCTTACTGAAAAACAAATACCGTGAAGACAGGCTTCTCGGTTTGCTCAAGGTAAAAAAAAGGATGGATACCAAAGAGGTCGTAAACCTTCTTGATATATCCGAATCGACCGCCCGCCGATTTCTTGCCGAACTGGAGAGACGGGGCGTCGTTCTCCGCACCTACGGCGGCGTGCGGCTTTCGCCCGAATGGGACTCGGATTACTATTTTGACGATTTAAAGAGGCGCCGCGCGGAACAGAAAGCGCGCATAGGCGCATATGCCGCGTCTCTGGCGGCGGATGGGGACATCCTGTTTCTGGACAGCGGCACAACGCTTGCGGCCATGGCGGTCTCCCTTTCGGAGCGCATACGGGAAGGCGCCATCCGGGACATCCAGATCTACACCAATTCCCTGGTAAATTTAAAGGCGCTCGCCCCCTGCGCACAAGTGCACCTGATCGGGGGCCTTTTCCGCAGCAAAAGGCAGGATTTCTGCGGCCACCTGGCCGAGATGGTCCTTTCGGCCATCGCCTTTAAAAAATGTTTTCTGGGAACGGACGGCATCAGCCTGGAACCGTCCGAGGGGATCATGGCCACCGATGTCTATACCGCCAAGATGGGCGAGATCATAATCGGCCGTTCAGACCAAACCTATATCCTCGCCGACTCGTCCAAATTCATGCGCCGCTCGTTCATCGGATACGCCCCGCTTGATTCGCCCAGGCTCATTATAACCGACCGGGATCTCAAGGGCGAACCCTTAAGCCTGCTCCGGCAAAGCGGCACTTCGGTCAAAAGGGTCTAGCCGCACCCCAAAAATGTCTGCCGGCAATTCGGGGACTTGGATAAAAGAAACAGGCGTACGCCTGTTTCTTTTTTTTCTTTAATGCCCGCATTCGCCCTCGTGCGCATGTTCATGGCAAACCGGCCCGGAAGACTGGAGTTTTCCCTGCAGGTAGGCGGCGACCGCATCGTCCGCTTTTCCGTCAGCGCCGGTGATCACGCGAATGTCATACGAGCAAAAAATATCCACCGCCCCCTGGCCCATGCCGCCCGCGATCACAACTTCCACGCCCGTGTCGTGCAGCAGGTTGGGCAGCAGCCCCGGCTTATGTCCGGGGTTTTGCACAAATTCTTTTTTTTCAACGTTTTTTCCCTCCACCGTATAGACGGTGAACCCTTCACAATGGCCGAAATGTTCAGCAACCATCGGCCCGTCGCTTGCAACAGAAATTTTCATATTCTTTCTCCTATTGTTCATATAATATTTGAACGGCTTTCAAAAAGACATCCTTGATAGCTGTTTTTGCCGGGCTTTCCTCCGCCTCCGCGATAGACCTGCCCGCGTTCAGCTCCCGGATGACCGCCGGATCGAACGGTACCCTGCCAAGAAAATCGATTCCTTCCTCCCGGCAGTATTGCTCAATCTCCTCCGCCATTTCCCCGCCCAGGTCCCATTTGTTGATGCAGACCCCTATGCGCACCCGGAGCGTTTGCGCGGTTTTCACAATGCGTGCAAGGTCGCTCATGCCGGATACCGAAGGTTCGGCGACCATCAGCACCATGTCCGCCCCCGTAACGGAAGCGATCACGGGACAGCCAATCCCGGGCGACCCGTCAATAACGGCAATGCCGTCCCATTTCATATTTTCGCTGAGCCGTTTTTTCACCTCGGTCACCAGCTTGCCGGAATTGCCGCTGCCCATAGCTAGACGCGCGGTTGAAAACACCCTTTCCCCATCCGCATACAGCATCGTCTTCCCTGAAACATGGGGGACCATGGCGACCGCCCCCGCCGGACAGAATTCCACACAGACGCCGCATCCCTCGCAAAAATACGCGTCCACCCGTCCGCCGCCGATTGCGTCAAACCTGCAGACCGCTTCGCACAGGCCGCAGTCCGTGCACTTTTCCGTATCGATCACAGCCTTCTCCAGGCCGAAAAACGCCTCTTCTTTGGCTGCGGTTTTCAGCGCCGCGATCAGGTGAAGATTGGGCGCGTCCACATCGCAGTCCGCGTAGGCCTTACTGTCCGCCATTTTGATAAATGCGCCCGCAAGGGTCGTTTTTCCCGTTCCGCCCTTGCCGCTTAAAAGCACCAGCTTTTTCACTTCTGCATCTCCTCTTTTATCTTCGCAAGCAGCCCTAAAAAAACAGCTTTTAAAAAGGGGCTTTTCAAAACGGCGGCCTCCCCGCCGGATATCATGCGCCCCGTTTCCAAATCAAACGGGATCTCGGCCAGTATATCAAGACCCGTGTTCATGCAAAGTTTCCGCGCGGGGTTTTCACCCGGAAGGCATTTATTCAGCAGGGCGCCGGCCGGCTTTTCAAACAGCCGAACCAGCTCGAGCGCCATTGCAAGGTCGTGCACGCCAAAAGCGGTAGGCTCGGCTACCAGCAAGCAATAGTCGGCCTCTTTTATGCTCTCCATCACCGGGCAGGCGCTGCCCGGCGGACAGTCGATCACACAAATTTCTTCCTTTGGCATACGGCCGGCCAGTTCGCGGATGATGGGCACGCCCGTTGCCTCTCCCGCGTCCAGCACGCCGGTGAGGACGCGTACGCCGCCGCTTTTTCCTTCCCGTATCATGCCGATCTCATGCGTGGAATAATCCGCCGCCGCCGCCGGGCAGAGGAGTACGCAGCCGCCGCAGGAATGGCAAGCCTCCTTAAAATGCAGCACCTTCCCGCGGGCCAGCGCGAGCGCGTTGTATCTGCAGAAATCAACACACACCCTGCATCCGGTGCACTTTTCAACGTCGAATACCGGCACCATAACGGATACCCTTTGCGTCCAAACATTCAGAGGTTTTAAAAAAAGATGGCCGTTGGGCTCTTCCACATCGCAGTCTACATAGCAGGCTTCAAGGGCGACGCAGGCCAAATTCACCGCGGCAAACGTCTTGCCCGCCCCTCCCTTGCCGCTTAGGACGGCTATTTTCATGAAGCCCCGTCTCCGTGGATGCCCGGATTAACCTGGGTAAGCGTCTTTAGTTTACCGGCGGTAAAAAGCGCAATGTTCTCCTCTACCGATCCATCCCAGGCCTCATATACCTTCACATCGGCCGCTAAAAGCACGTCGGCTGCGTTCTGCCCCAGCCTGGGCGCGATCACCGCTTGTGCGCCTAAGTCCAGCGCCGCCTGTGCGGCCTTGATCCCCGCGCCTCCCTGGTTCTGGGCTGCGCTGTTCTCAATGAATTTCAGGGTGTTGCGCGCCGTATCGAACAGCGCGAACCAGGGCGCGCGGCCAAACGATATAAAAACATGCGCGTCCAGCCTGCCGGCGTCCAAAGGAATGATCACCATCATTGCCCATTCGCCTCCTTTTCGTCCGCCTTTACCTCCGCCATCCAGCCGTTTACGGCCTTCAGGGCTTCGGCAACCTCGGCCACGTCGCCAAAGACGCAGATCATGCTCATATGCTGAGGACACATCCCCGTGACCTCGGCGATCCACACATTCGCAGCCTTCTCCGCGATGTCTCCCGCCGTATAGATGTCCGCAAGCTGGCCCTGTACCAGGCCCAGCGCATTCACGCTCCCGGCGTTTTGGTCTTATGCCCACAACAGTATTCTAAACCCGTTTTGGGCATACGTCAATATTTTGTTGATTTTTTATGCAATAAAAAAAGCCCAAAGCCAATCGCCTTGAGCCTTGCCTTCTAGTTATCCGCTTAAAAGTCGCCGTGCCGTCCGTGCCGCCAGCAGTTCTTGCGGCAGAATCTTTCTGTGCCCTGGATGCATCTTACTTTCCCGGAACCGCAGGAAGGGCAGATATATTCGCCCCTGCGGATGGATTCCATGTTTTCGTAGCTTTCGGTCCATTCCTTTCCGCATTCCTCGCACCGCACCGGGCAGATGTTCCGGGTAAAATTCCCCCCCTCGATATGGATTACCTTTCCGTTGATCAATGCGTCCGCAATTTTCTCCCGTGCGGAGATCAGAATACGCTGGAAAGTGGGGCGGGATACCTCCATCTTCTGCGCGCATTCTTCCTGCTCCATCCCCTTAAGGTCTTTCAGGCGTACGGCTTCAAGCTCCTCTAAAAGCAACACCATTTCGGGCAGATCCGAATGCCCCGTTTCGGAGGGGATAAAATACGGGATCGCGGGTATATTTTCTATCTTTCTCCATTTTGTCGGCCTTGCCAATTTTGTATCAACTCCATTCGGCGGCAAATGTCTTCCCGGCCCGCCCGAGCCTTAAAAAACGCCGCGCTACCGTTAGTGTACAAACATTCACATGATCTGTCAACCGGATCAAAAAAACCGCGCGGAAAAGAAAACAGGCCGGCGGCGCCGGCCCTTCCTCACTGCCCTTCATTTTCCGGGTTTCGTACTTCTTCTTTCATTTCCTCGTTTGGCGCGCACGCGCGCCGTTTGCGCGTCCCGCGCCAGCGCCGGTCATGCACCCCGCTCCCACGGGGCCTGTTCCGTCTCCTCTCGGCATTGTTTTCCTCTCCTTTGTTTTTGCTTAGATCGGCTTTTTACTGCGGCTTTGTGCCTTCCGTCCCGGTTTCTCCTTCGCTGCCCATCAGCATTTTCAAATACGTTTCCAGCTTGCCGGTCGTTTCGCAGCTCAAGGCGTGCTCAATCCGGCAGGCGTCCCGCACGGCGATCGATTGCTCCACGTTTAAAACCCGCGTCAGAAAACGCAGCAGGAGCTCGTTGCGTTTCTTGATTGCGCAGGCGGCGCGCGCTCCCTTTTCGGTCAGGCTTATGGTACCGTATTTGACTTTGCTCACATACCCCACTTCGGAAAGTTCCTTCATGGCCCGACTCACACTTGGAAGGGACAGCTCCATTTTCCTTGCGATTTCCACCGAATGGATACCCCCCTTTAAGGCCTCAAGATCGTATAAAACCTTCAGATAATCCCCTTTTGAGGGTGTCAGCTCTTCAAGTCCGTTCTCTTGCATTTTAAGAATATACTCCTTTTTTATTAGCATATGCCCATAACTATGCTACCATTGTTTTGGGCATATGTCAATAATATTTTTTACTGTTTTTTTACCTGCGCCCGCATCGCAAAAAAAGCCTCCGTTTTATAACGGAGGCTTTTTTCAAGTCTACTTCATCTTATTCCGGGTAATACTGCGCCACATTCGATTTATCAATGAATAAATGGTCCATTGTTACCATCCCAATGATTTAATTTTTCAATAAACTATTGGTGTTTTTTCCTGCTTTTCGAGGAGTGTTTTTGCGTTTAACGTTAAACTAATTTTATCATAAAACAATCTTTTGTCATTTTTTTTCAAATTCGGTTTTGATCTCGATCACGGCCAGATATTTTTTCATTTCCTCATCCCCTCTTCAACTGGACGTCCCGCTCGTATTTTTTCACATCGGCAATCCAGTCAAAACACACCGGGATATCATAGGTCTGCAGGTAATAATCCCAAACAACACCAAAGGGCATGGTCTTCAGTTCTTCGGTCATGGCCAGCCTGGACGAAAAATCGTTTTCGGCCTCCAGCTTTCTTAAATTTTCAAGCGGATACGGGGCGAAATGAACGGAACAGCCCTTTTTATACACACAAATCGCATTAAATTGCCTTTTTGATTTTCAAATATCTTTCATATTGTTCGCTCCATACGTCATGCGCCTTGGGCTCGAAACTTTGCACCTCAAAGGAATCGCGTATCACCCGGCGCATCTCGACTGCGTCTTTTACTTCTCCGGAAGCCTTCACCTGTACCATCAGGTTGCCGATGGCCGTCGCTTCAAACGGCCCGGCCACCACTTCCCTGCCGATGGCGTTTGCCGTAAACTGGTTTAAAAGGCCGTTTCTGGAGCCGCCACCCACAATATGCAACACGTCTATCCTTCCGTCCTTGAGCGCCTCCAAATCCAGAAAAGTCTCCCGGTAGCCCATGGCCAGGCTCTCATAAACGCACCGGGCGATCTCGCCCTTGGATTCGGGCACGGGCTGGTTCGTCTCCCGGCAATACTGCCGTATTTTTCCGGGCATATCCGCCCCGTCGAAGAACATACGGTCGTTCACGTCGATCAGCGACCTGAAAGCGGGGGCTTTCCTGGCCAGCTCCACGATCTCGTCCCAGCCGGTCTGCCCCTCCCGGTCCCACCTGCGCTTGCAGTTCTGTATGATCCACAGCCCCATGATGTTCTTTAACGGCCGCCAGCCGCCCGTCACCGTCCCTTCGTTGGAAAGACGGTTACGGTAGACCGAATCGTTAATGATCGCATGGCCCGTGACCACGCCCATCAGCGACCATGTGCCGGACGATATGAACGCAAAATTGTCCGTCGCCGCAGGGATGGAGGCCACCGCGGAGGCGGTGTCGTGCGAACCCACGCAATAAACATTGGTTACGCCCGAAAGCCCCGTGTCTTCCCGCAGAGCGGGCAGCAGTTCGCCCTTCACCTCCCCGCTCATCTGCAGGCGGGTGAAAAGGGTTTCGGGCAGCCCTGCCATACGGAGAATCTCCTTGGACCAGTTTCCCGTCTCGCTGCTCAGCATCTGGGTGGTGGTCGCGTTGGTGTATTCGGTCGTTTTCTCGCCGCACAGCATATAACCCAAAAGGTCGGGCATCATCAGCATCTTGTCCGCAATCTTAAGCGCGGGATCGCCCGTCTGCACCATGTCGTACAGCTGGTAGAGCGTATTGAAAGTCAGGTTCGCAATCCCGGTCAGGTCGAACGCCGTCCGTTCCCCGAACTTTTCAAAAAAAGCCCTGCACCCCCGCTCCCCTCTCGGGTCGCGGTAGGAGCGCGGGTTTCCAACCATCCTGCCCTGCCCGTCGACCAGCCCGAAGTCCACCCCCCAGGTATCGATCCCGATCCCAAAAAGCGATTTCCCGCCGCCGCGCACATGGCTTTGCAGCCCCTCCAGTATGCAGGCGTACAGATAGAGCGCATCCCAGTAATAGGCGCCGTTAGCCTTTACATAGTTGTTCTCGAACCGGTTTAGTTCCCTAAGCGTGATCTTCCTTCCGTCAAACTGTCCGAGTATAGTCCGGCCGTTGCTCGCGCCCAGATCGACTGCCGCAAATTCCTTCATGGCAACCCCCTTCAATTCCCAATATCGTTTTTGCCGGTCATTTAACCAGCTTGGACCTGTATTTTTCGCTCTCCCAGTTGTTGATGAAATTCGCGCTCGCTTCGTTCATCTGCCGCAGGGTCAGGCCCGCGTCTTTAATGGCGGTAATCACATAAGCCACCCCCGCCAGCGTCTCTTCTATGGTCCGCGCCTCTTTTTCGCCCGCGCTGTAGAAAACTTCGCCCGCATCCGGGTCGATAAAAATCTCTTTGCCCATCTTTCCCGCCGTATACACCAGCTGGTCCGGATACAGCTTGAGCCCGTTCCAGTACGCCTCGCCCGCTTTGTTTTGGCGGATAAACTCCTTAAGCAGCGCCGTCGCGCCCGCAAATCCGTCCCCGTGTTGCCGAACGGCCGGGCACGCAAAATCTTTCAGTCCAAAATGCTTTTTAATTTTTTCGTTTACCGTCTCATGAATATTTATTGCCGCATCCGCGTCCTCGCCCTGTACGATCAGCCCGTGGTTATTCAAAAACAGCGCGTCGGGCGCGCGTCCGTTTTCCTTCCCGTAGGCGTCCAGCGACTCTTTAATAAAGAGCGTCAGCGTGAATCCGGGGTCGATGGAAGGCAGAAACAAAACCCCGATGCCGCTCCCGGAAAATATGTCCTGCGCGGCGCCCGCGCCTTCCTCGCTGCAGCACAGTACGTTCGCGTACACCGAATGGGTATGGATCACGTTCCTGCTTAAAAAGGAATGGAACCCCACTTCCACCGAAGGTCGTTTCTCCTCCATACCGGGCAGCAGAACAATACTGGAAAGGTTCACTTCCAGGCTTTCCTTCTCATAGTCCCTGCCCGCGTCCTTGTCCACGGAATCATAATACCGCCTGATCTTCGGGTAATCCACCGTTACATACCCCTTGTCCCCGGTGATTTCCCCCAGGGTATATCCGGACGCCTTGATTGCCATGAGCGAATCGTCAAACTTAACGGAGGTATTACCCCCGCCGCCCTGCACGTACTCCGGCCGCCCGGCGTACGATGAGATCCTGTGCATCGCCCTCTTTTCCTGCGTATAATTTTTTTCGTTTCCCATGAATGGTCTTATCTCCTTAAAAAAACTTCCTTTGCCCGTCCTGCCCGAAAAGGCGGAAATGCCTCGCAACCATTTCCCGGCCGAATCATGTCTTTTTCAAAAACAGGCTTGCGTCGGTATGCGGCAGAAACAGCGCCGCCGTATATTCGTTCATGTAATCGGGCTCGGTGGAAAGGTCGATGTAGGTGATCCTCCGCGCGATCTCCTTTTCCTTTTCCCGGTGTTTTTCGGACAGCAGGGTGCTATACGCGCCCACCACCGACGCGTTGCCCAAAAACAAAAATTTATCATCTTCCAGACCCGGCAGCAGGCCCAGCGTCCTCGCGTTGCCGATATCCAGGTACCGGCCGAACCCGCCTGCGATATAAACGCGCGAAAGGCTTTCAAAATCCATGCCGATTTGTTTCAGCATGGTGCTGCAGGCCGAGAATATCGCGCCTTTCGCGCGGATGAAATTGTCAATGTCGGCTTCGGTAATCACCACCTGCTTCCCATCTGCCCCTTCCCCGTGGGGAACGACGATATACCGCGCGTTTTTTTCGGTTGTATCGATACGGCCGCATTTCCCGGAGCGATTAAGCTTGCCCCGCGCGTCCAAAAACCCCTTGGAAAAAAGCTCGGCAATCAGCGAAATGATCCCGGACCCGCAGATGCCCGCAGGCGCCCCGCCTCCGATCACAAAAACTTCGGCAATCCCGGTCCCGGGGTCTATGTCCACCCGCTCCACCGCGCCGGCGGACGCACGCATGCCGTTTTCAATGCCCCCGCCCTCAAACGCGGGCCCGGCCGAACAGGCGCAGCCCATCATAAACTCCGCGTTGCCGATCACCAGCTCGCCGTTGGTTCCCAGATCCAGAAACATGCTTACGCCCTCTTCATCGGACAGAAGTTTTGTGCACAAAAGCCCGGATGTAATGTCCCCGCCCATATAGCTCCCCACCGAGGGCGCAATATAAACAAGTGTCCCGGGGTTCACGCAAAGGCCGATCTCGCCCGCCCGCAGAAGGGGCACGTCGTACACCCCCGGCGTATAGGGCGAAAGCCGCAGGTGCTCGGGCGGTATGCCCAGCAGCAGCTGCACCATGGTGGTGTTCCCCGCTATCGATGCGTTGTATATCCGGCTTGCATCCAAATCCTGCTCCCTGGCTATTTCCTTAATCAAACCGTTGATAGTTTGCAAAACAAGGTCTTTCAGCTCTAAAAGCCGCGCGGGCTTTTTCGCGTAATTGATGCGGCTGATCACGTCCAGCCCGCAGCTGATCTGTCCGTTGTAGTCCGTCCTGGAAGCCAGGATCGCCCCGCTGCGCAGCTCCACCAGTTGAACGGCCACGGTGGTGGTGCCGATATCCACCGCCGCGCCCAGCATGGCAATGTCCTCCGTAAACACGTCAACGATCCGCGCGCGTCCGCCGTACTGCGCATACAGTGCGTATACTTCGCCGTCGTTTTCCCGCAGCACAAGGGGCAGCTTTTGCAACACCCAAAGCGGCGTTTCAGCCTCCCGCAATCCGGTCGCGGCCGAAAACGTCCTTAAAAAGCGATCGTAATCCGAAAGCCCGTCCCCCATCTCGGGCGCGGGCACAGAGAGGGCCGTTTTTTTCGCCAGCGGCGAAAGATCACCCGGACCGGGCAGCAAAGCCTTGTCGGTCAGGTGGATGTCCTCGCTCACTTCCGAGAATTTGCCCTGCTCCTTTTCGGGCGCGGAGAGCACATGCACCGCCACGTCCCCGCCCAGCACCTTCGTTTTGCACGCGAGAACAAACCCCTCGTCCGCAAGGCCGCGGGGCAAAAGCCCGTCCGAAAAATCCACCTCGCCGGATTCGATCCGGGCCAGGCATTTCCCGCACACCCCGTTCCCGCCGCAGGGCGCTTCCACCGCCACGCCCGCCTTTTTGGCGGCGTCCAGCAGCAGCGTCCCCTCCGGGACCTCAATGCTTTTTCCGCCCGGTTTGAATGTGATGATCGGCATATTTGTCTCCTTTTGTCCACCGATAAAACAATGCGCTGTAATATGGTTAGTATATTACAGCACATCGCATTTTTAATCAATTTATTTTGAAAGCACCGTTTTCACATAGCTCTCAATGTCTATGGCCTCCTGCGGGCCCACTTTCACCTTCCAGCCGGGCAGGCCTTCCTCCAGCTCGCCGCTGATCTGGGAAACGAAACCTGGTATGATAATCTCGCGCGTATCCACCATCTCCTCCAGCCCCATGTCCTTGATGGACTTTGCGATCATGGCGCCCGAGAACTTTCCGGCCGCCCAGGCGGTCAGAACGCTCAGGCCTTCGCATTCCGGTATCACCAGCCATGCGCTGATGCCGCTGTTTTCGATCTCGCCCGAAACAATGAAGTAGGTCAGCGAGAAGTTGGTGGTCACGAACACCGGCGAATTCCGGTCGGGCTCGCCCACCGGGTATATCCTGGGCTCCACCTGTATGGGTTTCTGCGGGTCGGTGTATATGTTCAGCCGCAGCGTCATCAACGCCACCAGCTGCGCCGGGTCGAAAGCGGGCAGCACGCACACGCCCCCGTATTTGTTGATCTCGGTCACGGCCTCTACCAAATCTCCGCCCGCGTCCCCTGTGTCCACAAAACGCAGGCTCGCGTACCCCAGCGGTTTAAAGTTGTTCTTGATCGCCATCCGCCGGGCGATGGAGTTGGTCTGGAACGCCTCGGCCAGGGATGCGGCGGAAAACTCCATCACAATGTTGTTGAAACCGCCGGCCTTCAGCTTTTCGGTCAGCGCGCATATGCCGTCCATGTCGTTTGCCGTTACAGCCAGCGCGTGCCCGTAGTCCTGCGCGGCTTTGAGCGCGGCCTCCATGTTTTCCAGCGTGACCCCGGTCAAAAGGCTGTTCGTTCCCCGGACCGCTTCGGCCGCCGCAATCAGCGATTCAATATCGGCCGCGCGGATGATCAGCGGCAGCCGGGCCACCTCCCACGCCTGTTTGGCCAGAGAAACGAACGCATCCCTGTTTCCGCTCTTTTGGGTTACCGCCACCGCGTTTATTGTCAGTATCTCGCCCACGCGCTCCAGCCTGTAGTCCCGGATATCCTCCAGGGTTTTTAGCGCGCCCTTTGCCGTATCGTCAATATTGACCGCCAGCACCGTCTGGTTCACGAAGGTCTTTTCATGACGGTAGAGCACGGTCTCCTCGCCCAGTCTGGACGGGATGTCCGATCCCAGCGTTACGCCTTTCACGGGGGGCTCGCTGGCCGCGCCCAGTATCTGCTTTGCCTCTTTTGAAGCATACGGGCATTCGGAAAGGTCGGCTTTTTTCGCCGCCAGCTTCATGGCGAACGCAAGGCAGGTGTTGGAGCCGCATTCCTTGCAGTTGGTTTTGGGCAGCAATTTTTGTATCTGTAATCCGTTCAAAGCCATTATTTCGTCCCTCCCGTCTCACTCAAGTCCAGCAGCCTGTATATGGTTTTCTTTGCCTGCATCGCGGCCTCGGGATGGTACATAATAAGGATGTCCGCGCCCGCGTGCAGCAAGCTGACCGCCGTCGCCAGCTCCCAGTTCGCCGCGCGTTTTTTCAAATCGCCCCAGGTCGGGAAGCTTGCCTCTTCCGCCTTGTATTCCTTGGTCTTGGCACACTCGAATCCGGGGTTGACAATCATGGGCGCGCACAGCATTTTGTCGCCGTTCAAAGCGGTGTAGCGTATGCGCTCCATTACCGAATAGGTGTATTCGATGCCGTATCCGATGGAACCCGTCATGGGGTCCATGATGATTTTTTCGGCCTTTAAGTCCATGTTGGTCAGCAGGATGTTGATCTGCTTGCCGATATTCACGTCGATGGGCGACTGCGCCACCAGCGTGTGGCCGTAGGCCATGGCCGCGCTCGCGATGGTGCGGTAGTTGTCCTGCTCCACCCAGTTTAAAAGGAGGTTTTCGCCTTCGCAGGCCTGCGCCACCGCCTTCATCACCTCGTTGTTCTTGTCAAAGTTGTTGTGCCCGGTCACAATCAGCGGCACTTCCACCGCCGCGAGAACGGATTTCACCACTTCCACCGCCCGATCGGGCGAAAAGTTGCCGCGTTCGGGATGCGTGCCGTCCAAACGGACGCTGATCAGGTCCGCGCCGTATTTCTCCACGCAAACCTTGGCCATCTTCGCGGGATCGGCAAGCACGTCGCCAAACAGTTCGCGCAGCACCTTCGGATATTTTTCGGATACTCGGTCGAAAACCTCCAGCGCCACCAGCGGCCGGCTGGGCATCTCACCCTCCCACAGGTGGAAAGGCATGCAGTTCTGGCCGCCTATGGTATAGGTCACGCCGCGGGTGCCCCCTTCGGATTTCAAATTCCCCAGTTTCACGGTCCAGATCGGGCTCTCACACCGCTCCTTGGGTATCGGGAACGCCTTCACGGCGGCGATCCGTTCGGCGGCCTTGGGCGCCGCGGATATTACGGGCTCGGCTTTCGCCGTCTCGGCAGGCTGCGCAAATGAGGCGGCCGGGGCCGTTCCCAAAAACTTCTGGGAAAGCACGTCTATGATGCTGCTCACCACCTCGCGGGTCACAGACTCGCGTATCTCGGCGGCAAGCTTCGCTTTTATTTCTTCCATATCCAACGCCGGAACCTGCGCGGGCGCTTCGGCTGAGGTATTTTCCGTCTTGGCTTCCTTGGCTTTTTCCGCCGCCGGCGCAGCTTCCGCCCCCGGCGCCTCTTCATCAGAAGACTGTGTAAATATCGTCATGTCTTCCAGACCCAGCGCCGGATGGTTCATTTTTTCCATGTAGAAGCGCACCTCGTCCGCACTGGTCGCGACGGTCTCGTCGGCCACCAGCTCTTCCCAGTTTTCCATGCCGTTTTCGCCAAACCGCCGCTCCAGATCAACGTGCAGCTGTTCTTTTAATTCCTTGGGCATCCAGACGATGCGCTTGAAACCGCCGTCGGAAGAAATGAACTTGCGGGAGGACAAAAACACCTTCCCTATGCCGATGAATCCGGGCGTCTGCTGTCCGCCGCCCACGTTGCCGGCCAGGGTGGAGAAGGTCATCCCCACCGGGGTGTCCCCCATAAACTCGCGGTTCACCACCATCACGCCGTTGCACTCGGGCACATAGGCCACAATGGCCTCAAAGCATCCGCAGCTGGTCATGGGACGGTCCATGATGGAATACGCGCAGAACGCGTCCAATGTCTTATGGCTGTTCACAAACACATAATCGTTGACGCCCGACCAGATGCCCTTCACCGGATCCAGGCAGTCGCCCTTCTGCACGGGCTGGTTGGGCCCGGTCTCGTCTATCTCATGGGCCGCCTTACCGTCCAGCCAGTTGTACGCGCCGCAAAGGCCCAGCCGTTCGGGCGTGATCACGCACACATGGTTGGGCGCAAAGGACTGGCACAGCAGGCAGGAATAAAAGGTGTCCACCGATTCGTCGGTCATGGCTTCCAGCCGCCTGTTTCGCTCATCGTATATCTTCCTTGCGATTTTAAGGCGTTTTTCCACCTCGTCCGGGTCGGTAATCATCGTCACCTTCACCTTGTCCACAATGGCCGGATATTCGGCCAGGAATTTGGCGTGGATAATCTCGCCGTAATGCTTCAATCGCAGGCCCTTGGCAAAACCGTCCCTGGAAACGCGGGTCCATACGATGTCCCGCTGTCCCATATGCCAGATGCCCTCGGCGCCGTTCACCAGATGGTGGATCTGGCGCTCCAGTATTGGCTCAAAGTCGGTCTGCATCTTGCGGCCGGACACCTCCACCCATATGCCTAAGGGCAGCACGGTCCCCGGCTCCACCTCGTCGATGTCACGGCCGATAATCTTGATCTCGCCGTCGTTAATCTCGATGTTGTCCACGCTGGTCACAAATTCGAATGCGTGGGACTTATTTCCGCCGAACTCGGCGTGCACGTCCTCCTTGCGGATGCGTTCGCCCTCGAACGCGGGGCCGTACGCCACCGGCACGGGTACGTTCACCACCTTGATCTTGCAGCCGCGCACCTCCAGCGCACGCTCCACCATCTGGTCGTAAGGTACGCTTGAAACCACATGCTCGTAAGTGCATATCCCGGTGGGCAGTATTTCGGGGATATCCGTGTCCGCAATCACCGGGAATCCGTAGTTGATGGCGCCGGCCGCCGCCGCGTACTTGTCGGGCGTCACTTCGCCCAGTGCCAGCACGAACGCGAATATCCTGTTTTTATTGTATTTAAGGTTGCGCTCGTAGTCTCCCGGCTGCACGCCCCCGAAGGACAGCGCCGCCCTGTTCGCGAACCCCAGCGCGTAGATCAGCGCGGAAACATCCCTGCCGAAGGGCACCAGGCGGGTCTCCCAACCAAGCTGTACGCCTTCCTCGGCCAGCTGCTCGGCAAACTGCTTGCCGTTTGTGCATCCGGCCATGAACACGTACAGGTTTTTCTGCTGCAATTCCTTGGCGATCTTCACGGCCGTGGCGTTGTCCGGCGCCGCGCCCGTAATGGCCGCGAATCCGGGGGCTGTTCCGTCAACGAACTCAATGCCCCGCTCGCGCATAATCACGTCCGAAGCCGCGCCCAGCCAGATACCGTCAACGGGATTCGGGCCGATCACAACCTTGCAGGCCTCAATAATCTCGCAGGCAAACAGCGCGGCAACGCCGGCGTCCAGCGTATTGCCCAGATAGGGCAGCCACACGTCCTGTGCGGGCCGCTCGGGCAAAAGGCTCCTGGCCTCGGCCAGAATCTCTTTTAGATCATCCAGTTTCTGAATCTTCTTGCCGGTAAAGGAATAAATCACCGGCAGATAATAGTTGGTGTTTGGAAACCCGACCGGGCAGTCCCCGCCCTTTTCGGCGATGGCTTTATCCAGCATGGTCTCGGCCTTTACCACCCACTCGACAGCGCCGTCGATCGCGCTGGTGCAAATCAGTTTAGACATGGGCTTCCCTCCTGTCCTTCATATCCAAAAGCTTGCGTTCGGCCTTCTTATTGATGCCCAGCTTCTCGCGCTTCTCGTTTAAAAGCGCCAGTATCATCCCGGCCGCCTCATGCGGATCTTCGCACAGGTGGAAGGATGCGCCGAACAGCTCTTTTACGCCGCCGTGCAAATATTCGGTCACGTTTTCGCTTCCAGAGACATAGAAGGGATTGCCCAGTACCACGTCCACGCCGGACGCCACAAAATAGCATCCGATCGCGACGGCTTTTTCGCTCATCCATTCGGGCGCCACGCCCACGGCGGGCACCATGGAAAGATCGTCGCCGAGCCCGCCCTCCCGTACGATCTCGGTCGCGGCCTCGAGGATCCTCGAATTATCCACGCAGCTGCCCATGTGCAGCACGGGCGGAATGCCCACCGCCTCGCAGATTTCCCGCAAGCCCTGTCCCGCCATCTCAATGCCGACCTCGGGCTTCAGCATGCCTGCCTTCGCGGACGCGATGGCCGCGCACCCTGTCTTCAGTACCAGCACGTTTTTAGCAATCAATTCACGGGTCAAAATGTTGGTGTATTCGTCGGTCTTCTGTTTGGGATTGTTGCAGCCCACGATGCCCACCACGCCGAAGATGCGGTTTTGGATGATCGCGTCGTTCAGGGGACGAAAGGTCGCGCGGTATTTGCCGCCCAGCATGTGGCGGATTGCGTCCACGCTGAACCCGGCCACCATCTTTTCCTTGGATCTCGGTATAAACACCTTGGCGGCGTCCCTGTTCTTAAAGTTGTCGATCGCGCGCCTTACGATCTCCTTTGCGGATTCAATGGGGTTTTCCTCATCAAATAAAACATCCGAAGCCCCAACCGTCCTCGCAATCTCGGCGGTCGATATGATCTCGGTATGGTAGCTTTTAGCCACCTCGGGCAAACTCGGCATGCAGCACTGCACGTCTATCACCATCATCTCCACCGCGCCGGTGACCACCGCAAGTTCCTGCTGCAGCAGGTTTCCGGCCACCGGAACGCCGTGCCGCATCAATATTTCGTTCGCGGTGCAGCAGATGCCGGCCAGTGTAATGCCCGCCGCGCCCGCCTGCTTCGCGTATTCGATCACATCGGGGGAGGCTACCGCCACGGTCAGCATCTCGGACAGGGCGGGTTCATGCCCGTGGATCACAATGTTCACCGTTTCCGCTTTTAGCACGCCCAGATTGGCCTCGGTCTTCAGGGGCGCGGGCGAGCCGAATAAAATGTCGGAAACCATGGAAGCGATGCGCGATCCCCCCCATCCGTCGGCCAACGACGTGCGAAACGCGTGCAGCAATAAATTTTTATAACTGTGGTCTACGCCCATATGGGTCCGGTGCATGGCTTCCACCACCATCCGGTCGATCCCCAGCGGGGCGATTTCGTGGCTTTCCCAAACGCCCTGCCTTTTCTGCGGGGCCAGCTTGAGTGTTTTCAAATGTTCTTCCTGAGACGTGAATTCATCAATAAATATGTTTGCAAGGTCAAGGGCGATTTCGTTTGCGTTCCGCTCCGCGGTTTCAATCCCATAGAGCGCCGCGGCGTGCTTCAATGCCTTTTCGTCCTTGATCACGTACCCGTTTCCTTTGCCCATCGCCACCTGTTTCAGCCTCAAAACAAGGTGCCGGCCATGGTCCGAATGGGCCGCAGTACCGCCGACCACTTCCCGCAGGTAGTTTCTCGCCACAATGGTGTCCGCGTCCGCACCGCAAATGCCCCTCGGCGCCTTGGGTGTGATCCGGCAGGGCCCCATGTGGCAGATACGGCAGCAAACGCCGCTTTTTCCGAAACCGCACTGGTTTTTCTGTGTCTCCATGCGGTCATAGCAGGTGTCCACGCAGTCCAGCGCGGCTTTTTCCAGCAATTCGAGCGACGCTGCGTCGCTCGCTCTGGGCTTCATGTCCAGAATTTCTTTAGCCATCCAACTTACTCCCTATTTGATGTTTTTTCGTTATATTGTTGCAACCAGCCCGTTTATTTTTTCAAGCACTTCATTCCCGTCCGGCAGCTGCATGAAACTTTTGTTTTCCTCGGCAA
>Ga0351907_1029_pt1 | contig 49635 bp, 45 predicted proteins | sample BONcelHT113001E6_FD_206861 | JGI IMG/M metagenome (GOLD analysis project Ga0351907, IMG submission 206861) | Enriched cells from coal bed in the Powder River Basin, Montana, United States - BONCAT cells T11 rep1 HSBNCT.T11.300.1.E6 ... | reverse complement strand
ATAGATGGCATTGAACTTTTAAGAATTTTACGAACCGAAGGAAATGATATTCCCTTTGTCATTTTTACCGGACAAGGGTGTGAATCCGTTGCAATTCAGGCACTCAATGAAGGAGCAGATTTTTACCTGGTTAAAGGAGAAGATCCCGGCCCTCAGTTTCTCGTACTTCGTAAAAACCTAAGTGAAATTGTCGCGAGAAGACAGGCTGATGAGGCTCTCAGGCTGAGCGAAGCAGAAAATCGCAAGATTCTTTCACTGCTGCGAGCGACCCTGGATGCAACAGAAGATGGTGTTTTAGTAGAAAATAATCAGGGAGAGATCGCCTGGTATAATGAACGGTTGCTTCAGCTCTTAAATCTTCATCCGGATGAGGTTGAAGGAAAACAACGGATTGAAGTTCTCATGTCCCTGAGAACAGAACTCATCGACTATAATGAATCCGGTTGTCCGGATTTAGAGAAAACATTCATAGAATCAAAAATAAGCCAGAATATCCTCTCCTTCAAAGATGGAAGAGTTATTGAAACTCATGTAAGGCCCCAGATATGTGAAGGGATAACAATCGGGAGAGTCTGGAGTTATCATGACATAACTGCCAGAATACAGGCAGAACACGCACTATTTGAAAGCAGGGAGCGATTTCGGATTCTCTTTGATAACTCACCAATCAGTCACCAGGCTTTGTCAAATGATGGTAAAATTCAGGAGGTTAATCAGACCTGGCTTGCCATGCTCGGATACACCAGAGATGAGGTAATAGGAAAACCATTTATTGACTTTTGTACCCCTGAAAGTAAGAATTCCTTCATTGCATGTTTTCGGGAATTGAGAGATCTGACTCAGATACACTCAATAGAACTAATTTTAAATCATAAAGATGGAAGAGAGATAATTGTTATCGCTGATGGGATAGTGGTGCAACGAAAAGATAACACAAGTCATCATATTCAATGTTCATTGCGAGATATTACTCATCATAGAAAAACTGAAGAACAACTGAGATGGACCGAATCACTCCTTGAAGAGATTGTTTTCCTGCTTCCATTTGGTATATGTGTCACAGAGGGACCCAGTCAGACTATTATCTTTGAAAACACCCAATTTTACGAAATATGGCAGACAACCAAATCAGGAAATACAATCAAACATCTGACATTACCACAGGTAATGGATTCAAATAAAGCAAAAATTATTTCCGATTATTCCTACGGGGGTGAACAGGTAAAGGGCAGATTAGATGTAATATGTGCAGAAATTTCACTCTCTGACCGGCGTATCCTTCGATCCTATCAACGAAAATTCTCACAAAAAGACGATGAAACCCGAGTACTATGGGCATTTGAAAATATAACCAGATTTAAAGATCAGGAAGAAGAATTACGCAAGTATGCCCGGAGTTTAGAAATATTAAACAGGATGATATCTCTTTCGGGTCGGGCAAAAGAAATTACATCACTGTGTAATCTTGCACTTGAATCTATTATCCCACTCATGAATTACGATGCAGGAGCGGTCTGCCTCATAAAATATAATAAAAAAATCCCCCAGATGATCTCCTCAATTGGAATCAGCCCGGATATGGAGAAAAATTTCTTTTCAGCCATATCACCCATATGTTCAGAGGTTATTACCTCAGGAAATCCATTTTTTTCCGAGAACTTCTCATCATTCAGCCCTGACCTCTCATATCAGTCAGGTATCTGTTCTATTGCCATCATCCCTCTCCTTCCTGGGACTGCCATGCAGGGAGCAATTCTTCTCATTAACAAACGGGAAAAGTCGATAAGCCCGAATGAAAAAACCATCCTTGCAGGAATAGGAAGAGAAATCGGAGGAGCACTTGTCAGACTACATGATCAGGATGCACTTCGAAATTCCCGAAAAAATCTCGAAAACCTGGTAAACTCAATCAGCGATATGGTGTTTGTCCTGGACGCAGATTCAGAAACCATATTAGATATTAACGAAGCAGTATTATCCCGGCTTGGATATTGCCGTGAGGAAATGATCGGCGTATCAATAAGAAAGCCAACATTCATGACAACTCCGTTGTTTCCATCTGAATTATTCACTGATGAAACTACCATTAGAAAACATACCATCCCGGATAGTGAAGGAAATCTCATTCATGTAGAGACCAGTACTGCCCGGGGTATGTGGAATATTCGAAATGCATACTTTTGTGTAAGTCGCGACATTACAGAATCACTTGCAGCTCAGGAACTCATCCATAAAAGTGAAGAGAGACTACGGGCATTATTTGAGTCCTCGCCTATTGGATTAGAATTATATAATGCTGAAGGATTTCTCATCGATATCAATCCTGCAGCACAGGAAATTTTTGGGATTTCAGATAAGCAGGCAATTATTGATCTTTCCCTCTCCAAAGACCCGGTAATAAAAAAGTCCTTGTGTACAGATATCAGACAAGGGCGGACGGTCACCTATGAAAAGATACTGGATATGTCCAGCCCTGCAAACACACCCCTGTATCGATCACATAAAAAACATAACCTTGAGATACGGGTTATTGTAACTCCTCTGCAGACAAGTAACACGGCAGGTAATACCGGATACCTGGTTATCGTTGAAGATATTACAGAAAAAATGCAGGCCACAAGATTACTTGCAGAAAGTGAAGCATTTAACAGAGGGCTGATCACGAATCTCCCTGATTACGTAATGATCTATAATAATGAAGGACAGATTCTTTATGTTAATCCTTCAGCAATAACTGCTATGCGTGCAATTGATGAAAAAATAATCGGAAACTCAATTTATACATACATAATCCCTGAGTATCATAAATTTGTAACCAGCCAGATTGAAAAAAGACAAAACGGAGAAGATATTGCCCCGTACGAAATTCGAATTATGCGACATGATAAAAGTCAACTGGATGTTATGGTTCAGGCTACAAAAATTCCATATCATGGAAGTGAAGCAGTTCTTGTTGTGCTTACTGACATAACCCTGCGAAAAGAAGCAGAAGAAGATCTTGAGAAATATACACAGGTTCTCCAGATGACGGTAAAAGCCCTTGAATCAGCAAATAAAAAACTGAACCTCCTATCTGATGTTACCAGACACGATATTTTAAACCAGGTGCATATCATCTTTAATTACCTTGACCTCGCCAGAACAGAAAGTGATCCTGGTACCTTAACCAGATACCTGTATCAGATAGAAGGAGCAGTTTCATTCATCAATCAACAGATCCAATTTACCCGCAGTTATCAGGATATTGGAGTAAACGCTCCAATATGGCAGAAAATTACAGATATCATCGAAAGCCTACAAACAGATTCGTTAGTAATCATGAATAACACGGACGAATACTTAGTTCATGCCGATCCCTTGCTTCCGAAGGTCTTTGAAAACCTCCTCGATAATTCTGTCAGACACGGAGGGAGAGTGACCAGAGTTTCCGTGCAAACCATGGAACATAACGATGATATCATCCTCATCTGGTCAGATAATGGAAAAGGAATAAAAAGTGTAAATAAAGAACGAATTTTTGACAAAGGGTATGGCCAGAATACCGGATTCGGTTTGTTTTTAATAAGAGAAATCCTGGCACTTACGGGAATTCAGATCAAAGAAATTGGAAATGAGGGAGAAGGGGCCTGCTTTGAACTAATTATTCCACAGGGAAGTTACCGTGTTGACACATAATCAAAAAACAGTACAACCCATTCAATGAGATAGTAATCAGGACTGCCCGGTTCCAAATCTAATAAGCGCCTGAGTAATTTTTGGAGGGGCCAGAATATCCTGCACTTTTCCAGTGTCTATTGCGGACTGCGGCATACTTTTAATTGGTGCAGTATCAGGATCCTGTACAAGAGTATATCCTCCCAGGTTTCTAATATGCACGATGCCTGCTGCACCATCCTGACCCATTCCGGTCAACACTACTCCTGCAAGATGATCATCACCCCTCTGTCGCAATGAGATCATGGTTTTATCAACTGCAGGCTTTACACCATGCACTTTCTCACCATCCTCAAATGCTATGAACCGATTTTTTTCCAGTATCATATGCACTCCTGCAGGGGCGATGAGAATCTCACCTTCATGGAGAACATATCCAGGAGTTGGAACAACAACGTTCATTTTAGTCAGAGCGCGGATTTGGATGCAGAATGTCTGGGTAAATGAAATGGGAAGATGCTGAACAATAATTATGACCGCGGGTATGAGTGGAAATTTAGAGAAGATCTGTTCAAGTATGTAAGGGCCTCCGGTAGAGGAACCAATAACAATTATTTTCATAATCAGTTAGATACTAGTATCAGTATTTACAAGAAAATTCATGAAATATGTTGTTCTTTCAACAAGAACATCAGGATCAAATGGTTTAGTGAGGTAATCAAGTACCCATTCCTGAAGCCCGATCATCTTTGTATCAGGGGCACTCTTTGCAGTAAGCATGGCAATAATAATATTGTGGTAAAGATCTTCATCAAGAATTTTTCTTATGGTATCCCACCCGTCCATTCCGGGCATCATAATATCCAGAAGAATAACCCCGGTAAATCCTTCTTTCAGATGCGTAATACATGAAGAACCACCATCAGCGGTTACCACAGTAAACCCGGCATCTCCAAGTATTGTCCGGACTGCAATTCTTACATGTGCATCATCATCAACGATCATGACCTTACCAAGGCCCTTCGTATCATTCATATTAATCGCCAGTATATCTGAAGTATCCAAATAAAAAAACCTTTCACATACCGGGAAATATCAGACTATCCCATTGGCACATTTAATTGGACCACAGGATTTTTTTTCAGTTTTATAATAAAGGTAGAGCCTTTTCCAAGTCCCTCACTTTTTGCAGATACTGTTCCACCATACATGTCAACAACTCGTCTGACAATGGAAAGCCCCAGACCATGCGACTGTCGATCATGTCGTGAAGTGTCAGCACGAAAAAACTCATCAAATATCCGGGGAAGGACGTCAGCTTCAATCCCTACACCATAATCCCTGATAATAACAATATAAGAATCCTTGTGCTCATATGCAGAAATCTCAATTTTTCCATTAATATACGAGTATTTTACAGCATTACTGATAAGATTGCCCATCATTGTCTCTAAATGCATAGGAGAAATTGTCACGATGAAATATGTAGGAATATCATTTACAATGGTCAGACTCTTTTGATGAATCAGATAGGCATTGTCTGATATAATCTGATTTATTGTAGAATAGAGGTTGATATCCTGAAGATCAGAGAGGGTATACAAGGCATTCATCTGTGCTAACTCAAGAACGGTAGTGATCATCTTCCTGATAGAGCTGACATCTTCAATTGAAACATCAAGGAGTTCGCAGAGCTCAGGATCGGCAGTTTTTTTTCGAATATAAGGGAGAATTGCAACTAGTGGCGTTAAAGGAGTCTTAAGATCGTGACCAATCTGCATAATAAATTCATCTTTCTGGCGAAGAAGGTCTTCAATCTGGGTTGTCCGCATCCTGACCCGTTGATCAAGTTCGCGATTCATGTCCAGCAACTGAGTCCTCATCGCATCAAGTTCCATCGTCTTCTGCTCAAGCTGGTTTGCATATCTGAGAAGGTGCTCTTCAACTTCTTTGCGTTCAGTAATGTCCTGAAGGATACCAAAAGATCCAGTAATAACACCAGCTCTCATCTTTGGCTGACCTTTTATCCTGATATGCTTAAACTTCCGATCCGCATGGTTCAACCGAAACTCAAATTCAAACGGATTCCCACTGCTTACCATCTGTTCAAAATATACAGAAAATTTCGATTTATCTTTTGGTGAACTCATCATTATCAGGTAATCCAGGGTAAGAGCACTAATATCCCCTGGAACGTAAAGCATTGAGAAGACCTCAGATGAAACACGGAAATGGCGGGTTGTCAGATCATACGACCACACCCCAAGTCTTGCAATCTTTTGAGCCTGCTCAAGTTTCCATTCAGACTCCTGAACCATCTGTTCATATTGACGCCGGCGTGAAATATCCCGGATAACTCCCTCAATTCCTCTCAGGTCACCTTCATCATCATAAAGCAGACGGCAGCTTACCGACCCGGTAATTATCTTTCCTCCACTTCCCTGCAGAATGAGTTCATAATCCTTTACCCCGTTTTCATTGAGAACATCAGAAAGAAATAGCGGCCATACATCAGGATCATACAGAAGAGACTCCATATTCCTGCCGATAAGATATGAGGAATCCCCATACCCCAGAATGGGTGCCATTGACGGACTGATTTCAAGAAGATTTCCAATTTTATCAGTCAGATAATACATATCTCCGATGTATTCAATAACCCCCTTAAATTTCTCAACACTGCGGGCAAGATCAGACTCTACGCGCATCCGGCTTAAAACATTTCCAATTATTTCAGATATCGCATGGAGAGCGTCAAGATCTGAATCAGACCACACACGTGCATTTCCCCACAGGATAAGACATCCTTTCACCAGATTATTGTTCCTGATTGCAAGGATGAGGAGATCAGAAACCTTACGATGCTCAGATATCCGGTGTAACAATTCAGGGGCATCATTCTGATTATAAATCAGGGGTTTGCGGGATTCAAGTTCCTGAATAAAATTTTGAAAATCACTTCTTTCATACAACGAATAATCTATCCATTCTTCACCAATTAGGAACCCGTGTCCAAATGACCAGAGAGCTATCTCTGTTGCATATTCCCTGCCATCATCTCCACGTGCAAAATCAATATATGAAAGATATTCAGCCTCCAACACCGGCCCTAACCTTCCCAGAACCTGCTGAATTACTCTCATAGGGGTGGTTTTTAAGATGTCTTCGGTAGATAATTCATGAATAATCTGAAATAACACAGAGCAACGTGATGTATCAGCAAGAATGTCCGGCTTTCTGCAAATATTCCTTGCAAGGATGTAAACTCCTGCAACTTCATCGGTTAAACAGTCAGGAAGAGATAGAATCGGGCCGATACTAAACAGGTATCTCTCATAATCCTGAGCCCTACTGGTGAACGAGTATTCAAACTCATCTGATTCTACCATCCGGTCATTAACCTGAACAGCAGAATGGGGAATGCGATCAAGGTTATGAGGCCATGAAAAAGCAGATTGGATATGTTGCTGGAGCACCTGATCCCGGGCAGTATCAAATAATTTTAGAAACGGATCATTTACCTGCAGAACAATCAGAGAAGAATCCAGAATACACACGGGATCCTGCAGAATAGAAAATAAAAGATGCAGGCTCTCCTTGTTCACCGGAACAATTATAAAAAAATCCCCCTTATCATCCCATTCTCCAATAGTTTTTTACGGTAGTAAGAGATACATCTCTGTTCCATACTCTTGCTTGTTATCCTTAAAGAATCTGCGATCGTATGACAAGGTGTCAACCTGATTTTTCTGTGCGCAAAGAATCAGGCATCCTGATTATATCCAAAAATCACACCCGAATTAATATATTGTCCGGTTTTTTCCATAGAACATATGTTACCGGGCAACAAACAATGAAAACAACAGGACATCCATGGGAAGAAGAAGCAAGATAGAAGAAATTGGCGGATTTTTACGAGTACGCGTAAAACCGGATCATTCTCTGCTTATAGAAGAAGAAAAACTGATAGCCGCCCTTAATAAAAAATTTCCTCCTCATGAGATGTGGTTTGCCTATGAAAATGAGCATATCTATCTAAATTTTGCAGTCCTGGACCCTGATGAATGTATAAAAACTATTTTAGAACTTAAAGAAAAAACCGGAGTTTCAAGGATTTATCACGAACAAATGTATGCAGACCCCTTTGAAAACCTTCTTAACCAGATTATGGCCATCGGAAGTTATGGAATAAAAAATGGCAGAAGGATGTACATTGGATATGCAGATGAACGGAAAGTGGTAGATCGAAAAGCGAAAGTAAAAACCCGTGGTCTTCACTATTATTCTCGTGATAACTCATTTTCTCAAGAGAGAAATAGCCTGCCGGACGAGTTTGAAAACATGATAATATGTGGCGATAGTGTAGATGTTCTTGCAAAACTTCCAGACAACTGTATAGACCTGATCATCACATCACCCCCGTATAATTTTGGTATGCAGTATGAGAACACCGATGACGGAGTTGACTGGAATGCATATCTTGACAAACTTTTCCTTGTCTTTGCTGAGGGGATCAGAGTGCTTACATATGGCGGCAGATTTATTGTAAATGTCCAGCCACTCTTTTCAGATTATATTCCACTTCACCATATTATTTCGTCTTTTTTTATGGAACAGAAGATGATATGGAAAGGAGAAATTTTGTGGGAGAAGAATAACTATAACTGCAAATATTGCTCATGGGGGAGCTGGAAAAGCCCTTCAAGTCCGTACCTGAAATATACTTGGGAATTCATCGAAGTCTTCTGCAAAGGAGACCTGAAAAAAACAGGGAATAAGGAGGATATTGATATTTCTGATGAGGAGTTCAAATCCTGGGTCGTTGCAAAATGGTCAATCGGACCGGAACGCAGAATGAAACAATTTGATCACCCCGCAATGTACCCGGAAGATCTGGTTGAACGATGTCTGAAACTTTTTTCATTTAAAAATGACATCATCCTTGACCCGTTTAACGGAGCAGGAACCTCAACCGCAGTTGCAGCACGGCTGAACCGGAGATATATCGGTATTGACATCTCTGATGAATACTGCACGGCTGCACGGGAAAGACTCAAAAATGTTATAATAAGAAGAGAGGGGAACTCTCCTCTTTCATCAGCCTCTCTGGCGATGAACAATAAATAATCCTACACTCATGAGTGCGAGGGGACTCAAAAGTCCCGTCGCAGGACTCTTTTTTACGGGTTGCATGTTATCTTCTGCATAACGAAGATTGAAAAGAGCAGACGGGTTATCAGGATCAAGAGTCAGAGCACTCTCAGATGCGTTATGTTCCTCTTCATACTCACCGAGAGCACCATGAGCAGTTCCCTTGATTATCCATGCTTCAATAAGGGAAGGATCTGTTAAAAGTGCATCATCTGCGTACCTGATCGCCTCTTTAAATTCGCCGGTTTTCAATCGTACTGACGCTGCAGTTGCAAGAACTGAAGGGTTTTTATTATCCAGTTCTAAAGCCTTTTTCAGAGATACTTCAGCTTCACTGACTTGTTCAAGTTCAAGAAGCAGACCAGTCCGGGTAATAAGTGCCATCGTAAAGTTTGGTTGTATAGAGAGCGCCTGATCAGTCAGATTTACTGCCTCTTCAAACCGCCCTGCTGATGCTTCATCTATTGCCCGATTATAGAGCTCTATTGCACCAAAGTTATCCTGCCTGACCGGTTCTGCTCCTGCAGAAGCGAAAAAACCGGTAAATAGTCCGGTGATTATCAGAAATGTCACAAGTAATCGAATCATGGATACTGATGTATGAAAAAGAATTATAATGTTTTCTCGCAATTTTTCTGCAATCCGGGTTCACCAACGCAAAAAGCCTGATGAGAGAGGTTACCCTTCCAGAGGAATAGTAGTAAGTTTTACGGTCTCGACTCCTTTCTGCGCCATCAGCCTTTCAGCAACTTCCTTTACCTCTTTTGCATCTCCTTTAACCAGAAGAACTTCAACGCACCGGCTATGAGAGACGTGTGAATGAAGTGAGGCCTGAATAAGATCCATATAATCGTGCTGAATATCAGTAATAGATGCAATCAATCCCCGCTGATGGTGATCATAAACAAGTGTGATGACACCCTGACGCACGCCGGTCATGTCAGCCATCCATTTGTAATAACGGATATATGATCTGATCGCATCTCTGATACCTTCAGATCGTGATGAGTATCCCCTGGTCTTTAAAATCTGATCAAAACTGTTAAGCAGATTTGCTGGAAGGGAGACCCCTATCCGGGAGAGATCATGCTCCTGGATCTCTTCTTGTTCTTGATCTGAAAATGAATCAGGCATATGTGTACTATTTGAGTCATATTGTTTAATTTTTTCTTATCCGGTATGTTGTTATGACCGGATATCGCATCAGGTTTTAATAAGTTCTGTAGTTATTATCATCCGCGGATAATTTCTGCCCCTGATCTTCATCTGCCATTCTTCCTGTCTGATATCAGAGATAAAAAATTTATTGAACAGGCGTTTCATCTCATCAATTTGAAAATACCGGGTCATAATTCCATCACCGCGGACGTAGGCTGATGGTTCAACCTCATATCCGGAACCATCACGCATATCGCCTTTTGCAAAAACGGTCACAAAAAACCGGCCTTCCAAAGCGAGAACACGATGTACTTCATGTATCAGAGAGGAAAGATTACAGGCAGGGATATGACCAAGAATGTGATGAGCAAACACCAGATTGACCGAGTTATCCCGGATTGGAAGTATACATCCATCAGCAGCAATAAAATCGCAGTCACACAGAGTAGGATCAAAGCGGCAGAGCCGGAGCGCTTCGAGGGAAAAATCAAGTCCGATAGTATATGAGCCGCTCATATGACGTGCCCTGATATTTTTACCGTCACCGACACCAAGCTCGAGAACTACACCAAAGCTGCTAATCTCAGCAAATTCTACCGGTGCATTACCCCATTGCCGCCCCCGGACCCGATACCGGGTATCCCAGGCTTCCCGAAAAGAAAGCAAATCAGAAAAAAAATGGGGATCAGAATCCGTATAAGGTTTGGAGGAATAATTTGACATATTACGCTTCAGGCACCTTAAATCCCCGGCACTTGCATCTTCCAATAAAAACCGCACTAACCAGAGCCAAAGCAGCAATCATCCAAGCAGCAATATTAACAGAACTCATTCCTGCAACAATCCCACCAATAGCAGGAAGAAACGTCATCCCTGCATAACTTGAGGTAGAGAAAAGTCCCATTGCAATACCCTGACGTTCTTCAGAAATAGCCAGATAACTGATCTGGGAGATCATGATAAACCCGGCAGCAGCGCCCATCAAAAAAACTAATACCGGATATTGAATAAAGGCGAGCACAAGTACTCCCATACTTAATGCAGATATCCGAATCAGAAGAACCGGTTCTACGCGAACCCAGGGGGCAGCAAGCGACGCAAGTACTGTTGCCAGATTCATAATTGCCAGGGCAACTCCGATATCAAATGCAGGAAGATTAGAAATGTCAGGATATACCGCCTGGACAAATCCGGTAGCACCGAGAAGAATGATAACAGAGAACCACAATGGAGCCTGCCTGATGCCCATTCCTGCAACATCTGAAAAAAGGTCGCTCCATGAAGGGGACGGTACTTCAGTTTTGTTCTCTGATATGACAGGGACAACTCCGGAACGGCCCTTAATCAATTGAATGATAAGAATGAACGAGGGGATTATTGTAAGTATGGTAAAGATGAGAATACCACCCTTCAGATATCCGATGGAACTGGCTATCCAGCCACCGACAATAAGACCGAAGAGAAGACCAAGATTTAACAAGGCCATAAATATTCCGGAAAGACGAATATGACCAGATTGATGATTTATCCAGGATAATCCGGCTGAAACAAACAATCCAGCTCCTACTCCTTCAATAAGGCGAACAATAAGGAAAAAAAGCGAATCGGTAACAATCATCAGCAAAAAACCAGAAAATATCGTTATGATAAGACCTGCTTTAATAACAGGCATCTGCCCGATTCGATCACTAAGAATACCTCCGGGAAGGGTGGTTACCATCGCACCAAAAAAGTACGCCGAAAAAATGAACGCCTGGATATGAAGAGCATCGTCAAGATCAGGAAGAATCGGTATAATAGCATTTGATAATGCCATCAGGGAGAAAACCCCGAAGAAATTACAAAAAAGAAGCACTGATTTTCGAACCATCAGGATCAAATCAATCGGTATGTTTCCAGATTATTTGCAGAGAGTGTCTGAATATGATACTTTTTATAGATTGAACTTGCCAGATCGATCGTCTTGCTTTCTTCCCCGTGTACAGTAAAGATGCGCTCAGGTTTTGGCTGCATATGTGAAACAAAGTTCATCAGCTGTCTTCTGTCTGAGTGACCGGAGAATCCGTCTACTGTATAACATTCAAGATTAATGAGCAATGTATCACGGTTTCCTACAGGAATCTCGCGCCATCCTTTCTGAATACGCCTTCCAAGTGTTCCATCGGCCTGGTATCCGACAAAGACCAGAGCGCAGCGCTCGTCAGGACCAAGATTTCTCAGGTACTCCATAACCGGTCCGCCATTGAGCATACCACTGGTAGTAATAATAACACATGGCTCACCAGTAATTACTTTTTCACGCTTATCCGGCGAGTCCACCTGCTCAAAGCAGTCAGAAAGGAATGGATTGAGACCTTCTTTGAAGATAAGATTGCGAAGCTCAGAGTTCAGATACTCAGGGTATGTGGTGTGAATCGCGGTAGCTTCCTTAATCATCCCGTCAAGGTAAACCTTCATCTTTGGAAGTTTCTCAAGCCGCAGTCCTTCTTCTATTGCAAGCATTACTTCCTGTGATCTGCCCACAGAGAAAGCGGGAATGATAACTTTCCCACCCCGACCGATAACATCACGAAGGATATCATACAGTTTATCCTCTGCTTCATTGCGGGGGGGCTGCATATCTCCGGCTCCCCCGTATGTAGATTCCATGATGAGAGCTTCAAGACGTGGGAAATGATTGGTTGCCGCATTAAATAGCCTGCTCTTTCCATAATGGATATCGCCGGTGAACGCGATGTTATATAGACCATCTCCTACATGGAAATGTGCTATTGCTGAACCAAGGATATGACCTGCGTTATGGAAAGTCAGTTTCATATCAGGAGCAATATCAGTTACACAGCCATAATTGATGACTATTGAATGTTTGATATATTCTTTAATCTCGTTTGATGAATAGGGAATTGTGTTTCCTTCCTTGTTCATCACCTCAAGATAATCCAGCTGAAGCATTGCTGCAAGATCGCGTGTCGGAGGAGTCGAATATACCGGGCCGGTATAGCCATATTTGTATAAGAGAGGAACATACGCACAATGGTCAAGATGTGCATGTGTGAGGACAACCGCATCTAGCTGTGAGAGCGGATGAATCTCAGGAATATAGAGATATGGTGTTGAAGAAGGATTTCCCGGATTTTCTCCACAATCAATGAGAACACGACTTTCAGGAGTAGTAAGAAGAAATGCAGCTCTACCAACTTCACGACAACATCCAAGCATTGTCACGCGTATCCATTGATCCTTGGCAGTTACATCCCGATGAATTCGTCTCCCGATACGCCGAAGAAGTTCTTTTCGTTCCTGGTGAGAAGACCGGAGGTACTGCCGTACCTGCTTAACCGTTGATGACTCAATCGGCGGTGTTCTAACAACCTTGGGAGTCCATCCAATCTGTTTTGTGATGTCACGCAGTGTTCCCCCATTCTTTCCGATGACTACGCCGGGCTTTTCAGCCTCAATAAGTACTTCGCCAGTATCCTGTTCAAAGAAAATATCAGATATACCGGCATTCTCTCCCACCACGTCTTTTATGGCAGCGACAGCTCGTTCCGGGTCTTCAAGAATTGTAGGTCTTACAACAATTCGTTTTCGTAAATCGCGTGCAAGAATCCGGATAAGGTCATCCTGGTCAGCGAAATTTTTTGGATCATCAGTATAAATTACCAGTTCAGGGCCTTCAAACTCTACCGATGAAACGGTAATGCCCTTTGGTACTTTGCGTTTGATCTTCTCGTGCAATTCTTTCAGTCGTTCCTCGATTAACATTACAACCGTCCTAAAAAAGCAGTAAAAAGGGATTAAAAAGTAAAATCTTATCTAATTGGGTGTCATCTGAATGATTTCAGATTCGGATAATTCACGGTATGCTTCTTTGGTTATTACAACAACAGCCATACTTTCACCAGATCCTGCATCACGTTTAATTGCAGAGCGAAGAGCACGTATGGCCAGTTCTGATGCTTCTTTTTCGGTCATTCCTGATTTAAACCGATCTTCAAGCACACCATACGCCATCGGAGATCCAGACCCGGTTGCAACAATTTTATCCTCACGGGATGAACCGCCGACTGCATCTACTGAGTATAACATCGGACCTGATTCATCGACCCCGCCAATCAGCAGCTGAACATAGAATGGATAATATCGATTTCCATGCAGGATATTTGAAAGCAGCGTTGAGGCTGCATTGATGGTCATGGTTTTATTCCGGCGGATTTCATATAGATTTGCTTCCACCGTCATGAGTCGTGCAAGCTGTTGCGCATCACCAACACCACCGGCAGTAGTCAGACCGATTCGCGAACCAATCTGGTAGATCTTCTTCGCCGTCTTGTTCGAGATCAGGAAACCCATCGTAGCCCGCCTCTCGCTGGCGAGCACTACTCCGGAGTCAAATACTATCCCGACAGTAGTGGTTCCTTTCATTGTTTCATTCTGTTCTGCCATAAAGACACACCAGGAATTAAGATAAATGCAGTGCAGAAGGATTGCAGAGAGCAAAAATGCCTATGCTAAGAGTATCCTACAATAATTTAAAGATTGTTATTGGTATTTCTCACTGAGCAGGACGCGGATAAGGTCCCGATCAAAGAGAATACTTGTCAGACGGTTATCGCCGTTGACTACTGGCAGTTGATCAACGCGTGCCCGTTTCATCTTCAGGGCACACTCACTGACTCCGGCATTCGGGGGTACCATCACCACACTGGTAACCATTGCTGCCTTGACAGGACGGTTTGGGAGCTGAACCCGTGAGATGCCATAACTGATATGATGAACATCTCTGATACTCTCCCATGTCCATTCATCGTCATCAGTCCCGGTTGTTGAAAGATCAGAAGTTTCCACCAGGTCTTCTATCATAGCGCATCGGATCATATCCCGCTCTGATATTATTCCCTGAAGTTTACTCTCACGGTTTAAGATGGGAATTGCTTCAAATCCGGAAATTTCCATAATCCTACCGACAAGCGGGAGTGGAGTCTCTTCCCAGAGGGCAAATGTAGGGCTGGTATATGAACCTTTTATTTCATCTTCAATCTTCATCCTGGCAATGGCAAGGATAAGATCCGCGACACTTAAAAGACCAATAACTTTTCCAGAATCATCCACAACAGGAAGACGCCTGATATTATTCAGATCTAATACCCGTGCTGCCTCAAATATGGTGGCATCCGGACGAATTGTTGTTGGCCCGGGAGTCATCAGAAGCGCAAGCTGATTCTCTTCAGGTTTCTGGAGCATGTCTTTACGGGTGATTATCCCGACAAGTTTTCCGTCCTTGAGGACGGGCACTCCGCTGATACCTGTTCGTTTCAGAATTTTTAAAACATCGTCCCGATTACCTGGTATCTCAACAGTGACGACATCGGTCGTCATGTAATCAGACACCAGCACAGGGGTTGTTATGATCTCACCACCAGGACCGATACCTGGCTTTGTTCAACAACAAACGAACTGACACTGCCGAGTAAAAGCCGGTCTACATTACTCTTACCGTGCGACCCAAGAACAACAAGATCTGCTTTTATCGAATCTGCCATCTTTATGATAGTATCCCCGGCATGACCCTGCTCAAAGTGGGTTGTTAGTTCAATATTCTTCTTTCTTGCTATCTCACTAACCCGGTCAAGTGCACCAGTCCCTTCCTGTTCCAGCAGACTGTACATAACTTCAAGTTTGTTATCTGCAGGAATATCAGTAAAAAGACCGGTCTCCACAACATAGACCGCATGCAGATCAGCTTTCCAGGCATGAGCTTGTTCCACGGCAGCATAGAATGCTCTCTCACTAACCGCAGATCCGTCAATTGCAACGAGAATGGTATTGTACATGTGGTCCCCCTCCAAAAGGCTCCAGAATAATTTCAATTATACATAAAAAATAGTTGCGCAGATCTGCCTGCTTGGGGTGCGTTTAACCACACTTGCAACAGGATCATGAGAAAATGAGAGATTCTCCTTTGATACATCAAGCATATAGAAATTAGCGTGATTTCCCGGCTTTATTGTATGAGTTATCCCGGCAGGTGAAAATCCTTTCGTTGCTGCAACAAAGAGGTCATTCGGTTCGATTCCATACACAGTATGGCAGAAAGAAATCTCCTGCATTATGTCCGGATTTACAAACATGACATTATCTGTGCCAAAATATAGATCAACTCCCTGACGGATCATCTCTGCTACCGGGGGGTGAGCTGCTGACTGGGTCACTCCGAGGAGAAAATTTGACCGCGGACAGACAACAACGGGAATACCTGCATCTGCGATAGCTCTGATCTGATAGGGCGCCGCATGAGTGCAGTGGACCAGCAGATCAGGATCACAGGATAATGCTGCATCAATGTCAGCGCCATCCCTCTCACCTGCATGAAAGGCTACCAGTTTCCCTTCCCGTTTCATCTGACCAGCAATATTTTCATACTCTTTTACATCACGGACACTGCTAATCCCAGCGCCATCCCCGTGAACCTCCCCGCCATCTCTCCCAAGAATAACCGGGCGGCATGGAAGTTGTCTGCAGGCATCCTGAAGATTAAAAACACCTTCAGCTCCACCTTCCCGAAAGTCTGCAAAACCTGCAATACCACCAGAAATCATTGTCTGAACCGAGGCACGCATTGCCCTGACCAGTTGCGCGGAGGAAGTTTTTCGAAGAATCTGATGCTTCAGTCCATCTGGGGGAGTCACTAGATCCTCAAGCTTTCCAGAGCAGTGAAGATCCATTGCCACCGTGTCGGCAAGATGCGTATGAGCATTAAAAAAGGCAGGACAAATCCACCGGTCCGGGGCTGAAGACTCCTCCTCAATCCTTGTAATGATTCCTCGTCTGACTTCTATCGTTACAGGACACGGCTGTGGCGGGTCCCCTATCAGACCTGTTCCGGTATAGGTTGCTTCAGTATCCATGATCTGTTCCTGAACCTCCTTTTAAATAATCAGCCGCCGAATGATAACGTATGGCAAAGAAGTCGGGTGGAAGACTCATATCTTCTGCCGGTCTCGTCAATTATTATGACAGTGAGGACCGGCGGGCCGTCCATATCAGCCCATATGTGGTTCTCGGATTAGCAGTTGGTATTGGCGCTATTGTTTTCCTTCTCAATTTGATCCAGTTCTAAACACCTTTTTTTTGCAACGAACGTCTGATGATGTCTTCGCTGCGTGTAAAGTAAATTTCATCATGACCAGTCCATGCAGGGCACCCTCGAAATAATACAACTGGAACACCATTGTTGCTCTCTCCCATGATAAAGTTGGCAAATCCTGCAATCTCATCAATGACTGCTTCTTCAGTGATCTCAAGAACCCGCCCGTATAGATCAGTATCTCCCCGGAAGTCACGGATTGCAGTCATACCACTCCATCCGATTGCGTGTCCGGTCTGACCTCGTCGAAATGCCCGCCCACAGGTGTCAGTCAGGATTACGCGACAATCTGCTCCGGAAATCTCCTTTATTTTTGTGGATAGCTCAGTTGCATCACCCATTGGATCTGGTGGAAGAAATATCGCAATACCATCTTCAACATTACTGGCATCCACACCAGACCTGACCCCCACATGACCACAGGGCAGCGCGGTCAGCGTAAACGGAGTCTCGATAATGACATCAACAGCCTGATCCAGCACAACCTGCAGAAATCGGGGATCTTCGCCGGTTACCTCTCCGATCCTACAGGCCTGCTCACCAGGAACGACTTCATCAAGCCGCCGACAGTATCCATGTGCTTTTGAGATGATAGTTGTTGCAATACAAAGAACATCCCCATCCATCAGGGCTGTCTGGGCGCATATCAGTTCAGCGATGTCATCTCCTTCCTTAATAAGCGGAAGTCCACGAAGACCCGTTACGGTAATATCCGGTTGCATTTTTGAACGTTACTCTCCTTATGTTCTGTCTTAGGGGATGCATCACTTATGGGATTTATGAATTGTGATTCTTCCCGCAGTAAATCCGGAAGGTTCATGAAGGGATGGGGCGCTAAGATTCAGACCATGTATCTCGTTATCCGGTGCAGTGGGTGTACCCGGATGATGACCGCCCATACTTCACGACGTCATGTCCTCTGCCCGGTGTGTGGAGTGACGAATACAACATCTGATGCACGGGTGTATGTCAGTTGCATAAACCGCGAAACTGCAGAGGACATTGCAGCACAGCTTGGCAACATCATTCATAAACGTAATGGCAGGGATCTTAGTGAGGAAGAAGTTATGATGCTCCGTCAGCGGTTTTCTGCATGGGAGCGGCAGTCTGAAGGGAGCCAATTTGGCACAGAAAAAAAATAAAACCAGATAAACATATGGCAGTTCTTGATCAGATATCAGAAGAAGAACTTCTTGAGATATATCGGACCCTGAATAAGGCATTTGGTCATCAGAGATGGTGGCCGGCTGAAGAGTGGTTTGAGACAATTGTTGGCGCTATCCTGGCGCAGAATGTGAGCTGGACAGGTGCACAAAAGGCAGTATCAGCGCTCATAAATTCTGATCTGGCAAGCCCCCAGTCCCTGATTACTGCCGGACCTGATTCCATTGCCGATCTGATTCATAGTTCTCGTTACTATAACCAGAAAGCAAAAAAACTCATCATATTTTCTGAGTGGTTTATCAAACATTATAAAGGAGATAAAACGCTGATGAGTGCAGATAAAACCGAAAAAATCCGTAATTCTCTTCTTGAACTCAAAGGATTTGGTCCTGAAACTGTTGATTCAATCCTATTATATGCCTGTAATAAACCAGTTTTCGTGATTGATGCCTACACCAGAAGAATCGGTTCTCGCAGAGGATGGTTTTCAGATGCTGCTTCATATCAGCAGATACAGGATTTTTTCACACAGCGATTGCACCCGGATGTGGACCTGTACAACGATTATCATGCGCAACTTGTCAGACTTGGAAGTCAAATCTGTAAAACTGCCCCGAATTGCGATGCATGTCCGATCAGAATATGTTCAGAGCGCTGGAAATGCCATTATATGATAAATAAAGAGCATACTCCCCGTACAAAAACCGGAACAGTATATCATGACTCATCATAGTGCACTTGCTGCCATCGATGAGGCATTTGATCGGACAAAAACACTACTCTGGCCTCCCAAATTTGGAGTATGGATTCGAATCACCATAATTGCTCTGTTTCTGGGTGGAGGAGTTGCAAATCCATTTAAAACCGGTGACGTTCAGTGGTCGTCAGTTCAGGAATTATCCCTTGCAGGCCCTTTAACGATTACTGAAAATCTGGAGCTCATTGTAGCCATCACTATCGGACTTCTTGTTGCTGGTTTAATCTATGTGATCATCAGTGCTATCTTTCAGTTCATATTCGTAGACTGCCTCTCTTCAGGAAAGATCCTCTTAACAAGGACATTTTCACTTAGATGGAGGAAAGGGCTGCAACTTGTTTGCTTTTACCTGGTTCTTCTGCTCATAATTTGTGTTTGTGCCATTGCAACCAGTGTTCTTATCATCATCCCGGCACTAACAACAGGAACTGATATCATCGGCGTACTTATCAGCATTATCATAACACTCATCCTTCTTCTTATCCTGTTGATTCCGGTCTGGATAATTGCTGTCCTCACTGCGGATTTTGTTGTCCCGGTCATGATTGTTGATGATACTGGAATTATATCCGGTTTCAGACAGGTTTTTTACCTCTTTCATAGCAGATGGTTTGAAGTTGGCATTTATATCGCCCTAAAAATTCTGCTTATGTTTGGATGTGGAATCATTCTTGGTGCTCTGATCTTTCTTGTGAGTATACCGCTAGGACTTACCGGCGCAATTCTGACGATTGGAACAATAAATCTGATTTATCCCGATACCCTGGGAAATATAATACTGGTTGGAATGGGCACTATCGCTATGATACTCATCTCCCTGTTGCTCCTTGTTCCGGTAGTAACATTTTTTCGATATTATTCCCTTGCAGTTCTCCGCGACATCAGTCCAAAATATAATCTCCTGCCTGCCCATGACTTGTGATCTGAAATCAGCAGGGCAAAAGACCACAAAATCTTCATACCTCACTGGCCAATGAGTATTCAGGGCACACAGTAACTCACTAGGTCAGGTCATATCTATGAAATCCAATAGCATGATAATCTTCATTACCATAATCGGACTCTCACTTGCTGCCGGCATACCCGGAGCATGCGCTGATGAACAAGTCAATTCAACTGAACCAGGATTTGATCAAAGTTCAATACCAGAATCTTCAATTGAATCTTTTGATATTAATCAATCAAATATCACGCCAGATAACGGCAATATTACGGCAAATATGACCAATGAGATGGAGAATACATTTTTGGAAGCAGGAGGAGAATCCGGGATAGAAGCAGACGAAGATGAATCAGCAAAGTTCACCGGTGTGGTTTACCCTTCCGTTGATACGGATGTAACCCGCTCAACGCCGGGGGGTAATCCTCTGATACCAAAATATGCATTGGGCGGAGTAAACATAGATATTGCCGGACACCTTATGGAAGGGCGGGGAACTGATAACAACGTCTCATCAGAGATCTCTTTTCACGATCATACGAGTGCAAACGGATACATTACTACGATAATCAAAGATTTCCATTATATGGGTGGACAAAATCCTACTAGTTGAATTATCACCCTTTTTTTTGCTCATAACACAAGAATTATCTAAATTTCGATCCATAGATTCTTCTGATGAATCGGGAAGATATTTCCACTGATGCTGAAGAAAAAAAATCCGACTCTTTTGACACATTATCAGATCCCTCTCTATATATAAACCGGGAACTTTCCTGGATACAATTTAACCGGCATGTCCTCAATGAAGCTAAAGATCCTGCACATCCGTTACTTGAAAGGGCTAAGTTTCTGGCAATTTTTGCGAACAACCTTGATGAATTTTTTATGATCCGTGTTTCAGGTCTGCACCGGCAACTTGATGAAGGAGTGTTAAAAGCTCCGCCTGACGGGCTGACTCCTGCCCGTCTTCTTGACGGAATTTTTGAGGCGTTGTCACCTCTGCTTGAGGAACAGGCTTCAGTCTGGCATGATGATATCATTCCGGCTCTGCGGGAAAAGGGAATTACCATTCATACCTATGAAACTCTCCAGGAAGACCAGAAACGATCACTTCGAAAATTCTTTAATAAAGAAATATTTCCGGTACTAACACCCCTGGCATTTGATAAATCCCACCCTTTTCCATTCATTTCAAACTTAGCGTTAAATCTTGCAATAATTGTACGTGAACGTGGGCGTGAAGAAGACCTTTTCGCACGAATAAAAATACCAAATAAGTTGTTTCCCAGACTAATCAGAGTCCCCGGAGGTGAACATTCCTCAGGGGGAACAGAAGAGATTCATTTAGTCTTCTTAGAAGATGTGATCTCTGCAAATCTTGATCTTCTCTTCCCAGGAATGGAAGTCAGGGCCTCATATCCGTTCAGGGTTACCCGTGATGCTGATATCGAAATAGAAGAAGATGAAGCAGATGATCTTATTACAGCGGTAGAAGAATCGGTAGGCAGGCGCTGGGTTGGAATTCCGGTCAGAATCGAAGTGTCATCATGGATGGATCAGGCAGTATGCGGGATGATGGGGGAGAAACTCGTAAAATATCCTCATATGTTCTACCGTATTGCAGGACCAATCGGTATGGCAGATCTGATGTGCATGCTGGATCTTGACAGACCTGACCTGAAGGATCCCCCGTTTGTTCCAAGTATCCCGAAAAGATTGGAAAATGAAAAAGCAATATTTCACACAATAAAATCTCAGGATGTAATGCTTTTTCACCCCTATGAAAGTTTTCAGCCGGTTGTCAATTTTCTAACACAGGCAGCAACAGATCCAGATGTCCTTGCTATTAAAATGACATTATACAGAACCGGAACACGTTCCCCTATTATTAATGCCCTGCTTAATGCCCGTGAAAATGGAAAAGCTGTCTCTGTCGTAGTAGAACTTAAAGCCAGGTTTGACGAAGAGAACAATATTGGCTGGGCCAGAGCCCTTGAACATGCGGGTGTGCATGTAGTCTATGGTATTATGGGTCTGAAGGTACACTCAAAGTTGTGCCTTATTGTCAGACGAGAACGTGAAGGGATTGTAAGATACGTCCATATGAGTTCAGGAAATTATAATTCTGCAACTGCACGAATATATACAGATATCGGGCTTTTTACCGCAAATCCTGAGATCGCATCAGATGTGTCAAACCTTTTTAACGCACTGACCGGATACTCACGTTATATGGCATATAATCATCTTCTTGTCTCGCCCAAAAATATCAGGCGGGGAATCATCTCGCTTATTGACCGGGAAATAAAAAGACAACAGGAGTATAAAGACAGCCATATTATCCTTAAACTCAATGCCCTGCAGGATGCAGAGATGATTCAGACGCTCTACCGGGCATCAATAGCCGGAGTAAAAATTGATCTGCAGATACGGGGAATCTGCTGTTTAAGACCAGGTATCCCGGGGATTTCAGACAACATTACCGTAAGTACAATTGTTGGAAGATTCCTTGAACATTCACGTATCTATTACTTTTACAACGGAGGAGATGAAATTGTTCTCATGGGTAGTGCTGATCTGATGCCGAGAAATCTTAACCGGCGGGTAGAAGTACTCTATCCTATCCTTGACCAGGGTATTAAATCTGAGATCATCAATACAATCCTTCCAATACATCTTCGCGATTGTGTGAAAGCACGTGACCTGGATGCAGATGGAACATATAGCATCCGAATCCCGGCTGATGGAGAAGAACAGATTCAGGCACAGGAGTGGCTACTCAGAAATCGAGGAATCTGGAACCAGGGAATTCCTGATGAAGAAGATACCACAATCGGGATAGTTGGTATCTGACCCTATGAAAAAACTAAAAAAGTATAATGCCAGGAAAATCGAATTTCTGCCAGGGAAGATTCACCAATGGTAATCATCCTTGGGATTGACCCTGGCTTTGCTACGGTCGGGTTTGGAGTCGTATCCGATGATGCCGGAAGACTTGCGGCAATGGAATATGGCTGCGTCACTACGAAAAAGACAGACGGTGATGCAAGTATCCGGCTTGGTACCATTTATCAGGGAATCACTTCCTTAATTAAGCAGTACACTCCGGCAGGGATGGCCGTTGAGCGGCTGTTTTTTGCAAGAAATACCACAAGTGCTCTTCAGGTAAGTGAAGCAAGAGGAGTGATTCTTCTTGCTGCAGTGCATCAGGGTATACCAGTGATTGAATATACGCCAAACCAGGTTAAAATTGCAATAACCGGTTCAGGAAAAGCTGATAAACGACAAGTTCAGGAAATGATTACCAGATTACTCAGATTACAGGAGATCCCCCGTCCGGATGATGCAGCAGATGGTCTCTCACTTGCAGTCTGTCACCTGAATAGTACACGGGGTCTTCGATGATAGCGCGACTCCGTGGACCGGTAGTTGAAAGCGGTGACGATTTTGTTGTCATTGAAGCAGGAGGAGTAGGATACCGTGTCAGGGTTCCTGAGATGACGGCAGCACATCTTCGTGGAGCTAATGACGCAATACTCCATACCGAGATGATTGTCAGGCAGGACGCCATATTACTGTACGGGTTTCAGACCGGAGCAGAGATTAAGGTATTCAGACTCTTAACATCTGTCTCACGGGTAGGCCCTCAGCTTGCTACTGCCATACTCTCAAGACTTCGTGCAGATCAGGTGGCCGGAGCAGTACTAGCCGGTGATGCAAGGCTCTTATCTACTGTTCCCGGTGTTGGGAAGACCGGAGCTGAACGAATCATTTTGGAACTTAAAAAGAAGGCAGCAGCACTAGCTGCAGAAATCGGTTCGGGGTCTAACGTTACTGCCGACACATCCCGGGGTGACGCAGTCCTTGGTCTTATGGCACTTGGATACACACAGGGAGAGGCAGCATCAGCAGTTGGAAAAACAGATGTATCAGCCCATGATGGAACAGCTGCAGGTATCATCAGGGAAGCTCTCAGAATACTGAAAGATAGGGGTGAATTAACTGACCGGCATGACTGAACCGACACTCTCACCAGTATCAGGAGAAGAAGACCAGGTAGAGCAGACAGTCAGGCCGGGTGTGCTGACTGAATTTGTCGGTCAGAATCAGGTTAAAGAGGCACTTGCAATCGCTATTGAGTCTGCACGGCTTCGCAAGGAGCCCTTAGATCATGTTCTCTTCTCCGGGCCGCCAGGTCTTGGAAAAACAACACTGGCTCATATTATCGCACGGGAATTAGACAATGCTATCGAGTCTACAACAGGACCGGTGATCGAGCGTCCGGGAGATCTTGCTGCGATGCTGACTCCGCTAAAAAGAGGAGATCTTCTTTTTATTGATGAGGTGCACCGGATAAGCCCTGTAGTTGAAGAAATCCTCTACCCGGCAATGGAGGATTATGCTATTGATGTCATGATTGGAGAAGGGCCTTCTGCCAGATCAATACGACTCCCGCTTGAACGATTTACCCTGGTTGGCGCTACGACCCGCATAGGTCTTTTGGGATCTCCATTTCGTGATCGGTTCGGACTGATTCTCAGACTTGACCTGTATAATGTCGAAGATTTATCAACGATTGTCAGAAGAAGTGCTGCAATTCTTAACATTCCAATTACTTTACAAGGTTCAGATGAGATTGCAAAGAGAAGCAGGGGAACACCAAGAATCGCAAACCGGCTTTTACGCAGAGTATATGATTATGCAATAGTCAAAGGTGACGGTTCTGTGGACGGCCCAATTGCAGACCTTGCACTCTCTGCACTGGGAATAGATGAACTCGGGCTTGATGAACTTGACCGACGTGTGCTTCAGGTTATTGCGCGTGATTTTGCAGGTGGTCCGGTTGGTCTGAAAACAATTGCGATATCGGTAGGTGAAGAGACCCGGACAATTGAAGATGTTTATGAACCATACTTAATACGTATCGGGTTTCTCAAGCGAACCCCACAGGGGCGCGAAACAACTACTGCCGCATTAGAACATATGAAAAAAGCCGGTCTTCTTTAAAGCTTTCATTAGTTCACGTAATACCCGTCTCACAGGAGATACAAGATGTATCGTGGTATCCTAACCAGAAGACTTACCGGATTGAACTACTAATCTGTATTCACGAACGCTATGAATTCAAAAACAATCACCTTCCTCATCTTATCTGTTATTTTGCTGATATCTTATCCCTGTATTGGGGAAGAAGATGAAATCGGACTTACAGATAACCCGGAGAATATAGATAATACAGATATCCCTGGCAGTATTGATGATTTAATCAATCAGACTGATCAGATAAATCCTGATATCCCTTATAATTCAGGAAGTGTAGAATATCAGGATAATATGATTAACCTGGGAAATACTGATGGTTTAGAGAACACAGGTTATATGAGTGTCTCAGAAATAACGAATACTACCGATACAGGGCAAGACCTCACATCAGGTAACATGTCAATGCCGATAGAGCCGGCAAGACAATCAGATCTGATTTTTACAACCGATATTTCAATTAACGGATCTATCACCCCAAAACAGGCAGAAATGGGATTTCCTTTCTCAGCAGGTATAGAGATTGTCAATTCAGGACCTGCAAATGCACAGGATATCACGATAAACTATTATCTTGTCCCTTTTAACGAGACTGACGCAAAACCGATCTGGATTCATCAGAAAACGGCAAAAGAGATTCCTGCATTCTACCGCGATACTGTTTTTTTTACCGTAACAATGCCCGGAGGAATTAAAGCCGGTCAATATAATCTCTATACCACATTAACCACATCAACACCAGATAGAGACCAGGCAAATAACCAGTATATTTCAGATAGTCCCATTGATGTCAGACGATCAACAAGTTCTTCTTTATACGATCCTGCAGATCTCCTTGTCACAATTGACGGGATTTCAAGCAGCGTAACCGGTCCAGGATACCCGTTTACTATCAATTATACCTTGTTTAACGTAGGATCAGGTAGTTCAGGCACATTTCGTATTGGTTTTTACCTCTCACAGGATGAAGTAATATCTCCCTCTGATCTAAAACTCTGGGACGAAATTTACTATAAATCATATCCAGGTATGGCAGAGAAGGGGACCGCTGTTGACATAATACCAGAAGAAATTCCTCAGGGAGAATATTTCCTTGGAGCAATTGCTGATTTTACCCATATGGTATCAGAGGCTGATGAGGAGAACAATACATTCTGCTTTGATACACCAGTTACAATCCTTGCGGTAAGTCCACCCGTAAATGAATCATTTTTAGATCGCGTCTCCGGGTATGTTGCCGTGAAAACGAACCTGTACCGTCAGTACCGGGGCCTTACAAATTTAAGTTTTGATGCTGAACTTGGGGATATTGCCCGTGCACACAGCATTGACATGGCTGAAAGAGGATATTTTGCGCATGAAACCCCGGAAGACATTGATCCATCTGACAGAGCAAAAAATGCAGGATTTGATGTAACAAAGCGCCTCTCTGATGGGTCAATACGAACAGGAATTGCAGAAAATATTGTAAAAATTGCCGGTGGCCATATCATAGGTAAGGGGTTTTCCGGTTTTGTTGATCCCAGCGATCCCCAGGCAGTTGCAGATGTTATGATGGTCGAGTGGATTTCAAGCCCGGTTCACGATAAAAATCTTGTAAATCCGGATATAGATAAGATTGGTGTAGGGGTTTCATACAATGGAGAGTTTTTTTATGGAACACAGAATTTTTATTAATTCTGAAATCTCCAAAACAACAGACCAGTCTTCTGCCGCATAACCAGAGTATGACTTTGTCAGGTTGTGTTATAGAGCATTTGGTGTAATCAGATCCTCCACAAATACTCTTCCTTCATCAGATGAAAAAAGTGGAAGATTGCGGTCAGTATATACCTTTCTGCGTATTGCTTCAGTCTTTTCACCAGTAACCGGATTAAAACCTTCTTTCAAAAACTGCTGGTGGTACACCATAATCCCACGCCTCTCCCATGCTGGCGTTTTTGAAAGGTTTACCCCATGCTGAAAACAGATTTCATGTAAATCTTTTGCAGAAAGGCGATTCAACCTTCTTTGCACAGTAACCGGAGTAAGCCCGTCTAATAACAGGAGCGCCTGAGAGTAGCCATTTATATGATTTCTCCACGCCTCTTTTTGTCGCCAGTCAAGATATCCGGCAACAAGTGCAGGTTCAACCGGGATAATTCTTGCATCAAAAGATATGGGAGAGGTAAGACGCATGGCGATAGTCAGGGCGCTTGCTGCACATGATGCAATAACTGATACAAGTTTTTCAACGCGCCCCTCAAATGGCAGTTCATTAAGATAGAGACTTATCTCATCTGAAAAGGTATACGCAAAAGCCGGGGACACACCGCTTTCAGTTAACAGGGATATGCATACCTGCTCCATTGCAGCAGCGAATCCACTATCAAAAGGCTTTTTGAGTGATTGTGTCGCTACAAACCGGTGAAACGCCCTGCCATCAAGCCGGATAATGACCGGTGGAACGGTTCGGATATCGGCGTATATCTCCCTTTCTTTCACAATTAATCCTGATTATCCACACGTTATGATGACTCCGTCCAGGTTCGTGCAGGCCCTGTAATAGAAATTTTAGTGGCAGAGTTATAGATCTGCATCATCCCTGAACATATTCGGGATATGACGAATGACTACCACATCAGAAATACTTTTTACAAGCCTGAATGGAATTTTTATGCCCTTATGAGTCTTCAATTCTATGACATCAGGATTTAATTTCCCCGCTGCTACCGAATCTATCCGCTTGGAATCGATATCAAGAACGAGATCCTCAACCTCTCCGATGAACGTTCCGTTCTCTGAGTAGATCTTAAGCCCGATAAGTTCTGTAATCTGATTCTTCATACTCCATTGACATTTATATTATATCTATTAAAAAGGTAACCGTCGATCGATCTCTATCAGGATAATCAGAGCACTCAAAGATGGAAAAAAATGACAATATCTTGAAGCCTGTCAGTTGAATATTTGATGAAAATGATCAAAATATCATCAGGTGAAGTCAGCAAAGATAATCCAGCACGTGTATATTTCTTCCCGTTTATTGTTATATATGCAAGGATCTCTTCGTATCGGACGCCTGTTTGGTATCCCGATTATGATTCATTTTACTTTTCTCCTGATTATCCCCCTCTTCGCCTGGATCATCGGAACTGATATCGGATATACCGTTACGATGGTTAGCGACATCTTTGGCATTACCATTGACAGCAGCCTTATTACCCAGGGATACAGCCCTTATCTCCTTGGTTTAATCATTGCATGTGGACTCTTTTTTGGTGTATTTGTTCATGAACTCTCACACTCGATGGTTGCTCGCCTGGCAGGGATTCGAATTGAGAGTATCACCCTGCTCTTCTTTGGCGGGGTTGCATCAATTGAAGATAAAGAAACCGATCCGCGAATAGAATTCAGAATGGCTCTTGCAGGTCCTGCAATGAGCTTGCTTTTCGGTATTGTCTGTGTTGGTCTTCTTTATGGAACTAATGTTATAATATCTGAAAATCCGCCGTTAACAGGGCTGGTTATGTATATATTTGGCTATTTAGCAATCCTTAACATTCTTCTCTGTGTCTTTAATCTCCTACCCGCGTTTCCCATGGATGGAGGGAGAGTCCTCCGCTCATATCTCGCGCTTCGCATGCCATTGCACAAAGCTACAGAGATTGCATCCACTATCGGCAAAGGGTTTGCAATCATCTTTGGAATACTCGGATTAATTGTGTTTTCACCAATTCTTATCCTGATCGCATTTTTCATTTATATCGGAGCAGGTCAGGAATCAAGTGTGACAAGGTACAGATTTCTGCTAAAAGATGTCAATATCAGGGATATTATGTCTAAACCGGTGAAATCCGTTACTCCGGGTATGTCACTTACTGAAATAATCAATCTCATGTATCAGACAAAACATCTTGGATTTCCGGTTATGGACCGCGGGTATCTGATCGGCATAATCACCCTTACCGACCTTTCACGGGTTCCATCAATCGATCGAGATGCTATGCAGGTTCAGGATGCTATGACACGGGAAGTTATCACCCTCACTCCTGATGCACCAGTAATTGATGCTCTGAAAATTATGACTCAGCAGGATATTGGAAGAATACCAGTAATATCTGACGGAATACTTATCGGGATTATAACCAAGTCTGATATTTTTACGGTGCTTGAACTTCGGGAGATGTAAAGGTGAAATAATCAGGGGGAAATGAAACCCCTGCTGCTGATTCAACTCCGATAGTATCGGAAAACGGGCGTTTCGCCAGAATCTTCACCTGGTTTTTCCGGGAAATTCCAGGAATCCAGGTCAGAACTTTGGGAGGAAGAGAGTTAATCTGAACAGGCCATGGAAGCGCGGTGACTGATCGCATGCCATGATCCACTACAACTACATCAATTACTGCCCGTGGAGTAAGCCTGAGTGGGATTCCAACAAGGATCGGGTATGACCCTAGCTGTCTCCCAAATGACGTGTCACCCGATTCTTCAATAATTACATGCCGGAGAACGGTTCCACGCGGGAATACTGCCCGTAGCATGGGAAGATCAAAATGCTTTCGAACATCCTCCTTAAACTGCCTGAACCTTTTTTCATCAACCGGCAGAGAGTTCTCATTCCATGACCGTGTCCCTTCAAAAGGCATCAGCTGCCTGATATTGACCCGCCTGATAAGGAGTCCTTCTTTAAGTACCTGACTTAAGAATTCCTGATTGAGCCGGTATGTGTCTGCAGTCTCCCCGGCAAGTCCTGCAATAAAATTCAGACCAGGAAGAAGATGAGGAATACCATCCTTTCGTTGTGCTCCGACCTCATTCACTATGCGAATGGCATCAAGCATCATGTCAGGATCCCCTTTAAGGTTACATGCTTCGATAACTGCAGGGTCAGCGGTTTCCATCCCGAATGCAGCAACATCTCCGGTTGTATGATACGTTACAATTACTGAAAGAGCCTCCATGGACTCCTCCGGATGACGGGCTATCGTTCCTGGATTGATATTATCGATATGAAGCGTCTGAATTTGAGGTGCTGCAGATCGAATCTGCTCAAAGAGTTCTCGCAGGATATCGGGGCGAGGGGTTGGGAATTCACCCGCACCAGCCTGATATGTCAGCAGATCCGGTTGCCTTCCGAGTCTGAAATGCCTGACACCATGTGCATATAGAGCGGCTATCTCATTGCTTACCCCGGGAATCGACCGGTATACCGGTTCACCATAAAATGGTTCAGTGCAAAAAGAACATCCACCAGATATTGCATGAGGGCATCCTCGTGAAGTCTCAATCTCACACAAAACAAGAGGGTAAAGCGGATGCTGCGTTACCACTGAGGACCCGGCAACAGCCCAGCGATCTTCGTCTGCATACGATCGTATCCATGGGGAAGGCTGGTGATCAGAGAGAAATGAATGCAGAGCGTGAGCAGGAGAGCCGTGCAACAGATTATCAAAACCGAATTCCTCCTGTCTGATTGCCTGACTTCCTCCTCCCTTTGATGAGCCAAAAAGGATTGGACCTCCGATAAACGACTCTGGTTTTTGTAATGAAGTTCCAATCTGCCTGATATCAGTATATCCTGCAGGCGTTCCCCCAAGATACTTACCAGGAACCGTCACCCCTGCGATCATGACCGCAATATCAGCAGTATTCGCTTTTTTCAGCAGACCATAGTCTTGTCGAATCTGATCAATAGTGCAGTATCGCACCGTATACTGATGATCAACGAGAACTCCGGCAACAGTGCGTATATATGGAGAAATATACGGAGGAACTCCAAGGCATGCAGGTTCATCCACATACCCGTCAATAATCCACGCTTCAGCACTCATATCCAATCATCGCAAGAAGTTTTCGCGCCCATATTAATTTTCCCTGTTTCACAGGTGGAACAAGGGGATCATCACAATCAAACCCGATAATAGTAATCTCTGATGCACCAAGTTCCTGTGCCAGAAATACTGCCCGATCCCCATCAGAGAATCCACCATAGTTATAGACATTACGAAATGGCCTTCCCTGAGTTGTAAGAACAACCGGGCCACTCAGGAGAGGCAGCCAGGTTACAAGCCGGGAAATATTATCCCCATGAGCATGAACCACAATAATCGTACCATTCTTGTTCAAATCAACGGCATATTCATCGATACCGTCCAGATCAGTTACAATAACATCAGGAGATATCCCTGCAGAAAGGAGTACACCAGCAGCTGCATCAGCAGCTATGACCACACCAATTATCCGGCTAATCTCTTCATTCAGACAGGGAGCATTTCCGCATACCGTTACCGGTCTGCCTTTGATAAGAGAACTAAGTTCTAATGAAGCATCAGCCGTGGTCAGGTTTGCTGCTGTCTCTGCGGCATGTTGATCCATGTCAGGATCAAACGAAAAATAGTCACAAATTTCATGGTAAACGGGCTCCCACTCATCATATCTCACCAGTCTCGTCCTCCAGCAAACCGACTAGCCGGTAAAAGTTCTGCAATACCGGTTCTATTACAAGTTTTAAGAGTTCTTCTTTCTCACGGACAGAAGAGAAAACATGAAGCGGAATACTTGCGGCAGCCATAGTTGCATGCCCTCCGGCATCCCCCATATCAGAGAACGCCTCACTCATTACATTACCAAGATTTAGTCGAAGATCCCGGTTCCTGCCTGACATAATAATAGCTTCATCAGTAATCCCGTACACCAGCGCGGTGCTGATTCCTTCAAGATTAATCAAAAGATCAGCAGCCTGCGGGAGGGCGTCACGATTCCGGACATACCCGACATTTGAAAACAGATACCCGTTTTTGGTCTTCCGGTTATTAATTGCATATCCAATGATGTCCACTGTCTCATGAGCATACTGTGGAGACATAATCTTCTCAAGAAGATCCTGATCACTATATTTGAGCAGATACGCCGAATATTCAAGATCACGCGGGGAAACATTACGCCTGAACTGTTTGGTATCAGCACGGATGCCATACAAAAGAGCTGTTGCAACCATGGTGTCAGGTTCTATCTCCAGTTCAATCAGATATTCAGTAAGAATAGTAGCGCAGGCGCCAGCACTCTGCCTGATATCCACAAATGGTGATCGAACTGATTCAACCCCGGAAGGTTCATAGTGATGATCAATGATTATGTCAACAGCGGTATTTGGGAGGAGCCCATTATTTATTCCCGGCCCTTTACAGTCTACTAAAGCGAGATGTGAACAAAGTGCAAGAGCATCAGGACGGATTTTTTCCATCTTGATATCAAGGAGATTGACAAGTGTCCTGTTCTCCTGGTGCCCGATTATCCCGTCATATAATATATGAGTCTGTAAATCCGGATTTGCCCGTTTTGCTATTGCAGCAAGCCCCATGGCACTTGATATTGCATCAGGGTCAGGATTTGTGTGTGTGATAATTCCAAGAATTCCGGTATATGATGCCAGCAGATCAAAGAGCTTTTTAGAAAGGTGGTGTTTCTGAAACTTTCTCAAATGAGCAATTGCTGCAGTTGCAACAACCTGTTGTGGATAAAGGACGAGATCTGCGCCTTCCTGAATGAGTTCCTTTTCACTGATTGGATCGATTGCCCGTGCAACAATATGAGTATGAGGATATTTTTTCCGGATTGTTTTCATTCCTGCGCTATTTGCTTCATGGTTATCACTAACAAGAAAAGCGATATCAAAATCAGCGATACCCTGAAGCATGTCCGGGTCAAGCAGGTCTCGTAAAAAGGCGTCTATCTTCTGTTCTCTCAGTTCCTGGACTCTTTCAGGGTTACTATCCATACAGAGCAGTCGGTTACCTTCCTTTTTCAGTTCCTCCAGAATGAGGTATCCAACACCCCCACATCCACATATCAGGTGGGTTCTGTTTCCAGGAGATCCTTGGAGGCGATAATCATGCATGACTATACTAGTCTCTCCCTATAGACGGATAAAGCAGGTCACGAAATGTTTATATATCTCACATGATAATATGATAAGGCACAGGGCTTGTAGCTTAGTCGGTAGAGCGACAGACTCTTAATCTGTAGGTCATGGGTTCGAATCCCTTCAGGCCCGCTTTTCTTTTAGTTAATTTGTTTCGTATTATTTATCTTTCAGGATTCTATTATTCTATCAATTCTTCTCTTAATCTTACGGAAAGAGAGAGATAAAAAAATTAATATAGATGTATAACCAATATGATGAGGCACAGGGCTTGTAGCTTAGTCGGTAGAGCGACAGACTCTTAATCTGTAGGTCATGGGTTCGAATCCCTTCAGGCCCGCTTTCTTTTATTCAGAATTTTCCCATATCTTTTCGCTGCATTTATCTGCTAATAACTCCCTTGATTCCTGATGGCTTCTGATACTGAATACGTGCAGGTAACCTGTCAGCATTGCACCGGAGAAGGCTGTTGTTTTTGTGATCGCAAAGGCAAAGTAGAAGTAACCGCACCCGAACGTATGTGTAGGCACTGCAATGGTGTCGGGTGTCTTTATTGCGGATACACCGGATGGTCAGGACTGAAAGGAAAATATGACTGATTTTGAATCTTTAATAATCTTTTAATAATTTCCCGAAAAATCAATCCCTATAGGATCAGTGTAAATCGGGGGTATTTTGAATATGATCTCATTTTTAAAACCAGATCCAGAGCAAATGCGACTAAAAGGTGATCTGAACGGGCTAATCAGACTTGTTCGGACCTCGCCCGATCCCCTGCTGCGGGCAGAAGCAGCTCTTGCGCTTGGTCGGATGCAAACTCCCAGAGCAGTGCCAGAACTCATCAATGCATTATATGATAAAAATGTTCAGGTAGTCACTGCCGCATCTGAGGCACTTGTATACGTTGGGAGGCCGGCAGTCCGATCTCTGGTTGAAACATACAATACCGCTGATGAAATGGTATCTAAATGGATACACCATACATTATACCAAATCGGTTCTTCAGCAGTGAATGATATACTTGCATCAGTTCCTTTGCTCAACGAAGCAGGGGAAGAGAGAGTATCTTATACACTCCTCTCTTTTGGGAATGATGCGCTGCTTAATCTTATTGCTGCAATGGGGGATACTGATAAAAAGACATCACGGCTTGCAGAGATTCTTATTGAAACTACCGGACGTCAGGCGGTCCCGTTCCTCATCCAGGAACTGGATAACCCTGATGAAGATATCCGTGCCCGTTCAGCCTCACTTCTAATCCTCTTTGGTGATCAAATTGTCCTGGATCTTCTTGCATCCTGCGGTCAGGACTGTGATGATACCAGAGAACTCAAATTTTACATTATAAATGAAATTGGCAGTCCGGCGCTCGAACCCCTGTATACTGCGCTCAAAGATACAAACCCGGTCACCTCCTCAATGGCATTGAAAGTCTTTATGGACCTTGGCGATGCAGCTATTGTCCCTCTGATTCGTGGAATTTTTGATGACCAGCAGGAGACGCGGGTAGTATCAGAAAATGCCCTTATCCGAATAGGTGAGCCCGTTGTCACATATCTCATAAAAGAAATTCCCCTTCACACCGGCAGCGAACGCGATATAATCATTTCAACAATAATCCGGATTGGAGAACCGGCAATACCCCATCTGACCCACGCACTTTTTGATCCCTCTGCAGATATTTCGCGCACTGTATCAGAAATCATCCCACGCTTTGGAACCCTTTCTGCTTCATATCTGCTTGATGTCATTGACGAAAAAAATGATGATGCGACAACTAAGGTTTCACGAATATTTAAGGAGCTGGGAAGAACGGCCTTCCCTGCCATAGAGGATGCAATCACCACCAGAAATACGAAAACTGCTCTGTTTGCGATACATTTATTAAGGGAAATCGATCCGGTCAGAGCACTTGATCCACTAATTGAATCGCTTTCAAATCATGATGAACAGGTAAGACAGACAGCTAAAAATGAACTCATAAATCTGGGAGATATGGCAATCCCCCGTTTTATCCAGATTCTCTCATCAGGTAATGATACTGAAATCAGTCTTGCTGATACTGCACTCAGACAGATGGGAGTGAATGCTGCCCCCCATCTTGCTGATGCACTTGCAGATCCGCTAACAGGAGATAAATCCCGTATAACTTCAATCATCAGAGATATCGGCGATGAGGCAATTTTCTATCTGATTCCCATGATAACACCTGAAAATCAGGGACGAAATGAAGCACTTATTCTTATCAGGGAACACGGAATTAGAGTGATACCCTACCTACTTGATGCGCTCAAGACAGCAGCTCCAGACCTGAACCATGAGATCCGGACACTTCTCACATCGTTCTTTGAGCAGGAACCAGGGGAATTTATCGATCATATGATGGGTCAGCCATCCGGAATCTCTCTTGATGTCATTAAAGAGATTATCAGTTCATCACCTGAGCAGGTTATCAGTCACCTTACCGGACTTATGCACTCACCAGATAAAACGCAGGCAAAACAGGCAGGGGAACTCCTGGTATCTTTTGGTGAGCAGGCCATTGAACCAATTATTTCTGCTCTTCGCAAAGAAGAAGATGACGAACATAAACTGGTTCTCACCCAGTTCCTGATTCGAATGGGACCTGCTGCAGTTCCGGCCCTCATTTCAACATTTAAAGATCCATCAATCGCTATCTATTCGGTTGCTGCACTTGGCACAATTGGCAAGCCAGCAGTTCCCTCTCTCATCGCTCTGCTCCACAATCCTGATGAGGATATGGTAAATTATGCCGGACTTTCCCTTGCACGTATCGGACTTGCAGCCCTGCCTGACCTCCTCGAGTTATTTAAAACAGATACAACACTTGTCCCGTTGATTGGCGGAATACTAGCCAGAATGGGAGGAACAGCCCTTCCCCGGCTCCTTGAAGAGTTCAAAACACTAGAAACATCAGGTGAACAGGGAAGTGAACGCGGTCTGTTGCTCATGTCAATGATCCTCGAAATATCCCTGACTGATGCAGAACAGATGCACGCGCTCTTTAAAGTTACTGATGAAAAATTGATTCGGATGCTGACCGGGATACTTGTGAGTAAAGGTACCCCCGTAATCGATCCGGTTATCGTAGGACTCCTCAGCTGGGAAAAACCTACACCATCCCTTGTTGTGCAGACATTCATGAGTATGAAAAGTGAAGTGATCAACCGGGTACACCAGGTAATGAATCAACTACCAGATCGTGACCTTCGTCGTATTCCGTTAATTCGTCTTCTTGGAGCGATGAAAGATCCTTCATCTTCAACAATAATTTTCAGTGCAATGAACGATTCAGATCAGCGAATCAGGGTAGCCGCAATCCTTGAACTCGGGAAATTCGGACTTGAGGCTCTTGCTCATCTGACACAGGCCATGGATGACGAGAACACTGAGGTTCGTGTAGCAGCGATTGAGGCTATGGGTGATATCGGGCTCCCGGCCCTTGACCAGCTCCTTACTGCTCTGAAAGATGAGAACGGAGACATCCGGGCAGCAGCCATTAAAGGAATTGGAAAGATAGGTGAGCCTGCAAAGTTCATGCTTATACAGGCACTCAATGATTCTGACAGACAGGTCAGAAGGGATGTTGTGCGCCTTTTAGATACAATCAGATGGGTACCCAAATATACAACAGACAGATTAAGTTACCTCTTTGCCCGTGAAGACTGGGATGCACTAGTGAAAATAGGTCCACCAGGCACAGATATTCTCATCCGCGGGATGCAGGATAAGGATCCGGAGATCAACGAAGCAAGCAGGGAAGCACTCAGAAAAATCAGAAGTTCCCTCCCCCCAGTCTGATCGCTGATCATATTGATGTGAGCTGGCGCCATACCCGATTATGATAACCGTGGCGGGGCTTCATTTGAAACACTTTATTTCAGTCAGAGATTTGGATAGAAGTCAGATTGATCATCTGATACATCGGGCGTCAGAGATTGCAGAGTCTGGAGCTGATCAAGAGCCTCTTAAAGGAAAGATCCTTGGCCTCCTCTTTTTTGAGCCAAGCACCCGGACCAGAATGTCATTTGAATCTGCAATGCTCAGACTTGGCGGTTCCTGTATGAACCTTGGCGGAGTTGAAGTCAGTTCCATGGCAAAGGGAGAAACACTGGCTGATACCATCAGGGTTGTAAGCGGGTATGCTGATACAATTGTACTCAGACACCCCAAAGTAGGCGCTGCACGACTTGCCAGTGAGTTTGCAGATGTTCCGGTAATCAATGGTGGTGACGGGGCCGGGCAGCATCCCTCTCAGACCCTCATCGATCTATACACCATTCATCAGTCAATGCCTCTTGATGGAATCAAAATAGGCCTTATCGGAGATCTAATGTATGGCAGGACTACCCATTCTCTTGCCTATGCCCTTACCCGATACCAGGCAGAGATACATGCGATTTCTCCAAAAGGTCTTGGTCTTCCTGATTCAATTAAACATGATCTAAAAGAACTTGGATGCGAAATCATCGAACATGAATCAGTTGAAGAAATTATCCGCGAACTCGATGTTCTCTATGTCACACGATTCCAGCGGGAACGATTCCCGGACCCTGCCCAGTTTTTTGATATCGCAGCGAGCTACCGGATAAACCCTACCCTCCTTGAAGGGGTCAGGGAAAATCTCATTCTCCTCCATCCACTTCCCAGAGTGGATGAAATTGACCCGGCAGTGGATCGTCTCCCGTATGCACGGTATTTTGAGCAGGCAAGAAACGGTGTTCCAGTAAGAATGGCGATGCTTCTTGAGGTGATGCAATGAAAAATTACAATTATCAGGAAGGCCTGCTTATCAATCCGATATCAAATGGAACCGTGATTGATCATATTACCGGCGGAGAAGGACTTACGGTGCTCCGGATTTTAAAGATTACCGGCAGCACCAGTGAGTGTGTAAGTGTTGCTACGAATGTTCTCAGTAACGCACTCGGAACAAAGGATGTAGTTAAGATAGAAAACCGGGAACTCAAAACAGAAGAGGTTGATCGTATCGCCCTCATTGCCCCGAATGCAACCATAAACATCATCAGAGATAAGAGAGTTGTTGAAAAAAAGGGGGTTGAAATTCCGGATATTTTGGTCGGCGTTGTTCACTGCCCAAATCCCTGCTGTATAACGAACACAAACGAACCAGTGATGAGCAGATTCTCGGTGCAGGGACCGCGCCTTATCTGTGAATATTGTGACACAGTAATAAGTTCAGATATCTCATCGTATATCATCTAATCTTTTGTATGAAAATTTTTTTCATCCATTTTGTATGGGGCCCCCAATGGGGCACCATTGGAGTTGTCAGGAACGCTACTCATGATATGACCATGGACATCTATCTCACCACGCCAGATACGAGTGCTTGATATCCAGCGCCCATCTTCAGCAAGAACACACCTGATTTGATGTATTTCAACACAAGGGCGGTTCTTTGATCGACGGATCCGGTTAATCTCCTGCGCTACGGGAAATGTTTCTTCACTCACTATCAGGGCGTCAAATTCAGCATCAAGCGTTGAACCATATTTATCATGAAGCTGTTCTATATACCATGATGCAGATGGTTGTTTCTGATCCAGAAACATAAGCAATCCTTCTTTCCGCTGTTCATATGGATGGATCGGATGAGATTTCTGATCGGCAAATACGTCACTCGTAAGGCCTATAGTAACCTCTCCATTAAGGCCTGCTATCTCAAAAGCCCTTGAGATGAGAAAACGATGACCGTCATGCAGGGGGTCAAATGTACCTCCTACCATTACCTTCATGTGTCTGCTTAGTTACATCCAAAAGGTATTATAGTGTGCAGTTTTTCCCTGGGTTATCTGACGGGGGGTTAATTTTAATTTTTCGAAGAATTCATCAGAATAATTATATTATCATATACTCCGAGGAAGTAAGAACAGGTGAAATATGTACTATCGAATAAGATATACAAATAACGCGGCTGCAAGTCCTAAGAATATCTGGTATCAGGTGACTACTAAAAAGCCACAAATCACCGATACCAATGAAATTATAAATCCGATAAAAGAAGAAGGAAAGGCAATATCAGCATCCCTGGAGGGTTCATTTATTACCTTTGAACTTGCTACAATGGATATTCCTGATGAATATGAAGATGACGGTAAGGGAAAATTTATAGATCCTCGCCCAGTTGTATCTGTTGAGGACTGGCTTTCTGAAGATGCTGCAGATATTATCGCGATGTCGGAGTCAATTATTGATTTGTATATTCAGGAGCAGGAAGAAGAAGCAGATATCGAAGGAGTAATCCTGAAAGGAGATATAAGAAAATATGTTCTTAATCTGCGAAGTTTGAAGAAGAAATCATAAGTGACAACACCGCATTCGACTCATCAATACCCGGTTGATCCTTTTATTTTCTTTCTCAGTACATATGTACCAGGAGTGAAAAGGGACATCCTTCTCTAATGTACCAGCTTACAGAAAGATGAAGAAACATCCCTGAATATCATGAATATCCATCAGAAGCTTGTAAAGGCGGCCTTTGTTGCACCAAATGCGACGGTGATTGGGAAAATCACAGCAGGAAAAGATGCTGGTATCTGGTACGGGGCGGTTGTCAGGGCAGATAAAGACCATATTACTATTGGTGAGCGATCAAATATCCAGGATAACTGTGTTGTCCATACATCTACAGGACATCCGGTTATCATTGGAAATGATGTATCGGTAGGACATGGCGCAATTCTTCATGGTTGCACAATCAAGGATCGTGTTCTCGTCGGTATGGGGGCAATTATTCTAAATGGGGCAATTATCGGAGAGGAATGTATCATCGGTGCCGGCGCCCTTGTCTCTGAAGGGAAAGAAATCCCGCCCAGGTCTCTTGTACTGGGTGTTCCGGGAAAAGTAATCAGGCAAATTAGTGATGAAGAATCAGAGGGAAGCCTCAAAAACGCCTCATCCTATGTGGACCTTGCCAGGGAGCATACCGGTGAGTGAAGCAGTAGTAATCGGCGGGGGAATATCGGGAATAGCAGCAGCACTGGACCTTGCAAACCATGGCATCCACGTTCATCTCATTGAAAGGGAGCCGACTATCGGCGGCCATATGGCAATGCTGGATAAAACATTCCCGACAAATGACTGTTCAATGTGTATTCTCAGTCCAAAAATGGTAGAAGCTGCCCGTCATCCAATGATATCGCTGCATACCTGTACTGAAGTGACCAGTATCGAGGGAACAGAAGGAAATTTCAGAGTTATGGTAACCAGGCATCCTCGTTATATCAAAGAGGCAGACTGCACTGGCTGTGGAGACTGTGTCACGGTCTGCCCGGTTGAAGTATATAACCAGTTTGATGCCGGTCTTGGAGTGCGAAAAGCCATATATAAGGCTCACCCACAGGTAGTTCCCAATATCGTGATGCGTGATGCAGAGCACTGTATCAACTGTGGACTCTGCTATGATATCTGTGGGAAACAGGCAATTCTCAGAGATAATGAGGATAGCGAAGAGCAGGGATTTATCAATGCATCTGCAGTCATTGTCGCAACCGGATATCAGGTCTTTGATGCGACACTGAAGACAGCCTATCATTACCGCCAGATTCCGGATGTTATCACGAGTATAGAGCTTGAACGGATGATTAATGCCAGCGGTCCTACAGCCGGGGTGCTAAAACGTCTTTCAGATGGGCAAAAACCTCACCATATCGTTTTCATACAGTGTGTTGGGTCTCGGGACTGTCAACTTGGTAATACCTCCTGTTCAGCGGTATGCTGCATGTATGCAATAAAAAATGCTATGCTCATTAAAGAGAAATCTCCCGATACAAAAGTCACTGTCCTCTATATGGATATCAGGGCATATGGGAAAGGATATGAAGAGTTTTATAATCGGGCGATAAATACCGGAGTTGAATTTATTCGCGGTCTTCCAGGCGATATCTATCAGGCCGGAAAATCAGTCGTAGTTCAGGTAGAAAATACAGAAACCCAACAATTGTTAAAATTACAGGCTGATATGGTAATCCTTTCTGTTGGCCTGCGCCCACAGGATGATGCTGAAGAAATTGCAAAAAAATATGGTATCAGCTGTGATGAGACAGGATTTTTTGAGAGTAAAGATCAGAAAACCGGTCAGGTGGTTTCTATAAGACCTGGAATTTTTCTTGCTGGAACTTGTCACCGGCCAATGGATATTCCGGATGCAGTGGCAGAGGGAGGAGCTGCTGCGATGCGTGCATTTATTTCTTGCATGAAAGGTGAGCATGCCATCTGACCTCCCCCTCAGACCAGTTACCTTCTCCCCTTCTATTCCTGAGATCAGATTTATTGAGCAGACTCTCCTTCCCGAAGTATACAAAGAAGAATCTGCAACTACAGTTGAACGATTAGCACTAGCCATAAAGCGCCTTGAGATCAGAGGGGCTCCGGCTCTTGGTGTTGCGGGTGCATATGGGATTGCTCTGGCTGCCCTGACAAGTCCGTCAACAGAGTATACGCGATTTATTAATGATATTGAAAACGCTGCGACAACTCTTCGTGCTACACGACCTACAGCAGTGAACCTTTTTTATGGAATCAACCGGGCCCTTTCTGCAGTAAAAAAACACAATGACATTGACACAGCAAAAACAGCAGCGATTCGTGAGGCTGAAGAAGTCGCTGATGAAGATACCAGAACTTGTCATGCCATTGGAGAGCATGGCCTAACTGTGGTCCCCCATACATGCACAATCCTCACGCATTGCAATGCCGGAGCACTTGCCTGTCGTGAATGGGGTACTGCACTAGGAGTTATTAGATCTGCGGTAAAGAACGGGTGCATTGTCAAAGTATATGCATGTGAAACCCGCCCGCTTCTCCAGGGGGCACGGCTTACCGCCTGGGAACTTGCAAGAGATGGAATTGATGTAACCGTGATTACTGACTCAATGGCTGCACCCCTGATGCGCAAAGGAAAAATAGATCTGGTTATTGTCGGAGCAGACCGGATAACCAGTGACGCAGTATTCAATAAAATCGGAACATATATGCATGCAGTCTGTGCAAAGGCGCATTCAATCCCCTTTTATGTTGCAGCTCCTTTTTCGACCTTTGATGAAGATGCAGTTGAATCTGATATTACCGTTGAAATGCGGTCTCGAGATGAAGTTGCGTCCTTTGGCGGAAAAATTACGGTGCCTGATGAAGTTGCGGTATATAATCCAGCATTTGATGCAACCCCGGCAGAACTGGTCTCGGGGATTATCACTGAACACGGAATTTTCAAACTTCCTGAAGATCTTATAAAGATCAAAATAATCAGAACCAATACCAAAGGTACTATGTCATGAATTTACTAAGTAATCTCTATCCTCATATTCTCATAATCATAGGAGAATTAACAATACTTTTCATCGTAACAATTCTTATTAGCGGGCTAATATTATCATTCCTTACAATTTATGCAATAAATACGGGAAAACTTATTTTCCCTAAATTTATGCGAGCCGGCCTGATTTTCCTTGAAGGATTAATGAGGGGAATGTTTAAACTCTTTGGAATTGAAGACCAGGAATTCCTTAGAATAATGGTAACGCTCCAAAACACGCTTAACCGGAAGGCTTTTATGGCTATCCCCATGAAAGATCGTGCAATCTTTGTCCCCCAATGTCTTCGGTCTGCTGCATGTCCAGCGCATCTTCATGAAGAGGGACTTAAATGCCGTGCATGTGGTTTATGTGAGATTGGTGCTGCCAAAAAGAATCTCGAAGAACTTGGATATAAATTTTTTATCGTTCCAGGATCATCATTCATCAAACGGATGGTAAAACGGTACCGGCCAAAAGCAATTATCGGTATCGGGTGTCTCATTGAGATTAAAGAAGGAACAGAGATGGCAGGTCAGTTAAACCTCGTTTCAATGGGCATTGTTACCAGTCGTGACGGATGTGTCGAAACGGCAGTAAACTGGGAGGAAGTCTATGAAATAGCTCTTTTAGGTGTCGATCCAGATACTATTCCTGAAGAAATCAGGCAATACCAGTCAGAATAATCAATTAATATCTTTTCTTTACCTTAGCATTATCGCAGATAAGAGAAAAACCAGTAGCGATGCAAACATACCCATTTTTATAAGAAATGAACTGCGGGTTTTTCGAAGTTCCTGCGGTGTTTTACATCTGATAGTCTGAAGAGCTCCAATAAGAATGATGATATCAACTGGAATGATTCCTGCAAGATACACAATGCCCCACCGGATTGTAAGGAACAGTGTGATGACAACACCGAGAACCGCTGATCCTCCTGCAATAATTACAGATGAATGAAGCCCATACACAATCGGCAGGGTACGTGCACCCTGCGCGGTATCTCCCGGCATATCTTCACCATCTTTTATAAGTTCCCTGGCAAGCATGACAAAAAAGGTAGCTCCTGCCACGGGAAAATTTGCATAAACGCCAGTCCATCCCTCAAGAGCACCACCGAAAAGAAAGATGCTGGCTGCCAGGTATGATACCGTAAGATTTCCAAGTAAAGGCATGACCTTAAGATGTGATGCGTAAAACCAGAGAAGAACGGTATTTACTGCTGCAATTAAGATAAGAGAAGGAGGTGCGTAAAAGACTGCAATTATATTACCCAGTAAAAAGAGAAATGCTGAATATATCAAAGATTCCCATTGCGTAATCAATCCGGAAGGAATAGGACGATCCGGACGATTTATTGCGTCAATATCTGCATCATGATAATCGTTTATAACATTTCCAGCTGCAGTAATCAATAGTATTACCAGAAAAACGATTATAACGGCTGGGATTAGAGTCCCGGTTGCAATAATATATGCAAGTATCCCCGCTAATCCTGCCATAACAGAATTGAGCGGCCTGATTATCCTGAAGAGAGCAGATAATTTCATGGTAAAAAAGTTTACGGACGTGGAGGGATTTGAACCCCCGACATTCAGCTTAGGAGGCTGACGCCATATCCTGACTAGGCCACACGTCCTGCCTTATTAGGTGGCATACGGGAAGGTATAAGGCTATCTAAGAGCCAATTTTTGCAGAATGAATTTGGAGATGATAGAAGAAGGGTGCACCCATGTCTGGGTTCCCCGCCACGATAGCTCAGCAGCCTTTCCCCCAGGAACTGCTCCGGTCTTCTACAATCCCCGAATGGCAATAAACCGCGATGCTACGGTGCTTGTCACTTCCTGTACACAGCCAAGGACATACCTTGATGCGATGGGGGCTAGTGGAATACGCGGGTGCCGTGTTGGAAATGAGACCGGAACCACGGTAACTATTAACGACAGGGATCCGGATGCAGCGCGACTAATCAGGCACAATTGTGATTCTCTCGGCATTAATGGTACAGTAACCTGCCGGGACGCTAACGCGCTGATGTCAGAGCAGCCATTTGATTTTGTAGATCTTGATCCATTCGGAACACCTGCACCCTTTATTGATGCCGGGATACGTAGTTCTGTCCGGATGATTGGAATTACTGCCACAGATACTGCGCCACTATGCGGTGCTCATCTGAAAGCCGGTATAAGAAGATACATGGCCAGGCCAATGAACACTGATTATCATGCTGAGGTTGGGCTCCGGATTCTACTTGGATATGCAGCACGTATGACTGCGCGATATGATCGAGGAATTGAACCGGTATTCTGCTTTGCTCATGAACACTTTGTCAGACTTCACCTGCGACTTGCAAGAGGCACTCAGTCTGCAGACAGGACATTAGGGAGAATCGGATATATCTATCAATGCACCGCATGTCCTTTCCGGTCAGAGAGTGCAGGTATGTTTCCTGATACGCGTATGTGTCCCGTTTGTGGTGTTCCTCTTCATCCTATCGGGCCACTTTGGACTGGCGCTATACAGGATCATGAACTACTGGCTACAATTGCGGACAAAATTCAGGAACACCTGCTTGCAGAGCCATCAGCACTTGAAAAAATAATTGGTCTGTGTCAGGGTGAACCAGATATCTCATTCTCATACGATTATCATCACCTGGCTAAAAAATTCCGTGTCTCACCAGGACCTATTGCAGCAGTTTTGGATGCGTTGCGAGAAGAAGGATACAAAGCTACAAGGGTGCATTATTCCGGATATGGAATAAAAACAGATGCACCCCTTGAAGTGATACAGCCCAACCTTACCGCTCAATAACAATCTGCAGAATATCTTCATCTGCCAGCGTGTGGCCTAGTCCTACCCGCTGTGCCTCATGCCGAACAGAATCTCCCCAGATACGGGCAAATCTAAATTTGTCAACAAAATCACGGTGGAGTTTTCTGCATACATCTTCCACTTTTGCGCCGATTCGCATAATTAGCGGCTCGTTTAAATCAGCAGGACCAGCTATCGGTTTTAGGAAAACCCTCATAAATCCAAGGCTATCATAAATTGCATCTTTGAGTTCTTCCATGTGATATCCAGTTGCAGCAGATATCATCACCGGTTCCATCTCAAACCGTTTCGTCAGGTCAGCTTCTATCCTCGCGCGGTCTTCATCATCGATAAGATCGATCTTGTTTACCACGACGATTGCAGGAACATATACCCTGCTTCCCATCAGTGCATCGATAAGATCATCCTGCGTTGCGTTACCTCTTATGAGAATATCAGCACTCGCAATCCGGTTTTCGGTGAGGATCGATCTGACTTCCTCGATATCTAGATCAAGACCTCCTACTGCATTCAGCCTTACTCCGCCGCGGGATGTCTTTTTAATCGTGATATCTGGTTTTGGAACATTAATCCTGATTCCTGCATCATAAAGTTCCCGAATCAGGACATCAACATGTTTCTCGTTAAAAACATCCACAAGGATTACTATCATATCAGCTGTTCTGACAACTGCAATGACTTCTTTTCCGCGCCCTTTACCCATTGCGGCACCAGCGATAAGTCCGGGAATATCCAGGAGCTGAATTTTGGCACCTTTATGCTCAAGTGCGCCAGGAACAACTGTCAGAGTGGTGAAAGCATAAGCAGCAGTCTCACTCTCCGTTCCCGTAAGTTTGTTTAGGAGGGTGGATTTACCAGTAGATGGGAATCCAACAAGGACAACAGTAGCGTCTCCTGATTTTTTGACCGCGTACCCCTCGCCGCCGCCACCGGATTTCATTGCCCGGTTAACGGCATCCTCCTTCATCTTTGCCAGTTTTGCTTTAAGACGGCCGATATGCTTCGAAGTAGCCTTATTATAGGTGGTACTCTGGATCTCGTCCTCAATTTCTTTTATTTGATCCTCAATACCTGCCATATGCCCTTATTTATATTGAAGGATGGCCACATATACTTGTGGTGATGACAAGGATTGAGGTTATAGGTAGATTCATAAGTCATAAAATGTGATATATGTAGGCACTTGCTGATATAGTGTAGTTCGGTCAATCATGTTGGACTCTCACTCCATCGACTGGGGTTCAAATCCCCATATCAGCATTGGAACGATTAGTTCGCTTCTTTTCTTAAAATTTTTACACATAACGACACTACGTTTTTCTCATGCACCCGAGTTGTCCACCCTCGGAGTTCGCTTTACATGGTATCAAGCAAGACTATCCTGATCGCTCGATCGACCATAAATCCGAAGAATTTCAGACAGGTGGATGGCTGGCCTGACAAGAAGCCGTGTATCCTCTGCGGGAGAAAGCCGACCCATTACCAGGAGCGAGCGAAAGGGAAGGAGAGGCCGGGGACACTCTGCAAGGCTTGTTACCACCGGGCGGTGACGATGAAGTCCAGCCAGTTCCGGACCATTCCCGGCATTATTGATCTCACCCGGCTGGAGAGATGAACCGGAACTTCGGTCGGCCGGTGTCATGTCTGTGATTGTGATGCCATCGCCTGGCAGGATCCGAGTAATCACTTTGGGATGTGTGAGACCTGTTATTCCCAGCTCTGCGAGTCAGAGGTGAAAGTATGATCACTCCCCTGGCCGTGGACCGATTTCTGGTCTTCCGGAGTATCTACTGCCCGTATACCCGTGGGCAGTGTCCGATGCACCGGTGGCAGATGAACTGCCTGGCCTGTGACCGGTATTCCCGGGTTAGGAGGCTTGCATATGGAGGTTCGGTATGAGACTCTCCCGGAGGCCGACCATTGAAGCCTGTTTTACGAAAGGGTGTCCACACCTGAAGTTCGTGCAGTGTTCGGTCCGGAGAAACCGGATCTGTGACCTGACCGGGAAAGGCATCGGGTATCTTCGGATCTGCCCGCTGGAGGAGGCCTGTGCAGCGAGGTGATGCGGGTCGGAAGGTCAGGAGTGAATACCAGGACTTCGGCATAGGAAGCTCACGGGCGTATTACAACCGGAACCGTGAGAAGATCCTGCAGAAGAGGAGAGAGAAGCGGTTTATGAACTTTTGCGGACCGGAGAGAGCGATGGTCTGACCGGGAGGGGATTCTTCCCCTCCGGAGGTATGTCGTGGGAAGGTTTGCAGTTATTCGCGAGCGTTCGTCCCGTTCGCTGGAGAAGGTCGGCCGGTTCCGGGTGGAAGGAGAGATAATTGTGATATACCTGGACGGGATTGGATCGTTTCAGGTCGGGAGAGTCCAGGTGATCCCGGTTCTTCTCCGGTTAGGGGAGGAAATAATCCGGGACTGGGATGGAGGAGCAGTCGGAGTGATGAGTCTGTCCGAGAGTGGGAAGGGAGTGAAGATGGTAATCAGGGAGCGGTTGTGTGTGGTTCCGGTCCGGAGGGTGAAGCGGGTACTGGAGGGGAAGGAGAAGAAGGGAGCAGTAGATTACTGAATTGATTGGAATACATATGAGGCCGGTGCTTGTCGAATTTTAATAATCATTTTCCAGTGAAATTATTCAAAAAATTAAGTGACAAGGGGCAGTAGTGTCTCATACACTTTAATGAAAAACAACAATACTCTATTGAATGTAGGCCCTTTTTAAAATCTCCGATACACCCATAAAGACTGTTTCAAAATCAGGAAGAGGTTTGATTTGGTGCTCTAAGCTTGATTTCCATGTACTTTGAAATTTATCCCTTTTTAGAACAAAATCGTTAAAATCGGGATTAATTCCCTTATTGTTGCATTTTTTTTGAAATGTATCTTTGACAAGATCAATATCAACAAGAAAAGATATCATATAAACGTCATAAAGGTCTCTGGCTCGAGTACGTTGAAAAAGAGACCTAAGTTTTTCTGACATGATCTCGTCGATAGAATATGAATTTATTTCAGATTTCAAACCATCCGAATATTCATGAAAGATCTTTTTTTGTAATATGGGAAGAATGATTTCTTCGTTACTTGGATCAGTGATATCTAAATGAATTCCAATTGGTGTAGGTGACCCTGTTGGAATAATTTTAAAGTAAACCGTCCCTCTAAATCCACTTTTTGTTTCTTTAACCTTTATTTCATCGCTAAAAGAAATTCCACATCTTTCTTTTACAATTTCAACAACCTGATGTATTTTTTGTAATATTTCTTCTGACTTTTGTGTTTCGATAAGTGTAAAATCAAGATCATCAGAAAAACGATATTTTTGAACATGCACCTTTCGAATTCCAGTTCCACCTTTCAGTGCCATATTCATAAGATTAAATGATGCCAACAACCAATTTTGGGTATAATCCCTTTCAATAGTTGAAGCAGGTACTCCATAAAATCGTGCCTTTTCCCTAATTTCGATCAATGGAATCATGATTAATCACTATCGAATTCATTCTCTAAATTTAGAATTAATTTCCATTTCGAATTTGATTCACCAGTTTTTGGAAGAGTGGGATCTAACATCGAATACGACTTTACTTTTGGAACAGGAAGAGAAATAGGAATGTTTAATCTTTCACATAAATATCCTAATCGTTGAATAATAACTGTTTTTCCCATTTTTAGGGCGTAGGTTTCTAATTTCTTCAAATCAATATTTTGAAATTGTAAAGATTTGTTGACTTCAATTATTCCCCCTGCATATTGGGGTTTATCAAGGCAATCAACAATTGTTTTCTCTTTATCAGTAATATTAATAACAGAATCTTCTATCCATTCTGTTCTATTCCCAAAAAATTTTTCATCCTTAATCTTTACTATTTGATAATCCACACCAAATACATCTAACCTTCGTTTCTTCTTCCTAGCAGTTGTCTGAATGAATACAGTTCGTGGGATCTGTTCTGTCATTCCATACCAATGCAAAGCACTCCAATAAGAAATTGCATAGGGAGATACCAAACATGAACCAATAACAAATTCTTGAAGTGTATAATTCCCCTGCTCACTGTTTAGAGGAATAATTAAGTATTTCCCTTTTTCGATTCGTTCGATATATCCCTTTTTTTGAAGTCTTTGGATAAGAACACGTAAAACACTTCGATCTAAATTTATTTTTTGGGCTATTTGATCAATGGAAATAATTTGTCCTTCACGTGCTAGTGTTCGTAAAAGATCAAATGCCATAATCCTATTTGTGTACACCAAAATAAACTATTTTGTTAATTACGGCGTACACAAATAGGAAATTACCTAATTTTGGATTTCTCTATTATTGATTAATTCCCTTTTTTTATATTGTTCTCATATCACTTTTTTTATAATTACCCATTTGAGTACACCAAAATAAACATTTTTGTTAATTATGGTGCATACAATTAGGTTAAGAATTTAGTTATTGAATTGTAAAATAAAAATTTGTCTTTTTCAATACTTGCTGCTTTATGAAGAATTTTACCAGTATATTCGAAACAACTATGTTAATCAAAGTGCAAG
>Ga0351907_1027_pt1 | contig 50127 bp, 67 predicted proteins | sample BONcelHT113001E6_FD_206861 | JGI IMG/M metagenome (GOLD analysis project Ga0351907, IMG submission 206861) | Enriched cells from coal bed in the Powder River Basin, Montana, United States - BONCAT cells T11 rep1 HSBNCT.T11.300.1.E6 ... | reverse complement strand
TCAGTTGGCTTTGCAACAGGTGTTTCAGTTGGCTTTGCAACTGAAGACGTAACAACCTTTACGATTATATATCCTGATATATATCCCAAGCCAACAGATGCATAGCCGATAGCTAACTTAATGATCACAGAGATATTTAATGGCAAAAATAAAGATATAATTGGCGCTAATAAAACTGAAATTATCAAAAGATAACGTTTTAAATTGATTTTTTGAGAACTTATTGGTTGAGCCATGTGCCTCTTGTAATGTAATTTATCTATTAAAGGGTTTTGAAAATATGAAACGTTCTATAAATATAATTTGCAGCGCGTATAATTATTATTTTCTGAACTTCAAAAACCCGTGAATATTCCATCCCTTTTTGGAATTGATTGGCAAACCTTTATCTCCTATCACCACTTCCCCCCTCTAGTTCCGGAATGTGACCATTTGGTCGAACCGGTAAAGGTGAAAAGAAATGAAGTCTTTTTACGGTTATATCAGTGATGCCTGGTCCTCTCCCCGAGAGGGATACGTAGGCGCACTGCGGCAGGAAAGGCTCAAGGCCTGGCGCCAGGAAAGCACCGTGCAGAGGATCGAGAGGCCCACTCGCCTGGACAGAGCGCGCGCTCTCGGCTACAAGGCCAAGCAGGGCATTATCGTGGCACGTGTCAAGGTAAGACGCGGTGGCCGCAAGAAGTCCCGTTACGAGAGAAACAGAAAGACCAGCAAGATGGGCGTGAACGCCATCAGCATGGGCAAGTCCATTCAGAGGATCGCCGAGGAGCGGGCTGGGCGGCGGTACCGCAACATGGAAGTTCTCAACTCTTACTGGGTGGCCGAGGACGGCAAGCAGAAGTTCTACGAGGTCATATTGGTGGACCCGTGCGCTCCCTCCATCATGAATGATAAGAACCTTAACTGGGTCTGCAATGATGTTCATCGCGGTAGAGCAGTACGCGGCAAAACCTCAGCCGGTCGCAAGGGCAGAGGCCAGAGGCACAAGGGCTTCGGCACTGAGAAGACCAGGCCCGGCATCAGAGCCCACGACGGAAAAGGAAAGTAAGTGATTGACAAGGTCTCTTTCCGGGCCTTTGTGGCAGCAACGGAAGACGAGGGCCGCGTGCGCGATGCGCTCGCCGTCTTCGTCCCTCTGGACAGGATATCCGCAGTCACCGCGGAGGGCCATTTCGGAAACGAGATAAAAATACTGGAGGCGGCGCTGCGAAAGCGTGAGGCTGCCGCCTTCTTTCAAATTCTCCGAGAACAGCTCCCCGCCGAAGACCTGCAGAGGCTGCGCCGGGAGATCCCGGACAGGCTGGAGGGCGAAAGCCACTTCCACCTGCGCCTGGACAAACAGGCCGCCTACAAAGGGTTGCTGCGCCTGACCGACTCCAAGGACGCCCTGGACACAACAATTCTCGTCAAGACCTATCCGGCCAGGCGCGAGTCTGCCTTGAAGATCATCAGCGAGCTCATATGAGCTTTTACGAATGCCTTAGAGCATTTCCCGAAGGCGCAGCCTCTGCCAGCCGCATGGCCCTGACTGCAAAGGGGCTGGGCTATCAGGGCATAATCATCTGCAACTCTGAACCTGGCAGGATCTTCATGCCCCAGGCGACCGAAATGATCAAGGGAATTGAAGTGGCCTTCGGCGTAGAGGTGACCGCCTCTGGCAGCAAGGCGCTCAAAAGCCGCATCTCGGCTCTACGTGCCAGATATCCGTTTCTCGTGGTTCGGGCCGCGACAGAGGAGACAATCCGGGTAGCCTCTGAAGACCCCAATGTGGACCTTCTCATACACCCCTGCGAAGTACGGCGCCCTTTGGGCATTGCCACAGCGCGGGCGGCTAAGCTGAATCAGGTCTCTATCGGCTTTGACCTCAGTCCCCTGGTGCGTCTTCGCGGCAACCCGCGTGCTCGCTGGCTGGAAGCTGTCCGGCGCAATCTGCAGCTGGTAAGAAAGTTCGAGCTACATCCGGTTATCACCGCGAGCGCGAATTCTCACCTTGACCTGCATTCTCCCCGCGACCTGGTCGCTATGGCACAGGTAGCAGGCTTTGAGCAGGATGAGGCACAAGAAGCTCTCCGTCGGCCGGGAATACTGCTGGCACTCAATCGCAGAAAATGGGTGGGCCCGGGAGTAGAGCTTCTATGAGAAGCAGACTTCCCGTGCTGCGGGGCAGAAGACGGTACATGATATTCGAGCTGCAGTCTGAAGGCGAAATTTCACCCAAAGATCTGATGAACGAGATTTACTCGACTCAGTTTTCCCTTTTTGGAGATGAGGGGGCGGCGAAAAACCGGCTCAAAATGATCGCTTTCAATGGCCGCTATGGCCTGATCCGTTTTTCCCATATTCATGTGCAGGAGACGCGGGCGACATTGGCCGTGGTTCATTCCATTCACGGGATTCGAGTCGCTCTCCATACAAAAGGCGTCTCTGGAACAATCAAATCCGCTACAGAAAAGTATTTACCAAGACTGAGTAAAATATGTGCTGAAAGCGACGGAAGAAGAATCGAGCGCAAAGACGTTTCCGGGTGTATTATCCGCACCCATGGTGCAAAAGTCGATCTCTGCCCGGACGACCGCAATAAGTGCATAGGATCAGACACCCAATACCTGGGGCTGACCTCTTTTGATTTAAGTGGAGGACACGAGGATGCAGATGGCACCGCAGATGGGTTATGACAGGGCTATTACCGTATTCAGCCCTGACGGCAGATTATTTCAAGTTGAATATGCCCGCGAGGCCGTGCGAAGAGGAACGACGGCTGTGGGCATCAAGGGAAAAGACGGCGTGGCTGTGCTGGTAGACAAGAGGATCACCAGCAGGCTCATGGAGCCCAAGTCCATTGAAAAGATCTTTCAGATAGACACGCACATCGGCGCCGCCACTTCAGGCCTGGTAGCAGATGCCAGAGTCCTGATCGACAGAGCCAGGGTAGAGAGCCAGATTAACCGACTGGTCTACGACGAGCCCATTGGTGTAGAGGCTCTGGCCAAGAAGATCTGCGACTTCAAGCAGCAATATACTCAGTACGGCGGAGTTCGGCCCTTTGGAACGGCGCTGCTCATCATTGGCGCAGAGGATGATAGAACTCGCCTCTTTGAGACCGACCCGTCCGGCGCTTTATTGGAATACAAGGCTACGGGCATTGGAGCCGGCAGATCGGCCGTGATGGAGCTCTTCGAGGAGAAGTACAGAGAAGACCTGAACATGGATGAAGCCGTGCTCATGGGCCTGGAGGCGCTCTACAAGGCTGCGGAAGGCAAGGTAGAAGCGGCCACAACAGAGATTGGCATCATCAAGCTTGGCGACAAGAAGTTTTACAAGCTGACTGAGAAAGAAGTAGCCTCTTACGTTGAAAGGATGAAGGCTGCCGTCGCCGCCGGCAAAGTTGAGAAGGGAGAAAAAGGAGAGGCATAGGAATGGTCAGACTGGATGACGCCGTTCCTGCCAGACTCAAGACCCACGGCACCACATTTGAGGTTTTGGTGGATCCCGATGGGGCCCTGGCCCTGAAGAGGGGAGAGCGCGTCAACCTGGAAGATATCCTGGCAGTAGAAGATATCTTCGAAAATGCCTCCCGCGGAGACAGAAGCCCGGAAGAAGATCTGCAAAAGGCCTTCGGCACGTTGGAAGTCCTGCCCATTGCCGAGATCATTATTAAAAAGGGCGATATCAGCCTGACAGCTGAGCAGAGAAAGCAGTTCATCGAGAATAAACGTCGCCAGGTCATCGAGGTTATAGCCAGAAATGCTATCAATCCCCAGACCAAAACACCTCACCCGCCGACGAGGATCGAGCAGGCCATGACCGAGGCTCGCGTCAATATCGATCCCACGAAATCCACCGATGAGCTGGTCAAGATCGCCATGAAGGCCATCCGCCCCCTCATACCCATAAGATTCGAGGTGGTAGATGTGGCGGTAAAAATCCCTCCCTCGTATGCTCCCAAGGCTTACGGCGAAGTTGCAGCCTTTGGCAAGCTCAGTCGGGAGGCATGGCAGAACGATGGCTCTTGGATCGGCGTGGTCGAGATACCGGCGGGCATGCAGACTGAATTTTACGCCCTTATCAACCGGCTGACCAAAGGCGAAGCTGAGACGAAGCTTCTTAAGCATTGAAGGTGGGAGTTAAAAGCGCATGGATCGCAAGGTGGTAGTACCAGGTGATCTTCTCTCTGAGGATGCCAAGAGGTCGGGCGAGGGGACGTATGTAAAGGATGGAAGCGTCTACTCCTTGCTATATGGTCTTGCGAACTTTAGGGATAAGATAAATGTCATACCCCTGGCGGGAAAGTATGTACCCGGACCGGGGGACAACGTCATAGGTGTGGTGAAGGATATAACCTTCTCCAATTGGATCGTGGATATAAATTCGCCCTACGACGGGCTGCTGCACATCTCTGAGTTCCCGAAAAGGATCGAATCGGATGAGATGTCCAAGCATTTGCGCATCGGCAGCTCTATCATGACACGGGTGTCTGATGTAGATCCCACAATGAAGGTGGAGCTTACTTTGAATGACAAAAAGCTCGGCGAGATCAAAGCCGGCCAGGTCATCGAAATAAGTCATACTAGAGTCCCCAGACTCATCGGCAAGGGCGGCTCCATGATCAGCATGCTGAAGAAAGAGGTAAACTGCAACATCTTCGTTGGCCAGAACGGCAGAATCTGGATCTACGGGGGTGCAGAGGATATGGATCTGGCTCTGAAGACCATAACTCTGATTGAGAGAGAAGCCCATACCAATGGTCTCACTGACAGGGTTGTGGACTTCCTAAAGACGGAGAAAGGGGCCAGAAGTTGATCGCTATGGATGAGACTGATATATCATTTTTCAAAGATGGACTGCGCCTGGATGGCCGAAGGGCAGATCAGCTCCGACCTGTGAAAATAGAGGTGGGAGTCCTGGCCAGAGCAGACGGCTCATGCTACATCGAGATGGGTGGAAATAAGGTCATTGCGGCAGTATACGGGCCCAGGGAGGTACATCCCAGACACTTGCAGGAATCAACCAGGGCCATTGTGCGCTTCCGTTATAATATGGCCTCCTTCTCCGTTGAGGACCGAAAACGACCGGGGCCGGACCGAAGGTCACAAGAGCTTTCCAAGGTCAGCCGGGAGGCACTGGAGCCCGTGATTCTGACCAGCTTCTTCCCCCGATCGGTCATAGACGTCTTTGTAGAGGTGCTTCAGGCCGATGCGGGAACCAGGACTGCCGGAATAAATGCAGCCGCAGTGGCTCTGGCTGATGCGGGAATTCCCATGAAGAGCATGATATCGTCCTGTGCTGCGGGGAAAGTGGCAGATACCATAATTCTTGATCCCATGAAAGAGGAAGACAACTTCGGCCAGGCAGACCTGCCCATTGCCATGACTCCGGGCGGAGACATCACCTTGCTGCAAATGGACGGCGGCCTCACCCCGGACGAGTTTCAGAGGGCAGTGGAGATGGCCATGAAGGGAGCGAGAGACATCTACGAGCTGCAAAGAGATGCCCTGGTGAAGAAATACAGCCAGATGGCAGAACAGCCCGGGCGAGAGGAGGTGCATGTCTGTGACTAACGTCATCTCCGAGATAAAAAAGGACTTTATTTACAATCTGCTGCTCAAAGGAGAGAGGATCGATGGCCGTACCTTTGATCAGTACAGAGAGATATCCATCCAGAGGGATGTGATCCGCAAGGCGGAAGGCAGTGCGCTTGTAAAATTGGGCTCCAGCCAGGTGCTGGTGGGCGTAAAGATGCAGCCCGGAGAGCCTTTCCAGGATACGCCCAATAAGGGTGTTATCATCACCAATGCCGAGCTGGTGCCGCTTGCCTCACCCTCCTTTGAGCCGGGTCCGCCCAATGAGGTGGGAATTGAGCTGGCGCGCCTCGTGGATCGCGGCGTGCGCGAATCCAAGGCAGTGGATCTGGAGGCGCTTTGCATTGTGCCCGGCAAGCAGGTCTGGATTATATTCATCGATGTGCATGTCTTGGATGACTGCGGAAATATACTCGATGCCGCGTCGCTGGGCGCTATCGCCGCGCTGCTGTCCACCAAGGTGCCGGCAGCACGGTTTGGCCTGGGCGAGGACTACATATTGCCCATAAGGGATATTCCCATAGCTACGACGGCCATTGAGTTTAATGACGTCTTGATGTTTGATCCCGGCGTGGATGAAGAGGTCATTGCCAACACCCGTCTCACAATTATATCTACGATGAACGGCAATATCTGCGGCTCGCAGAAGAGCGGCACGGGAATGCTCAAACCTGAGCAGGTCTACCGCATCATTGATATAGCATGTGAGAAGGCGAAAGAAATCCGGGAAAAGTTTCTGGAAGCATAAACGGAAGTTACTATCATGGCAAAGCAGACTACAAAAGGAAGGAAGAGCAGGTCCGCAGCCCGGTTTGGTCCCAGGTACGGCCGCAAATCGCGAAAGCTCGTGGCAGATTTGGAGGATAAGAGCAAGGCTTCGTATGACTGCCCTTCGTGCAATCGGAATAGAGTAAGAAGGACAAGTACAGCCATCTGGAGCTGCAGCAAATGCGGCTACACCTTTGCCGGCGGCTCTTTCCTGCCTGAAACGTCTTTGGGCCGCTCAGTGCTAAGGTCTCTCAAGAAGACTCTTGAGGCTGATTAGAAGATGGCTTATAAGTGCACCAGATGCAAGAAGACCGTGGAGATTGATTACGAGTACAGTGGCATACGCTGTCCTTATTGCGGGCATAGGATCCTGATGAAGGAGCGGCCCACCACGGTCAAGAAGATGAAAGCCGTCTGATGATCGTCACTACCTCGCGAGACCCGTCTGCGAAGGCAAGGCGCTTTGCCAGGGCTCTGGCCTCGTTCCTGTCTCTGCCTTATGTGAATCGAGGAAAGCAAAGTCCGGGAGGGGATGAAACCTGGCTGGTGGTGATAGAGGATCACGGCAATCCGGCTGGTCTGGTCAAGCGCTCCTCGGAAAAAGAGGAGCAATTGAGCTTCCGGCTCTCTGGAGAAACGGAAGCAAGACGGCTCAAGAGGAGCGTGCCGAAGGTTGCCGGAGAGGGCATGGTTGCTCTTCCGCTTGCACAGTTCTTTGAGTTGGAGTGGCTCGGCGAAGCCGTCCCGGCTCAGGGGCGCATAATCTGGGTTGCATCTAGTAATATCGATTTCATCGATGAGGGCCAGGCCAAATTCAGGCTAAAGATATGAAGGGCTATGCAGAGTTCGTGTTTGAAAGCAAGCATGCCGGAGTAATCTACCAGGCTCTTGCACCCGAACTTGAAGACGAGCTGCATCGGTCCAATGTATTGCTGGGCCTGGAAGACGGTTCTATTCGATTGAAGATCCGGGGCGAGGATACAGTCTCTCTCCGGGCAGCCTTAAATACCTGGATAAGGTTGGTTAAGATCGCGTTTGAGATGGTGAGTTTATGAGTGGCGAATTGCCTCCGCAGATACAAAATCAGTTGGCTCAGCTCCAGCAGCTTCAGCAGCAGGCGCAGGCCGTTATGACTCAGAAGGGTCAGATCGAGGGTCTGATCAGGGAGACTGAGGCGGCGCTTAAAGAACTGGAGAAGAGCGCAGACGACGCTGTTATATACAAGAGCGTCGGGGAACTCTTCTTTAAAGCTGATAAGCCCAAGCTGACAGAGGAGCTTAAAGAGAGAAAGGATATGATGGATATCCGGCTGAAGACCATGGCCAAGCAAGAAGAGCGCATTCAGGGCCGGTTCACTCAGCTTCAAGAGCAGCTCAAAATGTCATTAGGTCAGATGCCGCCCAAGGGCGGCTAAAATCCATTTGCGGGCCCGTGGCTTAGCCAGGATATAGCACCGGGCTTCTAACCCGGGGGTCGCGGGTTCGAATCCCGCCGGGCCCGCCTTATTATTATAATTATCATTTTAAGAGGGACTATGTGCGAACTTACAGTTTACATTTTGAAAGGCAATGCCCGCGAAAAGGCAATGGAAGGCGTAGTCAGGCTAATGGCCCACAACGGCAAGGTGCTCATGGAAGGCATCTTCGGCGATTCTATGGAAGTAGAAGGACGCCTCGCCGATGTGGATATCATGTCCCAGTCGGCGAATATCATCGCGAATTAATGCTTTATCAGGGGCACATACTCCACTCCCGGGCGGCTCCTTCCAGCTTCCATGCGATATAGGTCCATCAGGGCATAGACCTCTTCCGGGACATCGGTCTGTACGCATTCGCCAAGGAGAGACTGAGCCTGCTCAGCCATAAAGGGATGGTCGTGAGTATATTTTCCCGAGACAAACTCCTCGATGATGCCATCCATCTTCTCGCCGCCGCACTTCCCCTCCAGTATCTTTTTCAAGAGATTCCTCATCTGGCTCATGGCTTTTCGCGCCTCCTCGGCGTAGATGAGAGTCTTGTCGTCTATCTCGTCAATCTTCTTCTTGCCTACGACTGCGATGAGCGATGTCGCCGGATAACTGCCCTGCATATCTCCCAGTTGCGGGTCCACCGGACCCAGGGCGGCGTGTGGGTCCATGATTATCTTGTCGGCGGCAAAAGCGATGAGAGTTCCGCCGCTCATGGCGTAATGGGGCACAATTACCGTCTTCTTGGCGGGATGGGCCTTTAGCGCCATGGCGATTTGCGTGGCTGCCAGAGCCAGCCCTCCCGGTGTATGCAAAATGATGTCGATGGGCACATCCTTCTGGGCTGCGCGAATGGCCCGCATTACCCGCTCGCTGTCATCGATATCAATGTAGCGGGCTAAAGGGATGCCAAGAAAGCTGATAGTCTCCTGGCGATGAATTAGCGTTATGACCTGCGTGCTCCGCGTCTTGCCCAGCTTTGCCAGGACGCTCTTTCTCGCTGTCTGCAGGTAGTACCTCTGCACCATGGGAACCAGAAAGAGGAATATGAATAAGAGAAACCAGATATTGTTGATCAGAACACTGGTGAATTCTCCGCCTATCTGGGCTTGAAGTGGATCCATCATCTATCTATAAGTTCGATTCATATATTTAGCTTGTGGGATCGCTATTAATATGATAAGGACTCAATTAGACCTGGCTCAAATGACAATAACGGAGGTTTGGGGCTTGATGATCAGAAATTTTTGTTTAATGGCAATTCTTCTTTTGACACTCTTTGCGTCCATATCTTTGGCACCGGCTTTGGATTCCTCATCAATGGAAAATAATGCGACAACAGAAGAGGGCACGGCCACGGCTTCAGCCAGCGTGCAGGGCATCTGGAAAGCCACATTAGGAGAAAAGGAGATTATCATGGCCGTGAACCAATCTGCCCAATCCGTCTTCGGCCTGGCCAAATTCGAGGGCGACAATCCCTGGAATGCAGCTTTGGCGGGATCTCTTTCTGCAAATGCAGTCTCCTTTTCCCTGGCAGCCATGGAGGTCGAGGTGCTGGCATCCACCTACATTAGCGCTACCCTGGAAGACGACACTATGACGGGATTTTTCATCCGATCGGACAGCAACGGAAAAGCCAGCCGGGGCGATTTCACCGCTATCATGATCAGCCCGGATACATCCAGCTACACCCCAGCCGTGGTCACAACTGCTCCTTTGCCGGCAGTCCAGACGGAGCAAGTTAGCACTGAGCAGAAGAATGAGGCACCTCCCAAGGAAGAGCCGACCGCTGTTTTCGAGATTGCGAGCAGATTCAAGGATGTTACAAAGCTGGCAAAGGGAATCAATCCCAACATATTGCCCCGGATGGCTCCACTGTAGGTGTTATTGGTGAGGGACAAATATTGCTCAAAGCTTTTCGTGCCCGGTCTGGCACTTGGCATGGCACTCTTGCTTACAATGCAAGGGCATGGCTTTATGATGGATGAATTATCCGTCACCTCCGTCTCTGAGGATTGTGGCAAGTGGAAGGTAAGCTTCAACTGGTCGGAGAATGACGGGTACAAAAGCAGCGTGTCGCATGGAGACAGCGCCTCCGGAAAAGTGGCCATCGCGACAGATGCTTTGACACTGGCGTCGGCATCTGATAAGGCCAAGATCTTGAAGGTCTCGGTCATAATGTACTCCAAAAACGATGCATCTCTTATCAACCAATCCAGCTTGAAAGCCCTTGCCAATGGTACCCTCACCAAATCCAAAGTATGCAAAGAGATCAATGTGGCCGAGAGAGTAATAGACGGTCAATCGGGGATATTTGCCAGTGGCCTAAAGTGTCCAATGAGTGAGCCGGTCTACGTTGCGGTCTATCCTGTAGAATATCATCTGGATCGACCGGGAGGCGTTCTGGCATCCTCGGCAGTAGGATTGATTCTATCCACCTATAGTCAAGAAGCCACAGAACGATTTATTAATTCTGTCAAAATAGAGCAGATAAAGTAGCGGAAAACGGGGAATGGCTTGAGCATCAAGCTGATTGGACACAACACGTTTTCCTTCCACCTTATAAACCTACAATGAATAATCCACACCCAGGCAGCGCAAGCGAGGAGATAAAATAATGCCAGAGTTTCTTAACCCATTCAGCGGCAGCGTGCCAGAAAGAAAGCTGACCATTCAAGAACTGATCCGAGCCATCCGACTTGATCTGGCCGCAGAGCATGAAGCAGTTCACCTCTAAAGGGCAAAGTTCAAAGCAATAAATCCGGACCTGTGAAACGGCGGCGCACCCGCGCAGAAAGCTGTGAGGTATTTATTTTAAAATAAAACCAGACCCATGAAGACAAAGCTAGGCACGGCTTGGCAGTCCCTTGGGCTGCGATCTTATCAGATGTGCTAAGTGCAAAATAGGGAAGATAATCCTCGGAAATCCAGTGGATGAAAAAGCATTATTGCCTAAGGCCAGAGGCCAAAGGCGATGTTAAGTCCCATTACTACTGCACCTGCACCGATACAGGCTCCGAGCACCATCTTAGGATTGAGCTTTATTGCAGTATCATCAGCCTCGAAGTACCTCATGAGGCCTGCTGATGACTGAAGACCGCTGCCTTCATTCTTATTCTTTGCCATATCTATCTCCTTCTTTCTTCATCATCTTAAGTATTGCGGCTTCAAGCGGCGGCTGCCCTCAGCCAGCCGCTCTCATCCTGGAAGGGATAGCCGTCCAGCATGCTTCCGCCTTTGATCATCCTTGGCCAATTCTGACTGGGATTGCCTTTGGCCACGTGCCCCTCCCAGTAGTTGCCGCCGGTGACATTGCCGTTGTCCCAAATATTGTTGCCGCCTAGATCTTGCGAATGCTCCTTATTGCCGAGGAAGTTATTGTGGAATATTTTGTTTCCTGTGGAGAGCATTACCTGTAGGCCCAGTGGATTGCGGCTGATGTTATTCTGATATACCTGGTTATCATGGGAAAGGTTTAGCCAGATACCTGTGGCAGCGTTTTTATCTACCATATTGTCGCGAATGATGTTCTGATTGCAGGATAGGAGCGATATGCCGTTCTGGCTGTTTCGCGAGGCATCATTTCCTGAAATTTGATTCAAATCCGAGGCATACAGGAACATGCCGCTAAATTTATTGCCCAGCAATCGATTGCCTGATATCTCATTTTCATCGGACTGCACGAGACGCATGCCAAAGCTCCCGGAGATGTTGTTCTCCTGGATCCTGTTTTTCTTTGAATCGAAGAGGAATACGGCATCGTTGGTGATGGCAGTATTCTTTACTGTGACATTTTCACAGTATGCTAAGGTGAGATGAGCGATATCCCTATCCTGGATCTGCCCGCCAAAACGGCCAAAGAGATAGACTATGGGGACAGAATCCACTACGTTGGATTCATCTATGGAATTATTAAAGCCCTCCTTGGTCTCAGCCTCTGCGTAAAGGCTCCACTCCACATTCTGGAAGCGATTAGCCACCAGTCGATTGGCGGATGATTCCAATAGGATGATTCCTTTGGGACTATCAGCGATCCGATTGCCGGAGAGGGTGTTTTCGTTAGAGGATGAAATCTGCACAGCCGTGTCCGTTAAGCCGGAGAGCTGGTTTTCGGAAATATTGTTCAGCCGGCTTAATCCCAGTTCAAAGCCAATTGTGCCGTTTTCTATCCTGTTTTTAATTAAGGAATTTTTGCTGGAATTTTCCATTCTTATGCCGTATTCCGCTGCACTGATGCGGTTATTCTTCAGCTCTTGTGAGTCTGAATCCTTGATAAAAACGGCATTTGTGCTGCCGGAAATTGAATTATCAATCATTCTGTTGTTCTTGCTGTTCGAAATGAGCAGTCCGATGGCACCGCCATTGACTTCATTGCTCTGCAATAGAGCTCCGCTGGCATTGGCGAGATTTATGCCGTTAGTAATGCCGGAAGCAGAATCGCCGATGCGTACTTTATTTTGGGAGACATTGATGGTGCTGCTGTTTAAAAGCCAGATGCCGAACCTTTGGCTCTTTATATCGTTGCTTTCGATCTGGCAGCTTGCAGCATTTTCAAGCCAGATGCCCCAATAAGCATCCGATATTTTGTTGCTGAGGATGTCATTTTTCACAGCTTCCCGTACGATAATGGATACATTACATCCAAAGATATCGTTTTCTGAAACAAGGTTATCGCTGGAGTTCTCCCAGAGGGCCACTGCCCCCTGGCTGTCAATTATTGTGTTTCCGGCAATGGTGTTCTCGTGCGAACCGCGCACCAGTATGGCCGGATTGGCGTTTTTAAACACGTTTTTCTTGATGGAGTTTCGGCTGGATTTGACATATATCGCCGGCCCAACAAAGTCTTGTATAGTTAGGCCCTGCAGAGAGCAGCCCTCTGCAGTTATTGTAATCCCCGTCTCCAGGCCATCTCCTTTGAGGATTATAGGCCCGTTCTCGCCGGTGAGAGGCATTAGTGTCAGGCTCCGGTTCAGGATTACCTCTTCATTGTACTCTCCCGGCTTGATGTATATGGTATCTCCATTACTGGCAGCAACAACGGCCTCTTGAATAGTATTAAAATTAGCAAAGCCGCTGTCGTCAACGATATAGGTTCTTGCTCCTTCGATTGGCATAAGCCAGATGAGCAAGGCCATGAAGATGATCATCGGAATTCTAAGCATGGGAAGCTAATTTGCCAGGAACCTTTTATAGTTAATGCAAAATCGGGGGGGAAAATCCCCTCCATCGACCCCTTTATTTCCAGTGGAAAAATAAACCTCGAATTTTTTCTTCCTTGGAAGAAGTATCGCCACGAAAAATATCAAACTGTATGATTGTAATAATAATGTTATTTTGGAAGTAATATATCTTATTAGAATGATAATAGGGCTTTTCCATTCAGATGCGGCTGCGATCAGGAAAATAATAGCTCTGGCGATTTTTTAAGCAATGCTACAAGACGCCTTCTGCCACAGCGAAAAAAAATACATGAAATATTTAAAATCCATCTATCAATCAATTCTTAGCTCAACTTGACCCACTACTTTGCTTGCAGAGCCACTTTTCCCGGCCCAAGAGTGGAGGTGGCAAGGTAGCCAGGTGTCCCAGGCAAAACCTTATTTACTCTCTCTTCTAAAGCCGTTTATGGTGATAGGATGACAGATATTATGCCGCATAAACACTGCATGGTCTGCGGCAATGCCGTGCGCCCGGATGAGAACTTCTGCGATGAGATATGCGAGTCGAAGTTCAAATCGGCTCAAAGAAAGCAGCAGTTGCTATTCCTGGTATTTCTTGCCATAATGGGACTTGTTTTGTTCCTGCCGTCAATCCTTAAGATGTATGGGTGAAGGATGCGTTACCTAGCTGCAATTTTTGCCTTTCTCACTCTCTGCGCCTTATCTACCTGCTCAGCCGTTGGCAGCGAGTACGTCGACATAAAGGAAGTGACCATGCGCCTGGAGGGCGATAATGCCACTTTTGAGCTGAACTACACCCTGGACACTTTTACTCGCTTCTATGTCACGACACTGGGATGCAGATATCTGGAGCCGGAATTGATCTCCTTCCTGGGAGGATACAGCGATGTCAGGCTGGTTAAGGCAGATATTGACGGCGCGGCCCTGCAGGTAGTGGGTGCAGGCAAGTATAATAGCGGCTACTATCTTTTCGATTCCATGCCCTTCGGCAGCAAGGATAAGCCCCTGAAGGAAGGAATTGCCCGATTTTCGGTTGTGTATCCGGGGGGGCGGGTCAGGACTTTTTATAATGTAACGGCCACGCAAAACGTCTTTTCCCAGGCGGCGAAGCCCCTGGCAACTCGCGCCAAGGCAAAGATCCAGACGAAGCAGGGGTAATTCAGAATTAGCGAAGCCCGTTGCTCCGGCTCCGCATGTCTTGCCCGAAACTTCTTTTGAGGATGACAGGGCAATTGTTATGGGTCTTATGCGAGCCTCTGAGCTAACCTTAGCGCCACTTATTGAGAAGGAAGCTGATATCTATAAGGTAGAGGACCTAAAGGTTAGGTTCAGATGAGATAGTTTTGCTTTGGTGATTATAATACTACCAAACACTATTGTCAGGAGCGCCCCCAAAGATGCCGAAACGAAATAATATTTTAGTTTGGTTTCCATATACAGATATTAACTCTAAGTGAGGAAGATGCAAATTGCGTCAGGCCGGCCCGCGACCAAAGCAACCATGCGCAATACCGTCGTCTCTTCGATGAAGTTAGTCTCCGCCAGCGCAAAGATGCCTGTAGACAGAAGGACGCACGCGTGGGCTTATGGGTGGGGGCGAGCCCGCGTCCCGCGCGAGTGCGGGAGTACGCGCACGGGGACCGACGCCAAAATTGGCCCGAATATGAAGCGGTGAGGAAGGGCGACTGGCTCTTCGCTTTTTCAGTGGCTAATTTCATGTGGTTGAAACGTCGTTAGCCACTTGGGTATTATATAAACCAAATGACGACGAACTACCACCATCGTAGGCACAGAGCGCACGGAGAACTCACAGAGGGCACTCGATACAACGAGGAACCTTTTACTTTGAACTGAAAGAGGCACGGGTGAAAAGCCAAAGCTCATAGTAATGTCAGGACGCATTTTGAACAACGTCTGGTTCAGTCCTGCTCTGGAGATTGCACAACACTCTGCCGATCAATTCAATTTAGTTTTGGTATCTACAACCATCGATCAGATCATTGGCTTGAAGAGAGCCGGCAATACTGCCATGGCATATATTACTACCCCGACGAGTCCCGCTTCGATGGCGTAGAGCCCGATATTGAAGGGGTCCATCATGTTTTCTGCATGTGTCATATTCTTGCCTCGTTTATCCATTGTCTGGCCTTGCCCGGAAAGCCGGACATTCTAGTTAGACTGCCAAAGGTATTAAAGATTTTTTGACCACATACTTGCGCAAAGGGATATTTTCATCAAGGGATAATTTTAGTTAAATATGAGGGCAACCAGGAAAAAACCTAAATCCTTCAAAGGTGTATAATTATAAAATAATAATATAGCCTAAACCAAAGCGAAAAGGCCCCGGGGGTGGGATATCGACAACGAACAAGGTTTTTCCGAGGCCTACAAGGATGTCATCCTCGAGGATGCCATTAAGTTCGGGACCACCACCAGAGCCCCAGATTACTCTTTTCGCATTGGCGGCCAGCGCAAATTCTTCCTGTAGACAAAAAAGCCGTCCGTAGACATAAAGGCCACCGATCGCCAGATAGACGCCCAGGTCTACGAGCTTGATGGGATGACGGAAGAGGAGATCAGGATTGTTTAGGGGATTTGAGCCCGGCTGATTCCTTGGAGCGGTCCTTCTCCTGGCCACATTTTTGACAGGTATGACCCAAACCTTTTTCATTAGATCCTTCAATCTTGAAGTAGATTGTGAGGGATTAATACGTCTGGCAGAATTAAAGGCATTATCCTAAACATACTCGTTCCTGGATCGGGCTTCATGGCACAAGGCCGTTGGGGATGGGGATTTCTTTACCTCATCCTCGCGTTCTCTATAGGGATCTTTACGTTAGGATTAGGCTATCTCGGATTTGGGTTTATAAGCGCATTTCATGCCGGGCTCCTCGGTGATGTAAAAAACGAACTAAGCAAGAAGGATATCGAGAGAATAGCCTTAGCTAGCGCGGCAGCACAAAAGAGGATGGCAGAAGAGGACACGCCGGTTCTGAAGTGATTCTATGAGATCCTGTTCCAGACGGCAAAAGGGCAACTACTGGTCTTCAAGCACGCCATTGCCACTATTGGGCTGGTGAATCATCCAAGAGGATGCAAGGCAGATATTTAGGAGTTTGAGAAATGACAAAAGTCTGGACAGATGCGTGCCTATGAATGAACAGCAATTACCCTATATAGACAATCTCAGGTGGTAGGAGAAACATGATCGAAAATAAGGCACAGCTCTTGGCCGATTTGGCCTACATTGGCTCGAAAGTTCAAGCAAAAACCAATGTGTACGTATTCGCAGGTGCAGCTTTTATGTGGCATGGCTTGAAAGATGCCACAAAAGATATCGATATCTGTTGCTCATATGAAGAAGCAGATAGGGTTATATCTGCACTCAGGATGTTCGGTAATATGGAGTCGGTCACCGGAATCAATGATACTCATTTCCTTAGGATAATTTTTAAATCATTCTCAGTGCAGATATTCATTAGAGAAATATGGATGGGCGATGAATACCAACTTCTGCAAGCGGCCCATTGCGAATCGCTCACATTTGACGGCATAACCTTCTTGATTCCAGATGTAAAAACCCTCATTATGATCAGGGACAGGCAAATCCAAGCACTATACAATGAGTGGAAGAAATTGAAAGGTGAGAGGTGTACCTAAATATTCACAGTCTCCGAGTGATCGTATCCTTTGGACGCTTGCGAATAGCACAAGAAATATGGTTTGGAGCGATCTGAGACCCGATCCCTGAAGATCTCGAGAAGAAAGGCCGGATCATCAAGCAACCATTACCGACAGGCAAAGCGATGATAATCTTAAAAGAAAGATAGCAGAAGCTCATCCAGCCCAGAACTCCTGCGGCCATAGGCCATCTTCTTTAGCAACTATACCTTTGGAACCGCCGGCTTCAAATCATGAACAATTTCTTTTCGATTATGGCCTGGAAGAAATTAAACTATTTGAAGGAATATCATGAGGCACTGGGCCGATTGGATATGAGCGATAATGTTTATGACGCTGTGAGCAGCCCGGACCAAGCAGGCCATGAAGAGGTCACAGTTTTATAGTTTTAAGACGTATATAGCTCAGGTGAAATAGATTATGTTAAAACTTATCAAGAAGATTATAAAAATAAAGCTATTCGTGATTGGTTTGCTGGCTCTCTGGTGGTTCATGAAAAAGAAGCACCACTGCGGTCATAATGAGAAAGAATAGACAACCATTTTACGACGGAACCGGAGCATGAGGAAATTTTGTGGGAATGGGCCTGCAAGCTCTCTTATTCATCGGCCAGGGAAAAGGTCTGTGACAAATTTGGAGAAGAGGGTGATATGTCACAAGACACTTGCCGTGCCATGAAAATCCGCGATTGCCTGCGCTCAGAAAAACTCTGAAAAAGTCAACTGTTGCCTGCAGATAAGAAAAGCGCCGAGGGTGAGATTCGAACTCACGAGACCCTTGCGGATCACCAGCTATCTAGGAGAACTCACTCCAGGCTGGCGCCCTACCGCTAGACGACCTCGGCACAGATTTGAATTTCAGGTATTAGCGCTTGGCAACTCTTTTCGCTGCCTCGGAAGCCTCCCTCTCGGCCAGCTTCCACGCCTTGGGATACGTGCCCGGCTCCATTATTACCCTTTCGGTCAGAACGGCAATGCCCGTCTTGCCGTCGAGCATCTCCCGGCTGTTCATATCGGCCCGGCCAATGCCCACAGCTTCTCCTTTCAGGGTAAAGAGGGCAACTATATCGCCCTTGCTTATATCTGTTTCCAGGCGAAGCAGCCCGGGCAGGGCCAGGGGCGCGCCGTGACAGATGGCATCCACGGCATTATCAGCAATAACCAGCCGGGGCAGATGCAGCAAAGCTGCCTCCACGGGCAAAATGACACGCCGCAGACCAGTCTCATCGCCAGTCTCCTTCCAGGCGGCATAGGCATCAATGAGTTGATGCAGCGTGACCAGCGTCTCATCCTCCCGGAATGGCCCCGCTCGCGTGCGGCGCAGCTCCTCCATGTTCGCACCCGTGCCTAAAGCCAGACCAATATCAAAGCAGAGCTTGCGGATGTAGGTGCCCGCCTGGCAGCCCACGCGCATGAGCACGCGCTGCTCCTCAATCTCCAGAACATCCAGATAATAAATGGTGCGAATGCGCAGTTCCTTTACCACCGAGCTCTTCAAGGGCGGCTTTTGGAAAATGGGGCCCATGAACTCTCCGCAGACATCGGAGAGGCGCTTCTTTGGCAGGGGTTTATGCACACGCATGAGGCAGATGTACTCCTTTCCCGCCAGGAGAAGGGTGTCCATAATCCTCGTCGCGTCTCCCAGGAGAACGGGCAGAATTCCCGTCACCTTGGGGTCAAGAGTACCGCTGTGCCCCGCCTTCTCTACTTCTAAAATGCGTTTCACCCAGGCGGCCACCTCGTGGCTGGTCGGCCCGGAGGTCTTGTCCAGATTGATAGCCCCTAAAGACATGTGCATCTTGAGGCTGCGCTTCTCGGGCGGGATGCCATAGGAAGAATTGGTCTTGCCGCTTCGCTTTATCAGCACGGACCGAACCCTGTCAGACGGAAGAATTTGAGGATATGTGGAAGCAGACGAGGTAGTAGGTGATGGAGTAGATGAGGAGGAGGCAGCAGGCGAGCTAGCTGAAGAGCGCGGTGATCCGCGATCAGATCTCTTCTCAGCTTTCTCAGCCCCATCAGCCCTCTCAGCGCGATGAATCACGGACACTGACGGCCCCTCACTGCTGCCAGCACAATTGCCAGCGTGGCTGCTTCATCGAACTTGCCGCTATCCACTACAAGATCATAAGCGGAAAAGTCGCTGATATCAATGTTATAGTACATCTTATACCGCCGGGCCTCGCTCTCCTCGCGATGGCGTGTCTCCTGCATGGCGTCCTCAGTCAGCTTCGCCTCGCGTTTGGCGATGCGCTCAGCCCTTGTGCGCAAATCCGCCTTTAGAAGAACCTTCAAATCAGCCGGCAACAGATGCCCGGACAGCCGGCCCTCAAAGATGCCGTCCCCCTCTTTGGCCAAGGCCTTCTGAGCATCATCAATGAGATAGTCGATCTCCGGACCCTTCTCGGCCAGACGGTTCATGTCCCGAACGGAGATATTCTTCTCGCCTGCGATCTTGCGAAAAAGATCCCCGGAGTTGACCCAGCGCAATTTTAGCTGCTGGGAAAGAGAGCGAGCAAGAGTTGAGGTGCCCGTTCCCGGCGCACCGCTGATAGTTACTATCATCTCTAGCTCATGCTCCCAATGTCCAGAGCCTTACGGATTATCTGCGATACAGGCAGTGAGCAGATAAAGTACCAGTAGAACCAGTAAAGGATCGGCCCCAAGACAGTGGAATTGATGTCGTGCGTCCCCCAGAAGGGAAAGGTCATCATCATGCCTGGGTTATTGGATATGAAAAGGTAAGCCCACATGAAGAGTGGTATGGAGACGATGCCGATGTAGAGCATGGGTTTGAACTGCATCTGCATCATCTTGCCCTGATCGGCTACCGCCTTCATCTGCTCGTTTTGCATGGCTTGTATTCTAGACTGATCTCCCGATAGCTGCGCTTCTTTCATATTTCTTTGCAGCTTCTTCATCTTCTCTTGCGAACTACGCAAGTACTCCCAGTCCATGGTGTACTTCTGAATCAGGCTGGCATATAGGCCAGTGACTGCAGCCAAAATGAAGAGCACAACGTGGAAAGGCAGAATGTCGGGAAGCCATCCTAGCAAAAGGCCGGTAGCCTCCCCCAGGCCATCTCTAAGTTCAGCGCTGATCATTACCCCAAAAAAAAGGACAAAGCCCACCGCCATGGCGGCTTTGTCCAGGGACTTGGTTAGCTTCTCATTCATGCAGACGCTCCGAAGAACTTCTGCATCATGGGGTACATCTCCTGAATCTGCTCGCTGGCTATCTGCTCATAGAGCCGATAGACGATGCTCACAGCCAGGAGCAGCCCCGTGCCGCCCGCTCCTCCCAGTGTGCCCAAAAGGCTGGCGATCAAGGTTAAAACGCCAATGATCACGCCGCCAATCACAGTCACCTTGGGAATATACCTCTCCATCAGCTTCTCAATGGAGGCCGGGTTTCTTCTGTAGCCCGGAACCTGTAAGCCCGAGTTGTGGATCTTGGCAGCCACGCTCTTGGGGCCCATGCCTGTGGTCTCAATCCAGAAGATGGCAAAGATAATGCCGCCAATGATCAGGAATGAAGCGTCCACGAGTACATGCAGAAATATCTGCCAGCCGGCCAGTGCCGTGAATCCCAATTCCGTCATGCCAGGATGCATTTGCACCATTCCTGGCATCCAGTCACTGGGGCCTCGTAAGGCAGATAGATAGTACATCAAGCCCGATACCGGCTGAGGCGAAGAGCCGCTCATGGCCGCACCCGTCGCGGAATTGACCGTCGCTTCGGAAATAAAGTTCCCAAGAATGCTGGAGTAGCCGGTATAAATCGTGGTTACGCCCTGGCCGGCTACCGTGGCCGAGGTTACTGTACCGATCTTGCCCGCCAGCAATGCCCCCACCATCTCGATGTTGGCCTGAATGGCCCGCACCAGGATCATGGGAAGAACTGAGGCGTAAACCAGCTTGACCGGGAAGCGTCCCCGCGCGCCCCGCACGCGGCTGTGTGCCAAGGGTATCTCAATTCTGGTAGACTCCACCAACACGACCAGCAGAATGATCATTATGGTAGATATGAGCGCCAGAATTCCTCCTGTTATCAGAATGAACCTCAGCCCTTCTGATGTGAAGAGGGTATCAAAGCTGATCAACTGAAGCCTGATGATATCGATCCATTTGGGTATGATGCCCACAGGAAGCCCAGCATCGCCGCTTGCCGGATTGATGATGCCAGTGACCAGCTGCTGGCTTATTCCAGCTACGATAAAGAGCCCCACACCGGAGCCGACGCCCCATTTTGAGACGACCTCATCCATATAAACGATGAGTGATCCTCCTACGAAGACCTGAATAAAGATCAATAATGAAATCATGCCCAGGGAAACGCCGAGAGTGCCAGCTAAACCGGCATCTGGCAACAGATAGCCTCCCAACACCTGGGGCAGGGCCTCAACTACGACCATCACAAATACCAGAGCCTTTTGCGTGCCCTGATAAATGGCCTGATCGCGGGGTTCACTCAGATTAAGCTTGATGATCTGGGCGCCCACGAGAAGCTGCAATACGATGGATGCAGTAACAATTGGACCGATGCCAAGGAGCATCATCGTGCCGAAGGACCCGGCAAAGAAGGCACGATAAGAACTGAAAATATCAATGGATGCTGTGGAAAGCCCAAAGAGGGGTATGTTTCCCAGGACAAAGTAGAGAATGAGTATGGCTAAAGTCCAGCTTAGCTTTCTCTTAAAATGGACGTGCCCAGTGGGCCGCTCCACAGAGGGGAGCCGGCGCACAAAGGGCTCTATCGCATAAAAGAAACTCTGCTGGTTCATACTACTACTGCCTGACCACCAGCAGCCTCAATTTTGCTTTTCGCCGTCGCAGTGAATCCAGCCGCGCTAACGTTAAGCGTTCTAGTTACCTTGCCGCGACCCAGAACCTTCATCTCGGAAAGCTCAATTTTGCCATCCGGGCCTGCCATCTGGTCCAGCACGTCCACGTTGACCACTTCAAGCTCCTCGGAAAGAGGCAGCTTGACGAATCCATGCTTGCCCATCTGAGTTCCGAGAAGCATAGAGCGCATGAAGTGATGTTTGCACTTCCCTGAATCTCCACGGCCGCCGCGAGACCCGCCTCCGCGCGCATTCTTATGCTTGCCGTGGTAGGTTCTATGCCCTCTCTTTTCCTTCGTCTTTGGTCTAACCATGGTTTCTTACCTCATCCTCTTGATAAGATCCGCCAAATCTGCGCGGAAGCCCAGATCTCCGCCCTGTTGCGCGGTCTTCTTGATGGTCTTTAAACCCTTGCGAGCCGGATGGAGCCGGAATATGGGCTTGATTTCCAGATCCTTCAGGCTTGTGGCCCCGGAGTTGATAGCACTGGCCAATTCCTTGAAGGAGCTATAGGATGTATTCTCTTTCAAGAACTGCTCTGTCAGCCGCCTGTTTGCACTCAGCCGTCCCCGCTTCTCGAGGAGCAAGGCCAGAGTATCATCGTCTATCTTGCCCCAGGCAACATAGTCCTTTACCTTCTGGATCATGCCCCGGTAATGCTCATCTTCCTTGACGACGATGCAATGGTTGACTCTGTGAATATGCAGCATCGCTAAAGTGGATTTGATCCCCGGCCGAAGGTTCACCTCGCCTCTCAATCTCACTATGGCAAACATCTTCAAGCCCTCACAGTTACGGTATTGATGAGTGCATTGTAGGTGGCCTTGGCGAAATTGATAGTCGTCCTGGTCGAACCTGCCGTTCTTGTCCACACATCCTTGATGCCGGCCATGTCCATGACCTTCTTGGATGTATCGCCTGCAGCGATGCCCAAGCCCCGGGGCGCTGGGATAAGTACTACCCTGACGCTTCCTGACTCGCCTATTACCTGATAAGGCACTGTGTGCGCCTGGCCGCAGCCGCATTCCCAGCTTCCGCAACCTCGCTTCACCTTCACGATATTTCGCTTGGCACTATCGATGCCCTTCTTGATGGCTTTGCCCACCTGGACATCCTTTCCTTCGCCAAGTCCAATGTAGCCGTCTCGGTTTCCCACAATTACCGTGGTTCTGAATTTGACTCTTCTTCCTGAGTCCGTCATCCTCTGAACCATGTTGATATCCAGAACTTCATCTTCAAGTCCCGGTATCAATGCATCTATCAGGCCGGCCTCCTTAATGGGCAGACCTGAGGCAATTGCCTCATCGAAAGAGGTTATTTGGCCCTCAAAGACGAGCTTGCCCAGCCTTGTCCTGGGGACCCACTCTTCCTGGTAAAAATCACGCTTCTTTTTCCGATCCATATGTTCACCCCAGTATCTTCTCTCGAACCTGCTCGAATTGGGCCACGATATCTGCTCCCGTGTGTTTCTTTATGTGCTCGCCACGAATCCTCTTCTCATCGGGGAAGATCTCCGGGCCATGAGGCACATTTACACCTGCATCTACGATGCCTTTAATGGCGGCATAGATTCTGTTGCCTTTAGTGGAGGCATGCAGACCAATATCTGCGATACCCTCATCAATGCCCAGGGCCAGCATCTTCTTGCCGAAGAGAAGGCCGGTAAGATAGGCAGCAGGTATATTGCTCCTGCTAAAGGTATATCCATAGTCCTGCAGCTCTAGGGAATTAACCGTCAGGAGGGTTTTATCGCCTTCTTGCTCCGCCACCACCAATTGCAGCAATGTGTTGGCATTGCTCTTCCTGACAACAACGCGGGGTTTCTTCGATAGTATCAGCTTATATCTGACGTGGTAGTTGGTCTTGCCCTCTCTTCTTCTTCGGAAGGGGACTCTATATCTCGGTCCTGTAGCCAAGTTATTCACTCCTGGCAAGGCCCTTAGCCTTGATGAAAGAGTTCATGTGCGCCAAACTCCTATACTCGCCGCCCTTGGATTTGCGATAAAGCAAGCGGTAGGCATGGCGATCTATCTGGCCGCCTTCACGAAGCTCCCGAAGCTTCTTTCGCAGAGCCCGGATTTTGGTCATCCACTGCTCTTTTCTCGGGCATCGGGCACCTTTGGCACCTCTTCTGTGTCCCTGTCCTTTGCAGTGACCATAGGCGCGCTTTGCTGCTTTGGCCCTGATTCTGCCTCGGCTGTTACCCTTCTTGGGTTTAGCCTTGATATTTCCTGCCTCTACCTGGGAGCGAATGTCCTCTCGGGTAATGGCATCGGAAAGCTCGCTTGCCACCTCTGGATCGGGATTGATCCAGACCCGGCTCTCGCCGATTTTAAGCTCCGCTGCGGCGAGGCGCCGCTGCGTTGTTAAGCCCGGCATTTCTAGGCACCACCCTTGGGATTGAGCACCCTAAGGCCAGCCTCAGCCGCTTTAGCCTGCATCTCCAGGCGCTTCTTCATGCCAACACCTGATGCTATGCGTACCACAGAGCCCTGTGCCTTCAGCACCTCTGCTACATTATTAACCAGTACCTCAGGAAGGCCGCAGGGATGAAATCCCTTAACCGCCTTGGGGCTTCCATAGCCGACTCTAACCAGCTTGCCTTTAGCAGCAATCTGCTGCCGGAGCTTGTTGTGCAGGCCGCGAGGCTTTCGCCAGCTGGTGCTAAGCCGCTTCTTTTTATGTGAATCATGTAAGTTGAACTCAGGCTTCTTTGATTTTTGCCGGGTTCTAACTCTCAGCAACCTCTCTGCCATCCTCGTCACCTCTTGTCCACCAGGTATATTCCGTCTTGGAATATCCTGATATCGAAACCATGCACCCTGGTAGCCTGCTCAATATTGGCCATGGTCTGGCCAACCTGCTCCTTGTCGATGCCTGTGATCGTTACTTCATCTTTGCCGATCTCGACCTTCGCACCAGGTAGAATCTTGGCGGATCGAGACTTCCTTTCTCCCAGGAAATTGCTTATGATGAGCTCGTTGGAAGCTTCCTTGAGCTGTATGGGGAAGTGAGAGTACACGACCTTCATCTTGTACTCATAACCCCGGCTTACGCCTGCAATCATATTGCTGATGTGCGCGGCCAGTGTCCCCACCATTGCTCGGTGTTGCTTTCTATCGAGCCTGGAATTCACGATCAGTTGAGATTCCTCTTTCTTGATCTCTATCTCAGGATAGCTAAGCTGCCTGCGAACCTCACCTTTCGGCCCCTTAACCGTGACGGTATTCCCGTCTACAGTTACGGCAACTCCTTCTGGGATCTCTACCTGTCGTGCAATCTCTTTGACCATTGCGACCACCTAGTATACGTAAGCCAGGAGCTGACCGCCCAGGAACTGGGACCTGGCATCAGAATGGGCCATGACTCCCTTACTGGTGCTCAGTATCAGAACACCGAAGTTCCTGGCGGGGAGAAATCGCTTCTCCCATTTCTCCATCTCGGTCACCTTGGTCGAAAACCGGGGCTTAATTACGCCGCATCGGTTGATCCTTCCCAGGAGCTTTACTCGGAACATTCCCGACTTTCCGTCGTCAACAAATTCGAACTCGCCTATGTATCCTCTATCTGCCATAACCTTCAGAGCTCTTCCTATGAGCTTGGAGGCGGGATGAATGATACATTCAGGCTTGCCTACGCTCTCCGCATTCTTTATTACGGATAGGGCATCGGCCAGTGGATCCAATAACAATGCAACCACCTACGAATATTTTTCAAAACCCATCTCAGGGGCGATCTCTCGGAAGCACTGCCGGCAAATGTATATCCCGTACTTTCTTATCAGGCCGTTTTTATTTCCACAGCGCTTGCACGGGTTTGAACCTCTTCCGAAGACCTTTTTTCCTTTCTTCATGCTGCCTCCAAGATCTCAATGCCGAACTTCTTTGAGACGAACTCTGCTGTTTCGTCTTTATTCAGCCTCTGTCGGCTGGGAAGTTTCTTTTGCGCTACGCGCCGCATTGCAATCCGATAGCCGGCCCTCTTCAAGGCTACAGATACGTCCATGCCGAATATGCCTATTTCTGGATCGTATCTCATGCCTGGAAAGTCGGTGTGCTCCTCAATGCCGAAAGAGAAGTTGCCTTGCATGTCGAACTGGCTCTTTTTTAGGGTATTTCCTGCAGCCTTCAGGGCTATGACAAGGAAATCCTCAGCCGCTTTTCCTCGCAAGGTAAGCTTTGCACCTATGGGCTCATTTTTTTTGATCCCGAAGGTAGGCAGAGTCTTCTTGGCAATGGAACGAACAGGCCGTTGCTTGGTAATGGTCTTCATGATGGTTTCAGCATTTACCAGCCTCTGTCCGCTCTCTCCTACGCCCACATGCACGATAACCTTATCAACGCGGGGAATTAGATTGGCATTCATCTAACAGCCCCCAGCTTGATGACAGGCTGATCTTTTCCTATCATGTAAACGTAATCCTTGATGGTCTCAAACTCCTCGTCGCCCGAGATGATGATGCGATTATTCTGGGAGCTCTTCACGGTTATGATCTCTTTGATCTTCCCCATTTGGCCGGTATGCTTTCCGCCTATGACCATGGCCAGATTGCCGATCTCAAAGCCGATCCTTTCCTCAATATCCTTATTGGGCAGTGAGAGGACCAGAGAATCGCCAACCTTAAACTCGCCTTCTGCCAGCTTATTTGAGCCGTCGGATAAGTTGAGCTGTTGCTTTTTGCCCTTAATGAAGGTTTTATTATCAATTCGGGCCAGCTTTCTTACCTCGCCCTCCTCAAGAGAGCTGAGATAGAACATTCCCTTCTCATCTTTGAGCATTCTGTATTGCTGGCTATTAGAGGGGACGGATATGACATCGAATATGCCTATAGGCAGCTTGTAATCCTTCTGGATTTTTCCATCCACCAACACCTTGCCCTCGTACAGAGCCCTCTTTGCCTCGCGGGCATTATCTACCAGCTTAAGCATGTCTCGGACTACCATCACGAGAGGCATGCTATCCCCAGCGGAATGAGGCCCGGGGCTGGTCTTGGCAACCCATGCGTGGGTCTTTTTTGCAATGGGCCAGCTAACGGGAACCGTTATTCTCTTTTGATGTCTGCTCATTCTGATCGCCTCGCGAAGATCTTTTCCCTCTCTGCGTCTTCAAGAACGAGCTTGACTATCATGACGTTGGAGGGATGGATAGTTCTCGGTACTTCAGTTCCGTCAGCCCGGTAGTTGCTCACGCCTGCCACTTTAATGGTGCACCTCTTAAGATCCACATCCTCGATCTCTCCTTCGGTGCCGGCGTGATCGCCACGCATAACCTTGACGGTGTCGCCCTTGCGAAGCTGTGCATTGCGCCTCTTCAGCTCCTCACGCAAAGCTTTGCTCAAGGGTGCGTGCATGTACTTTTGACGCTTATGCAGCGGTGCGGTATACCTCGCTTTCCGCTGCTTCCTTGGCTGTTTTGTAATCATAATCATCACACAATCATGGATGCCGCGGAAGCGATCTTGCTAAATCTTTCCGCTACCTCGCGGGCCACTGGTCCCTTAACCTCAGAGCCCTTGGGAACGCCTTCGTCATCTACGATAACGGCAGCATTATCCTCGAATTTTACCCTGAGGCCGTCGGGCCTTCGAAACTCTTTTCTCTGGCGGATGATGACAGCTTTAAATATCTGCTTTCTCATCTCCGGGCTTCCCTTTTTCACAGATACTACGACCACGTCTCCAATCCCTGCGCAGGGCTGTCTATTTTTCACGCCTCGATAGTTCTTGACTGCGATGACGTGTAGCGTCCGCGCACCTGTATTATCTACACAATCCAGGTATGCGCCAGTGTTGATCGCCCTTGGGATCTTGGCCTTTTGTCCTTTCATTTCAAGACCTCCACTACTACGTAGGATTTGGTCCTGGAAAGGGGCCTACACTCCGCTATCTTGACACGATCCCCTGCCTTGGCATCAATGCAAGGGGGGTTGTGCGCATGGATTTTGGACTGCCTCTTCTCGAATCGTTCATACTTCGTTGCTTTCTTCTCGAACTTACGCATGACTACCACGGTACAGTCCATCTTGTCGCTGACCACGGTGCAACTGAAGACCTGGCCGCGTACAGGGAGAGTACCATGGAAGGGACATTTTGGATCATTGCACTCCTTTTCCGGCGCGCTAACGTCCAGTCCGATATCCCTCATAACTTCCACCTCGTTCTCTGCATTCTCTTGCTTATTCTGTTCTCTGGCTGTGAGATCAAGATTGAGCCGTAGACCCTCACGTTTTGTTCATCGGGCAATGTGAATATTAGGTTCGTATTCTTTTTGGCGAAGCGCAAAACCTTGGCTTTCGTCTCCAAAAGGAATGTATTCCTGGTCTCGTCCACAACTTGGCCTGAAAGCCCGATCTGGTTCGAGTTGCTGCTTGTAACAACTCGCACCTCAAGGCCGATCAGCTCGTGCCTTGCCAGATTTTCAGGATTCAGGTTCACTTGACTTCGCTCCGTTTGGATCGTCTTGATCCCCTTCGCTCAGTCTGAACCGTCTTGATCCTGGCGACCGTTCTGCGGATGTCTCTGATTCTCCCAGGCTTTTCCGGGGCGCCACCTGCAGTAACGATGCCTCTCTCGCGGATGATTTCGCTTTCGAGCTTCTTTAGCTCTTCAGCAATCTCTTCCGCGTTCATGTTTCTAATCTCATCAATCTTAAAGATCGCCATATCGGATCACTCTTCCTTGGCGCAAGGCTCAATATCTGCCTTCTCTTCGGGGAGGGGAACATCCTCTGCCACGCCCTCGGCTCTTGCCGGCTCATCCAGGGGGGCGGGCGCAGCCACGGGCTCAGACTCTAAGAGCTGATCCAGATCGCTCTTCATCTCGGGAGCAGGCGCAGCCACAGGCGGCTTGGCCATAGGTTTCGTTTCCACGACCGGGGTTGCGACCGGCGGTTTTTCAATCCGGAAGTCGTCGGGAAGCCGTACGTCTGGCGGGATGATTCTGACCTGGCAGCCAATGACGCCCAGCTTCTTTACGGCTACGGAATAGCCTTTATCCACGAGATCGATGGCCGGCTTTCCAGAGTGCTTGATGTATCCGGAGATGAATTTCTCGGTTCGAGAGCGCGGGCCCGTCAGCTTGCCGCTGATCACAATCTCGCAGCCTAAAGCGCCCGCATCCATCACTCTTCTCATCATGGACTGGCCTGCCTTTCGGAAGTACCAGCCGCGCTCCAGAGAGGACGCGAGACGATTGGCCACAACTCTGCCGTTCAAGTCGCCCCGGCCCACATCCTGCACATCAATCTGGGGATTGTCCAGATGGAATTTGCGATCCAGGTCGCGGGTGATCTTCCTGATCAACTTGCCGCCTTTTCCGATAACCATGCCCGGCTTTTCTGCATAGACCGTGATCTGGGTGCCCATGGGAGTGCGGTTCATGACCATGCCGCCATATCCTGCGCGCTCCAGCTCTTCCGCCAGATACTCATTGACGAGAGCTTTGGAGAGGCCCTCTGCCACGAACTTCTTTTCTACGGACATCAGCTCTTCACCTCAGTGAGGACCATCTCCACAGAGACCGTCTCTGTGTTCTTGGGGGTGGCTCTTCCCATAGCGCGAGGCATCCATCCCTGAATGGTTCTGCCCTTCTTTGTACCGGCATGGAAGATCCTCATCTTCTCGGACTCCATTCCCTTGTACTCGGCATTGGCAAGTGCGTTATCCAGGACGATCAAGACTGCCTTGGCGGCCTTTTCAGGGTATCTGCCGGCATCCCATCCCACCAGGCCATGCCTGTGGGCCACATTTCTTGCATAGCGTTTGAAGGGAATAGCCCTCTTCAAGGCTATTACATCTTCCAGATAGGCACGGGCTAGACTTGCCCTCATGCCCTTCAGTGTCCTGCAGATCTCGTGGGCGTGCTTAGGTGAGATGTGAAGCTCCATCCCCATGGCCCTTGAAGAGCGTCCTGCAGGCGTAAGCGAATAATTCAATCTGCCCAATCTCACACCTCACTTCAGCGGCACATACTTGCTTGATCTGGTAGCGCCAACGCCCGCAGCGCCGTGCTGCACGCGACCGCGCGTGAGCGCGAACTCACCGAAGAAGTGCCCGATCATCTCGGGCATGACCTCTACCTTTTCGAAGCTCTTGCCGTTGTAGATCTCGAGACTCTTGCCCACCATATCAGGCATAACTATCATATTCCTGATGTGGGTTCGAACCGAGTCCTTGTTCTTCAGGCTTGCCAGGAGATTCTTGTTCTCCTTGACAAGGCCTCTTTTGATCGATCTGCGTTGCCGCGCTGGTAAGAGCCCGGCAAGCTCCTCTATACTCAACTTGGCGAGGTCGGCAACCTTCCGGCCCCGATACAAGAATTCTTCCTTTCTCTTAGGAAGCTTGGACCCTGCTTTCTTAGCCAAAACCTATCACCTAGCGCTTACCGGTCTTCCTTGCGGCAATTGAACCTACCTTTCGGCCAGGGGGCGCATTCCTGCTGACTGTCTTTGGCCGCCCTGGATGCTGGCGTCCGCCGCCACCGAAGGGGTGGTCTACGGCGTTCATTGCAACGCCTCTGACGATGGGCCATTTCTTGGCCTTGGACTGGAACTTAAAGAAGCTCTTGCCTGCTTTGACCAGAGGCTTGTCCAGACGGCCTCCTCCGGCAACGACCCCTATGGTCGCCATGCATTTCGGGGAAAGCCACTTCATCTCACCGCTGGGCAACTGGACGACTGTTTGGCCTGCATCATGAGCTACGAGAATGGCACACACTCCTGAAGCTCGGGCAAACTGGCCGCCGTGACCCGGCTGCGATTCAACGTTACAGATTGGTATGCCCTCGGGAATCTCTGCCAGATGCAGAGTGTTTCCCGGCTCTATGGGGGCCGATATACCGCATGAGACTTCCTGGCCCACATACATGCCCTCGGGAACCAGGATGTATCTCATCTCACCGTTGCTCAAGGCCATGAGCGCAACAGGAGCCGTCCTCGCGGGATCACGCATTATTTCCTGGACAACGCCTGTTATGGTCTCATCGCTATCGACTTTTATGTGCTTGATGTCCGCCCTGTACCTGTGAGAGGGTGCCCTGTACGTAGGACCGCCTGCACCTCTATTCTGAGATATGATTCGATGTCCCATATTTTACCCACCTACAGTAGTCCTAGCCTTGTGGCAAGCTCGTTCGCACTGCCCTCTTTCGCCAGCTTCACGATGGCCTTCTTTTCTCCCTGGGAGGTTATCATGGTCCTGACTGCCAGGACATCTATATCATAAAGCTCTTCCAGGGCCTTTTTGATCTCCGGCTTGGTGGATTTCATGTTCACCAGAAACTCAATGGTATCATTGGCGTCAATCATGCCGGTGACCTTTTCTGTGACGTAGGGACTCTTGATAATCATTGTACTGCCTCCGCTCTGCCCTTTTTAGCCAGCTTTTCCAGGGAAGACTCAGTCCAGACGGTCAGCCTTCCGGCTTTGGTTCCGGGGGCAAGCAGCTCAGCGTTCAGCCTCTCCACGGTGACGAAGTCCACACCGGGAAGATTTCGGGCGGCTTTTCCCAGTCCCAAATCGTCTCCGGCGACTATGAGAAGGCTCTTGCGGCTCTTATATTTCCTTCCCCGCAGTTTGCCCTTGCCGGCACGAATATGTCTTCCGTCCTTTGCCCTTTCAACGTCATCCCAAAGGCCAGCTGCCACCAGGAACTTGATGACGTCTGTGGTCTTGCTCAAGGATTCGAGGTCGTTCTTGGCCACAACAGGCAACTCTCTCGTAAACCTGTGGCCTCTTGCCTCGACCAGTCCCGATGAGGCCGTAGCGGCGATCGCAGAGCGGATGGCTTTGCGCCTCTCCTTTTTGTTGACCTTTTCGGTATAGTCTGCATTGGGCTGGGGAGCGTGAGACCTGCGGCCGCCTACGGCCATGGGAACGCCTGCAGCTTTTCTGCCGTTCTTCAATCTGGGAACTCTGGAGACGCCATGTCCCGGACCCCAGGATAGAGCAGAGGTATTCATGCCCGCATAGAAGTGAGGTCCATAGGCCTGGAGCCTGTTGGCCTGTGCGGCTAAGACGGCCCTCTTGATGATATCCGGCCGGTATTCCTCCTCAAAGACGAGAGGAAGCTCGATCTGGCCGCTTGCGTTTCCTGATAGATCAATGATATTTGCCTTCATCGCCTAGACCCCCTGCTTGGACTCTTGGCTCACGTAGAGGAACTCCGGCGCCTTTACAAAGTTCTTTCCGGGTCTTATAGCGTGTCTTATTCTGACCATCCTCTTGATGGGACCGGGAACGCTTCCCTTGATCAGGATATATTGATTTCTGACTAGGCCATAGCCGGGAAATCCGCCTTTCGGATTTATTTGTGCGCTGTCGGTTCCGATGAACATGAGTCTTTTATTGAACTCCGTCCTCTGGTGGTAGCCCATCTGGCCAAGCTGCGGTACGCGCCAGCTGATATGGGATGGATGCCAGGGACCGAGGTTGCCCACGTGCCGCAATTTGCCGGTGCGGGCGTGCTTTCTCTTGGCGATGGCAATTCCCCAGCGTCGCACTGGACCCTGGGTGCCCTTGCCTTTGGTGACTGCGGAGGCATCCATTAGATCCCCCAGCTCAAAGACGCTGGAGATGGGGACCTGCTGTCCCAGCAACTTCTGCGCAAAAGCGAGACGATCCAGCATGGAGCCGCCGTTTATGGGCATCTCCATGAGCTCTGGAACCTTCTTGGGAATTCCGGTTATGAGCATGGGATTGGTATGCACCACTACTCTAATATCTACGATATCGTCGCCCAGAGCCCGCAGGTCGTCCGCTGAGGTTCCGCGAGTCTTCTTGGGAACGGTCAGGGCGCGAGCTAAATCGGGGCTCAGGTTCTCGGACCAGGCCTCGCCCGCAGGCCTTAGGCCGCCGTTGTAGTTCTCGTAGGCGCGCACAGCCACCACATTCATGGGGGGCACCTCCAGAACAGTTACGGGCATGGAGATCTCCACGCCCTCGGTGAGGCTGCGCGGTCTGTCGTCGATCATCATGATGTGGGTCATGCCGACCTTATAACCAGCAAAACCTGCCATCCTGGCCTTGTCCTCCTCGGGCCAGCTTCGGATTCTTGGGACCTCGCTCTTGGCCCTCTTTCTTGGGCTGTAGGCCAGCGAACCTCGTCTTGGTCGGTGTATTGTTGCCATTTAGTCCTCCAAACGCACAAGGTTGAGCAGGGCTAAAGTGGCAAAGACAGCCTCTTCCACGCGAACCGTCTCAGTTCCTTGATGCGGGATGGTGTTGATCATTTCATATCTGTCCATTGATTCCTTACTCAAGAATGCGTCTACGCCCCGTGACGGTGAGCCGAAGACCACCGCAAGGTCGCGCTTGTAGCCGGTGTGTCCCATATTTGAGAGGATTTCAGGCGTCAGGCCTTTTCCGTACCGGGAGGTAAGAACCACATAACTACCAAGCTCATGCTTTGCAGCCAGGTAGCTTTCCAGGCTCTCCACTATCTCGGTCTCGTACCCCCAGTAATGAGGGATATCCTTCGGGTCCACAGGCTCAGCGGCGAGCGGCTGCTGCGAAAAGATTCTGACATTTAGGCGCTGCCCCACCGAGTAACTATCACCGGTACGAAGGGGAATAGGGCGATTGATTCCGATTTCCACCCAGACGCCGCTATCAGATCCGACGCTTTCAACGACAACTCCGACGCGAAACTCGCCAATCTTGAGCGATTCTGATTTTGAGTTTATGGGATGATGAGCAGTACGAAGCGGCGGCAGCAATCCGACATGGCGCAGCTCCTCCCGGCGGGGGATGAGCAGCTTTCGCAGATACTGCGGTGTATCCATGTAGCGCAGCACCATGGCCATGAACCGCGAGTCATTGTGCTCGGGATCACGATAGATCACGATGCGGTTATATTGGAAGACTGCTGCTGCCCGGGCGATTTGGCCAACTTTAAGCGTGCTCTCACGCCGATCCCTACTCTCCATGTTGAGAGAGGACGGGATAAGGATGGCTCTCTCGCGCGGTACGGTCATCAGGTTTCCCTACTCTGAAGAGAGAGGAGGTATAAAAAGGTTTGGTGGCGGAAATGCAATATCTCTAATATAGCAGAGCCGTCAGGACTTCACTGTATAGAGTTTAAAGTCATCTATGTAGATAGGTGTAGAAGGATGCTCATACCAAGAAGCATCATTAAATGTGATTGCCCTAATTCCTTTGTAGGCATCGGGATTGACTTTACCCATTTCCGAAGGTGTCTCTCCATCGACATACAGAATATTATTCACCCAAATCCAAGTAGCGCCAGTAACTACATCCATTTCAGATCTTACTTTATACCACTGGTCGCCGGGTGGCTGAAGCATTTTAAATGATTTAGATGTACTAGATGCAGGAATGGATATATTGCCATTTTCATCAAATCCAATTCCAGCCCACCCCCAACCCCAAGCCGCACCCTCTGGGTTCATGAATTGAGCAGATCCTTCATCCTTGGAATTTGCCTTTAAGTACACCTCGAAACCAATGCGTCCGCTTTCGGGCATGTTGAAGTAATAATCTATGTTTGCACCCCAGTGAGGAGCACCCCACACCTGCAAAGACTTGGTTCCTGAATGAGCCGCATCCGAGGTTATTGCTTGATATTGATCACCCTTCCCATTATATTTTATTCCGAACCCTGGCGGAAGCGTGCTCACATTGTATTTCTCGAAATCCGTGCGATATATTATAGTTGATGTATCATGCACGCATTTGCCGTTTTCCCAATGATTGTCACCAGAACAATCATCTCCGATCCCGACTTCAACAGACTTGATCATTGTACTATTTGCACCCTTGTCATCCTGCACAATCAAATTGACATCGTATCTACCTGCTATAATGTAGGTGTGCTCGGCGATCGGTTTGGTGTACACCTCAGGCATGAATTTACCAATACCGAAATCCCATAAGTATCTTTCGATTTTCCCATCAGGATCAGAGCTCGATGAGGCATTGAAGCTTACCTGCTCTCCTTCATTAGGCTCTGTGGGATCAATTGAAAAACTCACTATTGGCGGCCTATTGATAAAGATCTCCTGTGAAATGTCAGATCTAGCACCATCATTATCCCATACAGATAACCTAATAATTTTATCTCCGCTCTCAGCATAGCCATGCATGGCGGTCTTATTGCTATCAACTGAGGAATTATCACCAAAATCCCAGACGTAGCTGACGATTTCTCCATCAAAATCTTCGCTAGACACAGCGCTGAAGTTTATCATCTTTCCCAGGCTCAAGTTTGCGCGATCAAAGGAAATACGAGGGATAGGCGGCTGATTTATTTTTAAGATTAGATTTTTATAATCCTTAGCTCCATTCTTATCAGTTACAGTAAGGTTGACCCAGCACATACCCTTTTCATCATATACTTGCTTAAGAGGGCTAGCCACGCTAAATATGGCTGAATTATTGTTTATCTCCCAATGGTATGCCAAGTTCTTGCCGTCTTCCTCATCATAGCTTTGCGAAGCATCAAATTTTACCTTATCGCCCACCACAGGTTTTTGCGGCATGATTGTGAAGTTGGCCACAGGAGGATTATTTATCATTATATTCTGGGAACTGATGTTGGTAGCACCCTCATCATCCTCAACGACGAGGATCACCGTATATGGACCGCCTTTGAGGTAAACGTGGTTTACTGTGGGCTCACTCATCTTGCCGGTTTTATTGCCGTCTCCAAAATCCCACAAATATGAATCAATTCTTCCCCCAATGTCCCTGCTCTTCGAGGCATCGAAAGATGCATTCTCCCCTGCATTGGGTGGAGAAGGCGATATTGTGAATAGTGCTTCAGGCAAGTCATTCAGAGGTATAAGGGGGACAAGAGAGGTATTCTCCCGTATAGGGATAGGCACTTGGCTGACGGCCTTGAAGAAGGGCCCTCCTGGATGCTTTGCCCCCCCAGGCTCCCTCCACCAGTCCAAATTGAGCCAGACATCATCAGTTCTCAGATCCGTATGGGTATTGATTTCCTTGACTTTATAGTTCTTCCTAAGCCATCCGACCATCCGCTCGACATCGCTCTCCGAGCCGCCTACTTTTCCAAGATAAACCTCGGTGTAGGCATGCCCGCCATCGGGCCCGTAAGCCAGAATGATCCTGGATGTGCCTCCAATGGACTCAATGAGCGAAGCCATCAGAATGGAGAAGTCGTCGCAATCTCCCTGGCCTGAATATCTGCCTTTACCATTCTCCAGGCTCTTGTTGGAGTACTGGAACACCTCAATTCCTCTAGTATCGGCTTTATAGCTCCAGTTGCCCACCATGTAGTTGTAAATCGAGCAGATCTGGCCGATGGTTCTATCACCTGGATAATCCAGGACAAGGTTGCTGCCTTTATCCTCAACTGTGGGATTAGGTATGTTGAGCTTGAGGTTTATCTCCCTCTTTATCTCCTCTACATTTTTTGTGGATTTAGGCGGAAGAGATCTGCTGCCAGGACCTGCGCTGGCTATTGCGGAGGTGACTATATCCGAGCCGTTGTACTGAGTGATGTTCCCGCTCTCCAGGGGCCGTCCACCCGAATCGCCATAGGCATAAGCGACCTCTTGGGCACAGGCCGTGAAAGAGAAGATGGCAATAACAGCAAGTATCAGGGGGAGCGCTGCGGACATGATTATGTGATGGATTTTCAAACATAAAGTAGTTTTGCATAGTAAGAGAGCAGCTGTGCACCCACGCAGGAAACTGCGGGAGCATAACCCTGCATTTCGCATTAACGCTCCAATCCATGGTATTTTTTTGCAGGCCAGCCAGTTCCTTTGTAGAGGGCCGACTTATGCGAGCAAAACTCTTTTTACAGAGGATACCTATAACAATTTTTGCTCTTGACTATGAGGTTGGATGGATAATGAAGACAATTCTTTTATCTGTTATGGCGCTTGCCTTCTTCTTGGCTTTGAATGGAGGATGTACCGCCCAAGAAGAGAACAGCACACTCCTTGAAGCACCCTCGATGGATAACGAAGGGGCATTTCCCCAGGGTGAAGCGGGGCTGGCCGCCTACATTAATACCGAACAGGTAGTCGATCTGGATAAGTTGAAGACAATTTTCTCCACGGTGGAAGAGGTTGGCGACAATTACATATTGGGCGTTGTGCAGATCCCCGATTGGGGTGGAAATATCGCTATTCATCTCTATGCCGACACAGACGGATGGATCGTCTCCTACCTTAAGAAAGACGAACCGGTTTCCATGGTGATGCAATGGGGGACCAGCAATGCAGACAATCCAACCATAGGCGTCATAAGGTCAACCACTCTCGAGGATGCTCTATACAAAGCAGGCGATGCCGCCGGAGTGGGCATTGTTCCCAACGGCATCAAGTATTATCATTTTGGATATCCCAATGCCAATCGCATGATGATCATAGTAAAAGTGCAGGCTACCGATGGATCAAGCATACATCAGATAGAGATCCCTGCGAACTACATGCTATTTGAATCAGCGTATTACCATTATGCGTACTACTTTGGTTGGTGTACTAATTGCGATTACTTGCAGCCATCGCACCATTGGACTGGATCAACATTGAAAATTGACGGATCCGCGATCAGCAATGCCGCTACTAGCCATCCTGGCGATGGAGCTTACGGCTGGTGGAGAGGAATGGACAGGTACAAGAGCGCCATGTCACCGGGAGCGCTTCATACGCTGGAAATCTCGCATAGCGGCGGTGCCGATCAAGGCTCAGCCGGTGTGGCTACAGTGCTGATCTACAGGGCTTACAAGTGATGGCATGATGAAAGGAGTTCTCATCTTTTTTCTCCTACTATCCGCCCACCTATGCATGGCATCAGCCGAGATCAATGTGAGCGGCGCGGATATGACATACAATGCATCCCTGATAAAGGCAGATATTCGAACAACGTCCCAGCCGGTTTCATCCATCTTCATCTACAATGACAACGGCAACGGCAATTCTTCCCTGGAGACTGTGCAGATCCCAACCTTGCCAATGGCCCTCAGCCGGATCTTTTCCTGGAATGAGGCATCGATAAACGCCCGGCCTCTTGAGCCGGACAGCATTCCTACAAATAAAGCGGATTTGAAACGGATCTTCATAGTGCATGAGTTTGCCGGATATCAAAAGGATCTAGCCTACCCAAAAGACCTTTCCAACGATTCGGCTCCACCTGCAATTACCAATATAGTCGTTGATAACATATTGTCAATGCAGGCCAGAATCAACTGGACCACAGATGAGTTTGCCACAAGCTTGGTGAAATATGGTGGCTTTCCGGACGGATATGAAGCAAGCAAAAGGGATACCCTGTTTACAAAGAACCATTCAATTTCGTTAGATGGGCTATTGCCGCAAACAAGGTATTATTTCGCAGTGAACAGCACAGACAGGAGCGGAAACTCGGCGGAGGCAAATGCCTCGGAGTTTGAGACATCAGGGCCCTAATGTAGCCTAATTCGCAAGCGATAGTAGTGCATCCGAAGCGCAGGATTCAACAACTGCCTCTAATTCCGGATGCCTGGATGAATCTAGATCTTCGGCCTTAGCAAAAGCCGCATCTGCTTCGTCACCGCGGCCAAGCTTCTTTAGAGCATTGGCCATGTAGATCCACATATCCGCATACTCAGAATTTGATAATTGGTATTGAGGGCTCAGCTCGATGGCTGCCATAAACAATGATAGAGCCTCATCATATTTGCCTTTCGCAAAGAAAGCTCTTCCTTTGCCAAACAAGGCCATTGCACGACTATTATCTAGCGCGTAGCTTTTGCTGTAGGCATCCGCAGCCTCATCGCATTTACCCAACTGAAAAAGCTCATCGCCTCTTGATAACCAAATATAAGAGTCATCTGGCGATATATTAACCTTGATCGAGGAAATGCTTTCATTTGTGGCATTATCACTATCCTTGATTATTAACTTTACTGTATAATTCCCACCGTTTTTATATCTGTGAGTTGACACATTAGCCTCAGCATCCGTGTACCCGTCTCCAAAGTCCCATTTATATTCAATAATCATCCCGTCAGGGTCGCTGCTCCTCGATGCATTAAAGACGATCTCGTCGCCTGCGTTGGGATAAGCAGGAACAATAGACATTTCAGCATGAGGCGGTTCGTTTACCCGGATCCACTCAGTAGTCGCATTTTGGCCTCCTTTATCATCAAAGACGGTAAGGTTAACGGTGTAATTGCCCCTTTTATCATAGTGATGAACTTGTCTTCCCAAAGAAGAATTAGTTCCATCGCCAAATTCCCACACATATCCTGCTATCTGGCCATCTTCGTCTCTGCTTTTCGATGCATCAAATGTTATATTTTCGCCTATTTCAGGTAATCTAGGATCGTATCTCATATTGACGACAGGAAGGCCATTTACCTCTATCGTCATCGAACTGTTGGCAAACGTGTCATCGTTGTCGAGTATCGTCAAATTAGCCTTAAAAAGGCCGCCTCTTAGATAAGCATGAGACTGGATTGTGCCCACTCCAAAACTGCCATCTCCAAATTCCCACCTGTAGCTTTCGATTCTCCCGCATGCATCTTTGCTCAGAGATGCATTGAATGTTACATTCTGATTTGCACTTGGATTTGCAGGTGATATAGAAAAATTGGCTTTAGGGGGCTCGTTTACAGGGGTCAAGTAAGCCTTTGATTTGCTCGCATCCGGGTAGACCTGAATTTGTTTAGTGGCAGAAAAGAAACGCCCGCCAGGATGCTTTGCCCCACCAGGCTCTTTCCACCAGTCCAGGTTCAGCCATACTTCGCCTGTCTTCAAGTCGCTGTGGGTGTTTATCTCCTTGACATTGTACCTTGACGTAAGCCACCTGAGCATGCAGCCCACATCGCTATCTTCCCCTGTGTACTTCCCAAGAAAAACCTCAGTATAGGCGTGTCCGCCCATTGGTCCGTAGGCAAAGATTATTCGGGGCGTTCCGCCCACGGACTCGATAAGAGCCGCCAGAAGAATTGCAGAATCATCGCAATCACCCTGGCCGGAATATTTGCCTTTGCCATAATCCAGGCTCTTATTGGAATACTGGAACTCTTCAATTCTCCAGGCATCGCGGGCATAGCTCCAGTTACCAACCATGTATTCGTAGATAGAGCAGATCTGGTTAATGGTTCCATCGCCAGGATATTCCAGGATTAGGTCGCGTGCCTTGTCTTTGACTATGGGATTTCCCGCGTTAAGCTTGAGGTTGATCTCTCTCTTTATCACATCTATAGTTGTTGACTCTTGTAGAAGGGTTCTACCATCAGGGCATGTGCCAGCTACCGCCGAAGTGACAATATCTGTGCCATTGTACTCCGTGATTTTTCCGCCCTCCAAGGGCCATCCCCCAGAATCGCCATAGGCATAGGCGACCTCCTGGGCTGAAGCCGCGAAAGAGATTACGGCAATAGCGGCAAATATCAGGGGGAGAACCGTGGTCATGCAGTAATTTTGTTAGGTCTTCAAACATAAAACAGTTTTGGACTAAGCTGGGTGTATTCCAGCTTTGAGGATGCCGAGGAGAAGGCGAAGATGCTCCAATGTCTTGCGATTTAGCAAAAAACCTATGCATCCTTTGCTCATCAAGAAAAGCAGTCCCTTTACTCAAAAGGCTTGAATGACATGTCAATGATCGTATCTATTTGAGCATTAATACGAGTTATGTTCTTTTTTGCGTTCTCATCATATGGATTTATCTTAAGTGCATTTTCGTTAGATATTAACTCGGATTGAAGGGAACTTATAGATTCCAAAAGAATGAATTCCCGGCCTACAACACTATCATAGCCGGCTGCCGGGGCGTGCTTACCGTCCCGGGCGTATACGAAAACCGTGTAGCGGCCGGCTTCAGTTGGAGCATTGGTCCAAGTCCACTGATTCTTTGTCGACCAATCCTGCACCACCATCCAGGCATTGCCCGTGGTGGGGCCCAGCAGCCAGAACTTATAGAATATTGGATCGTCCTCGGGATCGGATGCGACCACCGTCCAGGTTACGGCAGTTCCCGTTACTTGCGGGCTCTCTTTGTCTGTGGTCAGACTGCTCATGACAGGCACATTGTTGCCAGGCACATCGTTGGGCGAAAGAACGATCTCGAAGTTGGCGATCTTCGAACTGTCCACTCCGGCATTGTGCTTTCCATCTCTTGATTTGGCCTTGATGACATGCACTCCTACCTGCTCTTCGGTCGCAGTCCAGCTCCAGACGGGGCTGTCCGACCAGTCCTGCATTATCTGTCCATCCAAGGAGAACTGGAATTGCAGCGGATCATCATCTGAGTCCGTTGCATCGACAGACCAGGTAATAGTCGAACCGGTCTCCTGTGGGCTGAGCTTGTCAGGCTGCAAACCAATTACAATCGGCTTATTATTGATTTTAATTGCATTAACTTCAATCAACTGGCTGAATGAACCGGTAGCGCCTTTATCGTCTTGTACTGTCAATTTAACATTGTATTTTTGAGGCCTGTAATAAGTATGCACCGCAAATTCCGATGTGTAGATTTCGGGTTCGACTTTCCCCTCACCGAAATCCCACGAATATTCCAGACCTGTTCAGCGTGGATGTGCCACCTACATCAACGATTTAGCAAGCAGTAGGCCGAATCTAACCTAGAAAACCTTAGCGCGCGGGGTACATCGATATTCGAAAAAGTGCGTCTAGAATCAAGCATATTGTTACGCTTTTCTTTGCCACACATCGATCCTATTTTCGGGGGGCCTTTCAATAAGATTTTGCGCTGCATATTCTTGCCATAATGATAGGAAACTGATGAAATGCTCGACGACCAATGAGCCAATAGGGCTAGGCGATAGCGTTATTTATCACCGAGGAGCATTTACCCTCTGTCAGTTTGTCTTGACTGCAGCGCATGTGCATTTCGGCTCTTTGTAGGCTATATAACACCTACAAGTGAATATTTATAATCTTATGTACATAATTTTTCAATTTGGTTTAATAAGAAAAATAACTAACATATTGGCTTGAATATGGCCGGTTGGGAAGATTGTAGGTGGCACACGCGTCGCTATCCAGGTCCAGAATCTTTCCATCTTGGTCGGAGCTTGAAGAAGCATTGAAGGTAACTGGTTCGCCTTTAGTGAGTTCTTGAGGATCAATGGAGAACTTCGCTATTGGCGGACTATTTATGAAGATCTCCTGTGAAATGTTAGACATAGCGCCATCGTTATCCTTTACCGATAGCCTTATCGTTTTCCTCCCGCCCTCACGATAACTATGCAGAACCGTCTTATTGTGATCAACCACACTATTATCATCAAAGTCCCAGGCGTAGCTGACGATTTCGCCATCCAAATCTTCGCTGGTACCAGCGCTGAAGTTGATCAACTTTCCAAGGCTCAAGTTGGCGCTGTCAAAGGCAATACGTGGAATTGGCGGCAAATTTATTTTTAATAGTACATTTTTATAGCACTTAGCACCATTCATATCAGTCACGGTTAGATTAACCCAGTACATACCCTTTTCATCATATACTTGCTTGGGAGGGCTAACCACGCTAAATATGGCTGAATTATTGTTTATCTCCCAATGGTATACCAGGTTCTTGCCGTCTTCTTCATCATCGCTTTTCGAAGCATCAAATTTTACCAAATCTCCTACCACGGGTTTTTGCGGGATGATGGTGAAGTTGGCCTGGGGCGGATTATTTATCATAATAATATTGGAGCTGATGTTGGCAGCACCCTCATCATCCTCAACGGTGAGGATCACCGTACAGGGACCGCCTTTAAGGTAAACGTGGTTTACTGTGGGCACGCTCATCTTGCCTGTTTTATTGCCGTCTCCGAAGTCCCACAAATATGTATCAATTCTTCCCCCTATGTCCCTGCTCTTCGAAGCATCGAAAAATGCATTCTCCCCAACAATGGGCGTGGTAGGCGATATAATGAATCGTACTTCAGGCGGATCATTCACAGGCGTGAGAGGAACAAGAGAGGTATTCTCCCGTATAGGGATAGGCGTTTGGCTGGAGGCCTTAAAGAAGGGGCCTCCTGGATGCTTTGCCCCTCCAGGCTCCCTCCACCAGTCCAAATTGAGCCAAACATCATCAGTTTTCAGATCCGTGTGGGTATTGATTTCCTTGACCTTATAGTTCTTCCTCAGCCAGCCGATCATCCGCCCTACATCGCTCTCCGGGCCGCCCACTTTTCCAAGATAAACCTCGGTGTAAGCATGTCCACCATTAGGCCCGTAGGCCAGAACGATCCTGGATGTGCCTCCAATGGACTCGATGAGCGAAGCCATCAGAATAGAGAAGTCGTCGCAATCGCCTTGGCCTGAAAACTTGCCTCTGCCATACTCCAGGCTTTGGTTGGAGTACTGAAACTCCTCGATTCCACGCGTGTCGCGAGCATAGCTCCAGTTGCCAACCATGTGCTCATATATCGAACAGATCTGATTGATGGTTCCATCGCCAGCGTATTCCAGGATTAAGCTGTGCCCTTCATCCCTGACTCTGGAATTGCCCACATTGAGCTTTTTATCGATCTCCCTCGTTATTTCTTCCACGGTTATTCCTGACCCACGTGAGGCAGAGCTTCCGCCATATCTTCCGCTTGCTATGGCAGAAGTTACTATTTCTGTGCCATTGTACTGAGTGATGTTTCCGCTCTCCACGGGCCGCACCCCAGATTCACCATAAGCATAAGCGACCTCCTGGGCGGAAGCCGTGAAAGAGATGACCGCAATAAGAGCAAGTATCAAAGGGAGGGCGGCAGTCATGCTGTATATCATGGATTTTCAAAGATAAAGCAGTTTTGGAGTAATGGCAAAAAAAATTAGAAAGCCCGGATGTAGCTCCAGGTCATCTGCAAGGATTCATTTTCCAGAGACGGGTCCAATTCAATAGCCTGGCTGGCATTCGCTTTGGCCAGAGAAAAAAGGGACAAGTTAAGAGATAGGGTCCTGGCTCGATTCATCCATGCAACTGCTAACTGTGGCTTCAGCTCGATAGCTCGATCATAGCAGCCCATTGAATCACTGTACTTTCCCATCCAATCCAGGGATACACCCTTATTGTTCCAGACCTCTGCGAAAGTCGAATCGATTTTTAAGGCTTTATCAAAGCAAGCTATCGACTCATCAAATCGGCAGAAAGTTCCTAAGAAGATTCCCTTGCTGTTCCATGCCGAAGTCAAATTGGGATCAAGCTCTAATGCATCATCATATCTCTTTTCCACGGATCGATAGATCTCAGGAATCTCTCCTGAACACATGCCGTATCCCTTTATTGGTGGTTCATAGTTCACTAGTTGGTAAGCCTCAGAGAAAATCCCCTCCAATGCAGTAAATCGAGCCCGGCTCTTCCCTTGCGGCCCTTTCTGATCGCCTAAGACTATATTGCATAGATCCAGACCGTCTTCGTATCTCTTTAGATAATAAAATGCCTGGCCTTTTCCATACCATGCATCCCAATATTTTGGAACTTCTGCGATGGAACGGTCGAAGTATACAATAGCATCTTCGTAGGATTGGCTTTTCAAGCTCTTTTGACCTTCCTCATACCAATCGGAAGCCGACATATCCTTACCCAACGTGGACGGCACTCCTATTAAAATAATAAACATAATTATTAATAATAATCGCATATCGTACGCCTTCTATCTAAGATCAATGCTTATAGAATAAAAAGATTTATGTTCTGCCATCAGATCCCTTTGATTGCATATCCTTCGAAAATTTTATTAAATAGAACCAAGCATGACATGATCTATGTCGTGGAAAGAATTAGCGTATTTTATTATAATATCTTCGTTATATCTCACAGTCGCCGCATCCATTTCAGAAAATCCTGCACAAAAGAATGGGATAATTTATTCTGCAAATGATATAATGGAGCTTATCAAGAGTGGACAGAATGTTTCGTGCACTGATGCCACCATAATTGGAGATCTCAAATTAACGGGATTAAATGTAATTATTAATAATAAATCGCTTAAGATGGTAAATTCATCAATAAGCATAATCAACTCGGAAATTAAGGGAAATATGGATTTTGGAAACGCATTTTTTCAAAAATCCCTTGCTTTTGAGGGATCGACATTCTCAGGAGAGTACGTAAATTTTAGAAATTCTGAATTCGCTTCAGATATCGATTTTTCCGGGGCAAAATTTAATTGCATGGCAGATTTCTCAGGGGCAAAGATAAAGGGAAGCATGGCATTTGTTAAAACGAGATGGTCAGAAGGAGCGATTTTTGATAAAATTATTTGCAAAGAAGATGCCACATTTCGCAACAACGTATTTCAAAGCACATTAAGTCTCAAGGATGCACTTATGAATGGTTCTGTTGATTTCAAAGACTGCCAGTTCGATAAAGAGGTATCCTTGAGCAATTCCGCATTTATGGATAGAGCAAATTTTTTAGCGGCTAGCTTTTCTAGACTAGCAGAGATCAAAGGAACGACATTTTATAAATCTGCAATTTTTTCAAGATCGCGATTCGATGAGATCGCCGATTTTTCCGATGCTCAGTTTACCAATGACACCACATTTTATTATGCAAGGTTCGCCAATACGGCAAAATTAGCTAATGCAAAATTTAAGGGCGAAACCGACTTCAGAAAATGTGGATTCGGTGGTTTTGCCGATTTTTCTTCGGCATCCTTTTTCGGCGATGCTCGGTTTGAGGAGGCGCAATTTAGCGAAGCTGCCAGGTTCAAAGATTCCAGTTTCAAGCAAAATGCTTCGTTTCATGAGGCTTACTTTGATAGGGATGCCTACTTTGAAGGTACACAATTTGCATCAAAACTCAATCTCACTAACGCCACATTCAGCAAGCTCACGCTTCCATGGGGAGCAATAAGTGGCAGCATTGTATATGACAAGGCAACCCAATTATCATTAATCAATAATTACAAGAATTTGGGGTGGACCCAGGACTATAAAAACAGCTATTATGAATATAGAGAGAAAAAGAGAATTTCAGAACCTTTTGGTCTTCCAAAACTCCTGGATACAATTTCCTGGATATACTGGGGATATGGCACCAAGCCTTACAATCCCTTGGCATATATTTTTGCGTTTGCGTTGATCTTTGCCTGCATTTACTACGGCCTGGTTCATTTTAGACATGCGAAAGTAGTCAGAAAAATCGGTCAACCTGGCTGCGAAAAATGTCCCTGGGCGAAAAAAGAAGATGAACTGGAAGAGGAAGACTGCGAACTATCCTTTAGGGAAGCTCTCATATTCAGCTCAAGAATTCTCCTGCTGATGGAAAAGCCGGATGATTTCGAGATAGAGTATGTGCATATAAGCAAAATTGTCTGGATTGAAAGAGCTGTATTCGGATTTCTGGTAGTGCCATATATAGATTCCTTGCTAAGCGAGCTGCAATCCTACTTCAAGCCCCCGTAGGCAACTTTGGACTGGACGCCAAAAAATATTTTTTAGGAAACCTATTTGTTTTTCATTTTTCATTTTGACGCAAATTGTTGGAGGACACGTATTTGTTAACTCAAAACAGCATCAAGCGAGCTATTAAGATGAGCTAATCAAATACGGACCGATGGGCGACAACATGTTGTCGCTGAGCAGGTCTATAAACCCGCTTGCGATCCTTCTCATCAATTCCCTGAGGAAGGGCTATGGTCAATAGTCCCGTGTAGTTGCCAGCAGCAGCGCAGCTCTTCTGGAATCTATTAAAGAAATCGTCTGCAGAGGAGTTGGCAAGGACCACGACGATCTCATAAGGATCGCCTGCGTTACCTTTGAAGGTAGCATCGATATGCCAATCGGGACTCGATGGCCCTAAAGATATCATATTAGTAACATGGCCGCCATTGTTCTCGTCATCAATAGATTTTGGATACCATCTCCCATCCAAGCAATGCTCTAAGACCCAGATTTGATCACGGGCATCATTACTGCGGTTCCCATTAACAGTGATGCGCTCGGTAACGGTGACACTATTTGAATTCGGATCTGCTGGAGCGGTATCGCGTTTCAAATCTACTATATTTACCTTACCAGGAAGCCTGATATTCGAAATATTTTGCGAGCTGTTCCAAGATTCATTCGACCGGATAATCCTGATCCGGTCGGTTTCATGAACACCATCAGGCAGATCCTGAAAACCTGCATCCGAGTGATTGCCTTTGTAATATGGGCACCACCATTCATACATTAAATCGCGCAAATTTTGATTTGCCTGTTCGTCCGTCAATGTCACGATAATGTCAAAATATCTTCCGGAATCACTCGATCCACCAAGGGTAATTCTGGTTTCCCATCTGCCATTTTGCGTGGATGCATTATGGGGTGAGCACGAATCCAGACTCTGCGGGTAGTATCTGCTATTCTTTTCTTCCGGCTTGACAAAGACCCAAATTGACTTGCTGGAATCAGATAATGAGTATTCTCCCATCAGGTCAAAGGATTGAGAGACCGGATCTCCTATTCCTGCATTTGTGATCTTCGCTCCGGATACAATGACAGGAACATTAGTAGTGCTCTGCGCCCCGTTGTCGTCGACAACTGTGAGCTTAACATTGAATGTTCCGCGCTCCGTGAAGGAGAAAAACGTGTAAACCTTACCAGGTCCAAATTGCATGCCTTCAGTTCCAAATTCCCAGGAATAATTCAACAGTCTCCCGTCCGGGTCATAGCTTGTGCCGGCATAAAATCTTATCTGTTCGTTTGCCATCGGATGTTCCGGTTCGAATGTGAATCCTGCTACAGGTGGCCAGTTCACCTGGATACTTGTGGAATTGGAGCAGTTCAGCCCCTGGTCATCGATAACATTCAGGTTCACGTTCATTGTTCCACCCATAGAATAGGAATGGACCGCCGTCTTTCCAACACCAGATCGGCCATCGCCGAAATCCCATTGATATGAAGAGATATTCCCCTCAATATCAAAGCTTGGAGATGCATTGAAGGATGCGTTGGACCCGATTGAGGGTTCTTTAGGTACCACCTGGAATATGGCAATAGGCGGAACAGCCACGGGCGTCAAAGGCTCCTTTTGCTCGCTGCTCTCCGGATAAACCTGAACATGTTTGACTGCCATAAAGAGAGCCCCCCCAGGATGCTTTGCCCCTCCTTGCTCCTTCCACCAGTCAAGATTCAGCCATACATCACCAGTGGCTAAATCGGTATGGACATTGATCTCCTCGACCTTATACGTATATCGAAGCCATCGCATCATTCGATCCACATCGCCGCCCGGCCCCTTGGCCTTTCCGAGATACACTTCAGTATAGGCATGGCCGCCGGCAGGTCCATAGGCAAATACAATGCGAGAGCTGGCTCCTACAGACTCAGTCAAGGCACCAAGAAGAATGGCGAAATCATCGCAATCGCCCTTTCCTAAACCTCCGACTTTCTGCCCCATTTTCAGAGTATAATTGGAGTACTGGAACTGATCCAGACCCTTCCAATCGTCCACATAAGTCCAATTCTTTTCATCAACCAACGAATCATAAATTGCACAAATCTGATCAATTCGTCGAGGTCCGGATTTTTTGCCGATCAGTTCAATCCCTTCATTCCGGACAAAGTCATCTCCCCTGTTTATTTTCCCTCCGATTTCCCTTTTTATTGATTCCATGCTTCGGCTTGTCTTATAGGAAGCCGAATCTCCTTGAGGGCTTGAAGATACGGTAAAGTTGACCATATCTGAGCCGCTGAACTCGGTAATATTACCGTTGTCCAGCAGACGGCCACCCGGTATTCCGTAGGCATAGGTGACTTCTTTTCCGGCCACAGTGGCGTATGTAGGCGAAGTTTTTGCAGAGGACGCAAGCGTAAAAAACGCCCGCTCATATACGTTTTCTCTTGCTGCCGAAGCTGATATTATAACCGAGGCTACTAATGTTGCTATAAGCAACGATGCAAAGAACTGACCGCGACAATGCATAAAAATTATGCGATTCTCTAGCGATTATATCTTTCGGTCATATCTAATCTAAATGTCTTGCTCAATATCTGAGCGACTGTTGAAATCAACCTTAAAAAAAAACAATATATATAAACACATAAATTGCTAATGTCCGCAAGACCATCACCATAACCGGAGAGGCTTACGAGTGGCTCAAGAGCCGGAAGGGCGCGAACCATATTTTCTCTTAGGTCACCCTACAGAATTTTCCTGCCAAAAAAAGGCTCTCAGAGATCCTGGTGAGACTCGCATAGACGACGAGCTGACGGATTGAATTGATGTTGCCTTTAAGCGATGCTTCAGTCCAAAATTCGTGAAGCTGATTATGAGATGATCTTGGATGCTAACAATTCCTCAACGAACGTTGCAAGGTAAATCACAGCCTCGGCTCAAACGTCCTCGCATCCAGCCGGATCTTATTCTGGCAGTAGCTGCAGATCGTCTCCAAAAACGTGCACTTTGCCAGCGCCTCCTCCACATCCTCCTGGGGCGTGAGATACTGGGTCATCTCCTCCCCGCATTTGGGACAGGTCACCTTCAGCCACTCCAGCCGGGACAGCTCCCGAATGGTCTTGATCAGCAGTCCAACAACATCGGCATATTTCTCCTCCCGGAAGACCAGGGGCCGCAGGTGCTCGATGAGGAAGGGCAGCTTTGCGCCCTCCTCCAGCAGGGGGATGATGAGCAGATCCAGTCCCCGGGCCAGGCCGATCTCCTGGCAGACCTCTGGAGAAGTGGAGCCTTCAACGGTCAGCAGGGCCACCAGGCACTCAGAATTGCGCAGCCCAAAAGAAGCCCGCTCGGCTAAAGAGATGGCCGGTGACAGATTATAGAGAGCGACGTAGCTTTCCAGGCCTACTCTCCAGAGGGCACGGGAGAGCTGCAAGGCCATCTCCTCATCAGCAGGGCTGTGGGAGATGTAGACTTTGGAGATCATCTCGTTATTATTAGTGCGCTTTCTTCAAAAGGCTGACTATTGGCCTTAAGCTTCCAGGAAGATGTTCCAGACCGCCCAGAGAATGGAGAGGGTGGCCACGAAGAATATCATATACAGAGTATCCTGGGAAATATTCAAAGCCAGAAGATTTGCCAGATCATAGACAACGTAAAGTACAAAAGTGAGTGCGATGCACCAGCCGTATATTTTCTTCTTGTTGGTGGCCAGCATTATGCCCAATGCAGCCACGACCGCCTCCAGCAAGATAGAAAGCAAATGGAGCAGGTTCATTTTGATAATTTCAAACAATAATTAAAATTCATATGATATAAACTTATGGGAGAAACCAGGGAAAATAAGAGCATAATAGACCTATTTTTTGGCTAATAGCCCGTGAGACTTAAGCAAATTTATCACCTCGGTCCGGTCAAGGTCATACCAGTTTCGGTAGGCATCTGCGACGGCAAAGCTGTAGCCGCTCCGGATATTTGGGCAGACGATAGTGTCCACATGGGGGGCAAGGAGCTTGATGGTGCTCGCCGAGGCGGTAGGAACGGCCACTACTATCTGAGAGGGCTTACGCCTGCGCACGACGCGAACGGCAGCCAGCATGGTATAGCCGGAGGCCAGCCCATCATCTACTAATATTACTGTCTTACCTGCAAGCTGTGGCCAGGGGCGGTTTTCTCGAAAGATGCGGTTTCTGGCCAAAAGCTCTTCCTGCACCGGCTCTGCCAGCACCTCAATCTCCTCCGGGGTGAGGCCCAGCTCTCTGACTAAAGGCTCGTTTAGAACCATATCGCCCTCCAGGCTGACCGCTGCAAAGCCAGAC
>Ga0351907_1025_pt1 | contig 51834 bp, 50 predicted proteins | sample BONcelHT113001E6_FD_206861 | JGI IMG/M metagenome (GOLD analysis project Ga0351907, IMG submission 206861) | Enriched cells from coal bed in the Powder River Basin, Montana, United States - BONCAT cells T11 rep1 HSBNCT.T11.300.1.E6 ... | reverse complement strand
CAGTTTGAAAATCTCAATTAATGAATTGCCTGAAACATTTTCTCCAGCAGAGCAGGCACAAGTGCTGCTGGGCTACTTGGCCGCGATCCCTTATGAAAAAAAGGAGGATGAAAATCATGACTGAACAAATCAACAGAGGAACGGGTTTGCTGCTGATTGAAGCCATCAGTTCAAATCCCAACGGTGATCCCGACCGCGAAAGTGATCCGCGTACCCGCCAAGATGGTCGTGGTGAAATTTCCCCGGTGTCTTTCAAAAGAAAGCTTCGTGATTTGGTGTCGGAAAAGGAATCACCATTTTGGAAAGATATCGCAAAAGAACTTGAGCTACCCAATCAAGGCTTTGATGTTTTAGAAAGTAAAGATACAAAACGAACTGATGTTAAGGTTATGTTACCAGATGCAATAACTGCTAAATATTGGGATGTTCGTGTTTTTGGGACAACGTTTCTTGAAGAACAGACAGATGAAGCAAAATCTTTCATAACGACCGGCGTAGCTCAGTTCGGATTGGGTGTTTCGCTTGATCCTGTAAAAATCGAGCGTATGACAACCACAAAAGTCCTTCCAGTTGAAGATGACAAGAGTAAAGGAATGGCTCCGCTTGCATTTCGAATTGTGTCCTATGGATTGTATGCCATGCCGTTTTTTATCAACGCCACCGCTGCGCACAAAACGCATTGTTCTAAAAAGGATATTGATTTGCTCCTCAAGTTGATTCCCCATGCCTATCCGGAAACTGCGTCTTATATACGGTCCCAAGTGTTTGTTCGTCATGCGTTTTATACGGAACATAATCGTGCACGCGGCACTTTCAGCGACTTTAAAATGATAGAAGCGTTGACACCGCAACGTATCAGTGGAGCAGTGGGCGCGGCAACTTCATGGAAGGATTACGACGCAGAAATGCTTGCCCAAAATATTGCCAAACTGAACAAGGATATATTGAAAGATAAGGCCTCACCGATTGTCGACCTGATGGATCAAATGTAATGTTATTGGCACACAGCGCCAGAAACGGGAAACCGTCCCAGTCCTATCATGACCATGTGGATGGGGTGGTTGAAAACTCATGTAAAAATATTGAGGCGGTTTTACCGTTTGTTTTGAAGGGCAAGCATGATGTTTATCGTTCTTTGGTAGCCGATGCAGCAATGTTTCACGATTTGGGGAAACTTGATGGGCTAAATCAAGCTGTGCTTTGTGGTGTGCAAAAAGCGAAAAGACTACCTATTGAGCATCGCGATGCTGGAAGTAAATATTTGTTTGAGGATTGTCAGAACAAAATTTCTGCAACCTTGATTTATTCACATCATCGCCCAGGCCTTCCCAATCTGATGGAAGAAACGTTGAAGGCTCACCCTTTTCGTAACGCGGATGTCAAGGACCAAACGAATACTTGCATAACTGAATATTTGCGACTTCATAACCAAGAAATACAGGGAGTAAAATTTGAGCTATCTCAAATACCTAAGGTTTCATCAATGGAATACCGGATGATGCTAAGCTGCCTTGTAGACGCTGATTACTCTGATTCGTCGGCAGAAAAGATTGTTTTGCCAAGCACTCAATGGGAGGAACGTTTGTATCGACTCAAACAATACGTTAATAATTTACAGGCGGACGCTCCAGCCACAAAAAGGAATCAGCTGAGGCAAAAAATGTTTCAGTGTTGCGAAGTAGCATCTGTCAATGAGGCCCTAGTGTATTGCGACAGCCCAGTCGGAACGGGAAAAACAACCGCAGTCGTGGCGCATATGTTGCAAAAAGCGGTTGCACATAAGCTGCGGCACATTATTATTGTTTTGCCTTTTACAAATATTATCTCGCAGACTGTTGCTGTGTTACGCGAAGCTATTGTTCTTGAAGGCGAAGACCCTGCTGCTATAGTCGCCGAACACCATCATCAAGCTGATTTTGAAAACATCGAATTGCGACATTTGGCATCAACTTGGTCCGCACCTATTATTGTTACTACTGCTGTTCAATTTTTTGAGACGTTGGCAAGCAATATTCCGTCAAAGTTGCGAAAACTTCATCAATTGCCAGGATGCGGTATTATCATGGATGAAAGTCATGCGGCTTTGCCCGCAATACTTTTGCCGCCAGCCTGGAAATGGATTGCAGAATTAACGGAGCAATGGGGTTGCCATTTTTGTTTATGTTCCGGTACGTCCATTAAGTTTTGGGAAAACCCGATTTTCCAGAAAGTATCGTCACGTTCGGTTACACCAATTCTTTATTCAGAACTTTCAAGTGAACTGAATGAATATGAAAAAAATAGAGTTTCCATTAATATAATGGCAGAACAACTGCCGCATTTTGACAGCACCCCCAAATTGATTGATTTTGTTACGGGTTTTTCAGGATCACGTCTTGTCGTTATGGACACTGTCCGGTCTGCTGCCTTTCTTGCCAAAACAATGCGCGAGGAGGGTCATGAGGTTCTTCACCTCTCAACTGCGCTGACGCCAAGCGATAGAGAGCGGGTTATAGACGAAGTAAAGCGTAGATTAAATCCTAATTTTGGTTTCAACGAAAACTGGACGCTGATTGCTACGAGTTGTGTGGAATGTGGAATGGATTTTTCATTTCATTATGGATTTTGTGAACTGCGATCGTTACAAAGCTGTTGGCAGCTTAGCGGGCGAGTCAGCCGAAACGGTGAGTATAAAGACGGCACGCTGATTTGCTTTACAATAGCTGATGCTGGCTTTCAACGGAATCCTCTGTTTGATATTCCTCGTTCCGTATTTCTTAAACAGATTGAATCCGGGGTATTAACAAGCCAGACAATTACTACTGCAGTCACCGAAGGCTTCGACATGGAGTGTAAGGAATTAGGCGGATTGCCGGAAGAAATCTGCAAACTTGACAAGCAGTGTGCTTTTGTTGATGTCGCTGCAAAGTTTCGAATAATCGAAGACGATGCAATAACTGTTCTAGCCGATCAAGAAGTTGCAAAAAAAATCAGTATGGGTGAGCAGATTTCTCCACGCGAATTGCAAAGAGGAAGCGTTAATTTACGCCGATTCGTTGTAAAGAAGCTGGGTGTTGAATTAACTGAACTTCCTGTGTTATTGCCAAATCAATATGATAACTTTCTTGGATACATGCACGGTATATTAAATGAAATTGATTGGCGGCAACACTCAAGTGATGAAGTTCTAATTGTGTAAAAATGAAGAGGATGCAAAAAATGTTTTCTGACGAGGATCTACTGCTGCTCTCGGGAATCCAGCATATCGCTTTTTGCGAGCGGCAGTGGGCGCTTATTCACATCGAACAAGTATGGGCGGAAAGCTCGCGCACAGTAGAAGGCAAGCACCTGCACGAGCGCGTCGATGATCCGTATTTTGATGAAACACGCAAAAATCTGCGGATTGTGCGAAGCATGCCGCTGGTTTCGCATCGACTGGGACTGCGTGGGGTGGCCGATGTGGTTGAGTTTTTTCAAAGTGAAACCCCGGACGAAAAACAGTGTTGCCGACTTACGGATCGACAGGGATGGTGGCGACCGGCGCCGGTCGAGTATAAACGCGGCAAACCCAAGCCGGATGATCGCGACGCAGTCCAACTCTGTGCGCAAGCCATGGCGCTGGAAGAAATGATGGATGTGGAAATCCGGGAAGGGTTTCTGTATTATGCACAGATCAAGCGGCGCGAAGCGGTAGCGATTGATGAAAATCTTCGTTCCCATACGGTGGGGTTGGCAATGAAGATGCATGAATACATGCGGAAAAATTTTACGCCGAAGGCGCCGCCGGGTAGACGCTGTTCTTTGTGTTCTTTAGTCGAGTATTGCCAGCCGCAACTGATGTTAAAACATCGTTCCGTTTCAAATTATTTGGCGACTATGTGCCAGTTGGGAGGTGAATGATTGCGGCGATTGTTGAACACGCTCTATGTTACGATGCCTGACTCGTATCTTGCCTGTGATGGCGAAAACGTTTTAATCCGGCTCGAAAATGAAGTAAAATTCCGGGTTCCGGTACACAACCTGGAAGGTATTGTTTGCTTCGGTTTTGCAGGTGCTTCGCCGAAATTGATGAGTTTATGTTGCGAAAGGGGCGTTTCTCTTTCTTTTTTGACCGAGTATGGGAAATTTATGGCGCGAGTCACGGGTAAGGTATCGGGCAATGTCGTATTGCGTCGGACGCAGTACCGTTGGGCCGATGATGCCGAAAAATCCAACCGGCTTGCCCGCCGGTTCATCGCGGCAAAGATTGTCAACAGCAGGGCTTTGTTGCACCGGGCTTTGCGGGATCATGTGGACGTCGTGGAAATCGAACCACTGGAAAAAGCTGTAGCCTTGATGGCGGGGATGATACCTCGTTTAGAACAAGCCGAAAGCGGCGATGTGATTCGCGGCATTGAAGGGGAAGCGGCTAATGTTTATTTCTCAAATTTTAATCAAATGTTACTGACACAGAAGGAAACATTCCGACTCAACAACAGGAACCGTCGTCCGCCAACCGATCCAATCAATGCGCTGCTGTCATTTTTGTACACGCTATTGGCGCACGAATCTGGCGCAGCACTGGAAAGCGTGGGTTTAGACCCGCAAGTTGGTTTTTTGCATCGAGACCGGCCAGGACGAGCCAGTTTGGCGCTGGATCTGATGGAAGAATTGCGTCCGCATTTTGCTGACCGATTGGCGCTGACGCTGGTCAATCGCCGGCAGATTACGGGAAAAGGGTTCGTGACCAAAGAAAACAATGCTGTCATTATGGACGATGAAACACGCAAAGAAGTTCTGACGGCGTGGCAAAAACGTAAACAGGAAGAAATAACCCATCCGTATTTAGGCGAGAAAATTCCGCTAGGATTGGTTCCATACGCGCAGGCCATGCTGCTGGCCCGCCATTTGCGAGGTGATTTGGAAGATTATCCTCCGTTTTTTTGGAAGTGAGGTGTTTGCTATGATGGTGCTGATTACTTATGATGTAAGTGTGACGACTGACGCAGGCAAAACACGACTACGAAAGGTCGCCAAGCAGTGCGTCAATTACGGGCAGAGGGTACAAAACTCGGTGTTTGAGTGTTTGGTTGATCCTGCGCAGTTTGCAGAATTGAAGCATCGTTTGGAGAGCATTATCGACCCTAAGACCGACAGCCTGCGGTATTATTCTTTAGGAAATAATTGGCGCAGTCGTGTGGAGCATGCTGGCGCGAAAGCGGGGTATGATGTCGATGGGGTATTGGTGCTGTGATGCGAACCCGAAGTGTGCATGAATTTTCTGGGGGAAATCGCGAGGCTTGTTGTCAAAGGGTTTCGACGTAATTTCAGAGAAATGATTAAGTGTTTGAATGGTTGATTCTTTAGGTTCGCAAAATCATGCGCAGGGATGCATGATTTTTCTAAGGTTCCAAAGTGGCAGTCGCGCCCCGCGCGGGCGCGTGGATTGAAACTATCAGTCTCCCGCGTCCACAAAATACCACGGCGTCGCGCCCCGCGCGGGCGCGTGGATTGAAACTGGCAAGGGTATCATGTCCACCGCGGGCTTATCGGTCGCGCCCCGCGCGGGCGCGTGGATTGAAACCGGGGCTCTGGATGGACGTCGATCTTGCGACGCCGTCGCGCCCCGCGCGGGCGCGTGGATTGAAACCGTGAACCTCTCGAAGTCACCGGCACGACAGCGGCGTCGCGCCCCGCGCGGGCGCGTGGATTGAAACAACGGTAGCTGATACATTCACGGGGAACCTTAAAGTCGCGCCCCGCGCGGGCGCGTGGATTGAAACATAATTGCATGAACCACGACATTCGCGATGATCGTCGCGCCCCGCGCGGGCGCGTGGATTGAAACTTAATGCGTTGCGGAGTTCGAAGTAATGAACAGGTCGCGCCCCGCGCGGGCGCGTGGATTGAAACGCGGTAGCCATCGACTTCGACGGCACAACCGCCGGTCGCGCCCCGCGCGGGCGCGTGGATTGAAACCCGCCAAAATTGCAGACGGGCGACAGAGTGACGCGTCGCGCCCCGCGCGGGCGCGTGGATTGAAACCGCTTCTAGGGAGGTGATTCTGCCGGACAGTTCGTCGCGCCCCGCGCGGGCGCGTGGATTGAAACAGCCAACCCGGGAGGAAACATGCCGGATTTTGCGTCGCGCCCCGCGCGGGCGCGTGGATTGAAACTGGGATAAAGTACATTGACATAGATTTTATTTTTGTCGCGCCCCGCGCGGGCGCGTGGATTGAAACCATTTACCAAACCGTGTCTTGATCATGTCCAACATGTCGCGCCCCGCGCGGGCGCGTGGATTGAAACCCTCATGACGTAATTCAGAGCATCAACAATCTGAGTCGCGCCCCGCGCGGGCGCGTGGATTGAAACAACCATCTGCGATTCGCGTTCGGCATAATCAGCTTGTCGCGCCCCGCGCGGGCGCGTGGATTGAAACTCTTTTCCGGCATCGCCTGCTGCTTGGATGCGTTGTCGCGCCCCGCGCGGGCGCGTGGATTGAAACTTCACGATCTGCGGCCAGTTGTAGCCGGTCGGCAGTCGCGCCCCGCGCGGGCGCGTGGATTGAAACCGGTGATACCCGCCGGTAAATGCCCCGATTAACCGTCGCGCCCCGCGCGGGCGCGTGGATTGAAACCGTTAATTTCGTTAAATCCCGCACCTCGCATTGGTCGCGCCCCGCGCGGGCGCGTGGATTGAAACTGCGCTGATCAGCCATCGGCACTGATTGACCCCGTCGCGCCCCGCGCGGGCGCGTGGATTGAAACTATGGTATAATGAATGTAAGAAGTGCAGTAGAGGTCGCGCCCCGCGCGGGCGCGTGGATTGAAACGCCGTCGAACCTGCGCGTGAACGGCACAAGCTGGTCGCGCCCCGCGCGGGCGCGTGGATTGAAACAATGTTGATAATATAATCGTACTGCGTGGAAGGGTCGCGCCCCGCGCGGGCGCGTGGATTGAAACACCAGCGCCAGTGTTTCGCCGCGTCTGAATCGCGTCGCGCCCCGCGCGGGCGCGTGGATTGAAACTAAGCAAGTCCACGATCATCCCGGCAGTCTATCGTCGCGCCCCGCGCGGGCGCGTGGATTGAAACATTGACCCGATATCAGCGTTGCCAAACAGCATCGTCGCGCCCCGCGCGGGCGCGTGGATTGAAACTTTACTTGATAATACCGAAATACAGGCCATAACAGTCGCGCCCCGCGCGGGCGCGTGGATTGAAACGGTTCTGGGCCTAAAATCCGATTAAGCCACTTCAGTCGCGCCCCGCGCGGGCGCGTGGATTGAAACGTTAGCTGTCCACGGTCGGGTGGGGCTGAACCATGTCGCGCCCCGCGCGGGCGCGTGGATTGAAACTCTTTCCTGTATTCCTGCGTAGCGAGCACGACTGTCGCGCCCCGCGCGGGCGCGTGGATTGAAACCTCTTTCAGTCTCGCCTGCTCCGCCAGTATCGCGTCGCGCCCCGCGCGGGCGCGTGGATTGAAACTCTTGGTGCATGTGTTAATCCCCAGTGTTCTGTTGTCGCGCCCCGCGCGGGCGCGTGGATTGAAACGAGTGACGCGCAGTAGATGATAGCCTGTTTCCCGTCGCGCCCCGCGCGGGCGCGTGGATTGAAACATTATTTGGGTCGTTTGCCCGAGTATATTACAATGGTCGCGCCCCGCGCGGGCGCGTGGATTGAAACAGAAACTGCCTTTCGTTTGAGATTCGCAGTGCTGGTCGCGCCCCGCGCGGGCGCGTGGATTGAAACAGGTTGCCGCTGCTGATGCGGTAGTTGCTAGTAACGTCGCGCCCCGCGCGGGCGCGTGGATTGAAACGTCGAAGCCTGGGACTACCTCCTGCAAATGGCGGGTCGCGCCCCGCGCGGGCGCGTGGATTGAAACGACGAAACCGAAGCGAAAATTGCCCATGCTCTGAAGTCGCGCCCCGCGCGGGCGCGTGGATTGAAACGCCATCTTCGTTTGACAATACATCACTTCCCAAGTCGCGCCCCGCGCGGGCGCGTGGATTGAAACGGGACTGCAAAAAGAACTTGCGGCATCGCAGCGGGTCGCGCCCCGCGCGGGCGCGTGGATTGAAACGTTATATTCTTCGGCAGTAAAAACGCCTTTTTTGTCGCGCCCCGCGCGGGCGCGTGGATTGAAACTGATTCGGACATACGCGCCGGAACTCACGATGGGGGTCGCGCCCCGCGCGGGCGCGTGGATTGAAACCGGCCGGAACTTATGAGATATTAGCTTTTTGTCCGTCGCGCCCCGCGCGGGCGCGTGGATTGAAACTCAGAAGGCGCGGCCTATTCGTTTGACACGGAAGTCGCGCCCCGCGCGGGCGCGTGGATTGAAACCTGTCCGACAGGTGCGTGCTGGACGTGGCCGGCGGGTCGCGCCCCGCGCGGGCGCGTGGATTGAAACAAGTACGGCAATTCCGCCCAGGCCAGGTCAATCGGGTCGCGCCCCGCGCGGGCGCGTGGATTGAAACCGGTTCGGATCGTCGAGGTCATACGAGTCATCCTCGTCGCGCCCCGCGCGGGCGCGTGGATTGAAACGTCTAGGCTTGTCATTTTGTTTTGCCTCCTCGGTCGCGCCCCGCGCGGGCGCGTGGATTGAAACGGTGGTAATGGTAACCCAGAAGCGCGAATACGAAGTCGCGCCCCGCGCGGGCGCGTGGATTGAAACCTCTACTGATGCGACGTCTCCGCAGGGTAATTTGTCGCGCCCCGCGCGGGCGCGTGGATTGAAACTCCACTTTGCCGTGTCGCCGCCATCATGGACGAAGTCGCGCCCCGCGCGGGCGCGTGGATTGAAACCCAATCCTTTTTTATCACAGTTTCCGACTGGCTAGTCGCGCCCCGCGCGGGCGCGTGGATTGAAACTTCTGCCTGTTTAGATAATTGAGATGCATTAAGGTCGCGCCCCGCGCGGGCGCGTGGATTGAAACGTCCGGTACCGCAATCACACGATCAAGGGGAGGAGTCGCGCCCCGCGCGGGCGCGTGGATTGAAACTTATCCACCTCCTCAAGCTTACGCCCTGAATTAAGTCGCGCCCCGCGCGGGCGCGTGGATTGAAACTGGCAGATACGTCTAAATAGACAATATAGGGCAGTCGCGCCCCGCGCGGGCGCGTGTATTGAAACAAAATAACACCTCCACAATCAATTAATAATATAGTCGCGCCCCGCGCGGGCGCGTGGATTGAAACAATTTGCGGGCCGGTTTTGTTGATCGGCCCCTTACGTCGCGCCCCGCGCGGGCGCGTGGATTGAAACATGGACACAACGAATAGCCCAATTGCGCGAACGCGTCGCGCCCCGCGCGGGCGCGTGGATTGAAACCAAAAGTTTAATCTTAGCCTGTGACTCGGCACTGTCGCGCCCCGCGCGGGCGCGTGGATTGAAACCTCCTATCTATTATATCTGTAAACATGTCGTAAACGTCGCGCCCCGCGCGGGCGCGTGGATTGAAACATGAACACAGCGAATAGCCCAATTGCGCGAACGCTGTCGCGCCCCGCGCGGGCGCGTGGATTGAAACTTATCAACCTCCTCCAATTTGCGACCAGAATTAGTCGCGCCCCGCGCGGGCGCGTGGATTGAAACGAATAACTTATCATAATAACGCGGAGGACGTGCGGTCGCGCCCCGCGCGGGCGCGTGGATTGAAACTTGCGCTTCAGCCTGTGCCCGGGCCGAAGCCGCGGCGGAGGTCGCGCCCCGCGCGGGCGCGTGGATTGAAACCTGTTTGCAATGCCGGACGATACGGCAATCAGTGTCGCGCCCCGCGCGGGCGCGTGGATTGAAACCTGACGCGCTGGTCATCGGCATGACGGCCACGGTCGCGCCCCGCGCGGGCGCGTGGATTGAAACTACTATCGAAGTCAGCGCGATACTACTACGATGGTCGCGCCCCGCGCGGGCGCGTGGATTGAAACCGTCGAGGATGTCGCGCGCTGGTACCGGGTACCGTCGCGCCCCGCGCGGGCGCGTGGATTGAAACATTTTCCGCCGGTACCCGCAAGAAAACTTCTCGAGTCGCGCCCCGCGCGGGCGCGTGGATTGAAACCTGCAAGCCGAGAACGCGTTCCGGTTTATCTTCGTCGCGCCCCGCGCGGGCGCGTGGATTGAAACGATTTGCTGATGGGCAGACAGGATCGTTTTTGAAGTCGCGCCCCGCGCGGGCGCGTGGATTGAAACTGCTTCGGCCTACCGCATCATTGACTCTTTTTATGTCGCGCCCCGCGCGGGCGCGTGGATTGAAACCCTGACATCTTCGGCGCCGTACCCGCAACCATCAGTCGCGCCCCGCGCGGGCGCGTGGATTGAAACTGAGGCCAAGGCAAACAGCTAGTAAAATAATCATGTCGCGCCCCGCGCGGGCGCGTGGATTGAAACAGCAAGTCATAAATGAACAGCCTGCCCTTTTGCGGTCGCGCCCCGCGCGGGCGCGTGGATTGAAACAACGGTAGGAATCGGAATGTTTGTAATAAGGCCTGTCGCGCCCCGCGCGGGCGCGTGGATTGAAACATCGGGTACCGCAATCACACGATCAAGAGGAGGGTCGCGCCCCGCGCGGGCGCGTGGATTGAAACACCAACAGCAGACAAACCATAAGGCCAAAGCTCGTCGCGCCCCGCGCGGGCGCGTGGATTGAAACGTATTGAGAAGATACTGTCGGATTAAGCGACGGGTCGCGCCCCGCGCGGGCGCGTGGATTGAAACATCGACACGTAGGTGTCTTTTTCGGTCTTGCCGGGGTCGCGCCCCGCGCGGGCGCGTGGATTGAAACACCATAGGCTTAGCTTCCTGCGCCGGGGTTGTTGTCGCGCCCCGCGCGGGCGCGTGGATTGAAACAGTTATGGCCACGGCGAGAAGTCGGTCTACATTGTCGCGCCCCGCGCGGGCGCGTGGATTGAAACACGGTGACGCAGAGGATGTTGGCGGTCGAAGCAGTCGCGCCCCGCGCGGGCGCGTGGATTGAAACACCGTGTCTGGCGCAAATGGCGCGTTGATACTGGTCGCGCCCCGCGCGGGCGCGTGGATTGAAACTGGATGAAGCAGGGATTCCAGGCATCGCCGGAGAGTCGCGCCCCGCGCGGGCGCGTGGATTGAAACAGACACCGAGGTTATTGATTCGGAATCGAAGCTGTCGCGCCCCGCGCGGGCGCGTGGATTGAAACGATGTAAAAGCGCTGAAGCCTAGGTATGGCATCGTCGCGCCCCGCGCGGGCGCGTGGATTGAAACTTGTAAACTAGTTGAGTATATCTCTCCGTTATCGTCGCGCCCCGCGCGGGCGCGTGGATTGAAACTACGGATTTGAAATGATGTCGCTGTGCGAATCGCGTCGCGCCCCGCGCGGGCGCGTGGATTGAAACTTAGAGTGTAGCAAATGTGATAAGTGGGAGTGGGTCGCGCCCCGCGCGGGCGCGTGGATTGAAACTGGACGTACCACCCGTTGATCATGTAACCGGGCGCGTGGATTGAAACATCGAATCCACGTTCGACAACAATCAAAACGTCGTCGCGCCCCGCGCGGGCGCGTGGATTGAAACATTTGAAGCCAACAAAAACGCCGAATTGAAAAAGGTCGCGCCCCGCGCGGGCGCGTGGATTGAAACTATGATTGGCGTTTTCGGCGTCACATTGCCGGGTCGCGCCCCGCGCGGGCGCGTGGATTGAAACGTCGATGAAGCCAGTGCCGCTCTTTACCATGCGGCGTCGCGCCCCGCGCGGGCGCGTGGATTGAAACCCCTGAGTGCCGCCGCTTGAATCCTTGCAACGTGTCGCGCCCCGCGCGGGCGCGTGGATTGAAACCTGCAAATACCGTAAAGTTTATCTCATATTCCCGTCGCGCCCCGCGCGGGCGCGTGGATTGAAACGCGGATCGTCTGCGTGGTTTTTAGTAGACGCCCGTCGCGCCCCGCGCGGGCGCGTGGATTGAAACAACATGCGAAACATACATTTCCAAATATCTCCTGTCGCGCCCCGCGCGGGCGCGTGGATTGAAACCGCTGTCAATAGCCGCCGAATACGCAGACGCAGGTCGCGCCCCGCGCGGGCGCGTGGATTGAAACACGATCCTTGTCGCGCTCATCATGTTGTTTGTGGGTCGCGCCCCGCGCGGGCGCGTGGATTGAAACTTCACGGTTGGGTCTTACGAGGTTGCTTTGCTCGTCGCGCCCCGCGCGGGCGCGTGGATTGAAACTCATCAAGATTGGGTTGATTCATCTAAGTCTACGTCGCGCCCCGCGCGGGCGCGTGGATTGAAACACCAAGATGAGCAAGCGCAGGCCAGTAATAATCGTCGCGCCCCGCGCGGGCGCGTGGATTGAAACAAAAAGAGATCAAGTCAGTAAAGTAGACAGGAGGTCGCGCCCCGCGCGGGCGCGTGGATTGAAACTCGCTGCGGGTCTACAACGCAGACGGCACCAAAACGTCGCGCCCCGCGCGGGCGCGTGGATTGAAACGGTATACCGGCAAAATTATAGCCAAACATCACGGTCGCGCCCCGCGCGGGCGCGTGGATTGAAACGTTTGACTTGACCACGGCGACAGGTAACATCGTGGTCGCGCCCCGCGCGGGCGCGTGGATTGAAACATGCTCACACATCATTGCGCCTCCTCCCAGTGTTGTCGCGCCCAGCGCGGGCGCGTACATAGAAAAGCAAGTGTCGGGAATCCCGACACTTGCTTTTCTATGTACGGAATGGAGATTAATAGCAGGGCAGTTGGAAGAAACCAATCGACAGCGCCTGTTGACAATCATTGGAGAGGGCTACCTTGCAAAGAACAAATAAACGCCATAGAAAGCCAGCAACCAGAACAGGACAATGACGACGGTGGCTAGGTTGAAGGCCGGTTTTAGCGACAACGGATTGTTCTGGGCCAGTTCCCGGCACTCATCGATCACGGCAACCGGGGTCAGTTTAAACACCAGCCATATTCCCAGCGGCAGCAAAAGCAAATCGTCAAGATACCCGATGACCGGAATGAAATCGGGGATTAGATCGATGGGACTCACGGCGTAACCGATGACGAGGCCGGCCATCAGTTTGGCAGGCCACGGCGTCCGGGGATGTTTCATTGCATAGTACAGAGTCAAAAGGTTCCGTTTCAAAAACTCAAGACTGCGAGACAGCAACTCGCGCAGGGTGCTGGTCAATGGGAACAACTCCTTGCCGGAAATATAATTAATTATCGCACGATTAAGCGGTTTGGGCGAATCTGATTCCAACAAAGACCCATAAATGAAAATCGGGGGATTGGTTGACAAAAAAAGGATGACGTTGTAAAGTCGGGCTTGAACAGAAAAATGCATTTTCCTGGAGGGACAATGATTCGACACAATTTGCGTATCGAGAACATTCCTGCGATTTTGTGGGGAGAAGAAACGAGCAAAATCATGGTGGCTGTTCATGGCAACATGTCCAATAAGGCCGATGTACCAATCGTTCTGTTGGCCGAAGAGGCGATTGCGTCAGGCTATCAGGTGCTGAGCTTCGACCTGCCGCAACATGGAGATCGAAGCGAGGAACCCACCCTTTGCAAGGTCCAGCCTTGCGTTCATGATCTTGACACGATTATGAACTATGCCTGGCAGGATTCAAAAGAAGTAAGCCTGTTTGCCTGCAGCGTGGGCGCTTACTTTAGCCTGCTGGCCTACCGGAATGTCGGCTTGCGACAAAGTCTGTTTTTGTCGCCGGTTGTTGACATGGGCCGTATTATCGAAAATATGATGAACTGGTTCCAAGTTAGCAAGGAACGACTGCAGGAAGAGCAGGAGATCGCAACGTCTGACGGGCCAACGCTATACTGGGATTATTATTGCTATGTCAGGGACAATCCGGTCGTGCGCTGGAATAGTCTCACTGCCATTTTGTATGGTAACCGGGACAACCTGTGCGAGTTTGAAGTCGTATCTGCGTTCGCAGATAAGTTTGCCTGTGAGCTGGAAGTAATGGAAAAGGGTGAACATTATTTTCATACACCCGAGCAACTGCAAGTTTGTCGCGAATGGCTACGAAAGATCTTGCGCTGATTTTTCCAAGCTACTACAGTATTTTTTTCAAAACCGGGTATCTGTCACAGAGAATGCCTTTTGTCTAAACTGTCCTTCAAATGGGGTGCGGGGCACAGATTATTAAGGGAAGCCACCTGCTTCAATAAGTGGGTGGTTTTTCCCTTTGTTAAGCCAATGTTAAGGTTGGGTTAAAACAGGGCCATAAGCATTGCGGACCGAATTGCGATTGGCTATGATTGACACATACCAAGTGTGACTTAAAAAATGATTGATAGTAAGTGGAGGGAAAGAAACGGATGAACATGAAAAAAGGATTGGTTCTCGGAGTATCACTGGTTATGGCAGCGACACTTTTGGTCGGCTGTGGCGGCGGTGCGCCGGCGAAAAAAGACGAGCCGAAAAAAGCATCCACTGAAATTACCGGCACGGTAAAAGCTTCCGGCTCGACTGCATTGCTTCCTTTGTTAAAAGCCGGCCAGGAAGAGTTCCAGAAGAAAAATGCCAAAGTGACGGTCAATATTGCCGGCGGCGGTTCGTTCACCGGTCAGAACCAGGTGGCAAGCGGCGCGGTTGATATCGGCAACTCGGATGTGGCGCTGGACCCGAAATTGAATGACAAAGGGCTGGTCGAGCACAAATTGGTCGGAATCCCCTTCGTGTTTGTCGTTCACAAGGATGTCAAGGTCGAAAACTTGACCACGGCCCAATATGTTGACATCATGACAGGCAAAGTCACCAACTGGAAAGATGTTGGCGGTCAGGACCTCAAGATTACGCTGATCCACCGTTCTCCTTCCTCGGGTTCCCGCGCGACTATTCAAACCCAGGTTCTGAAAGATAACAAATTTACCAATACCGCGATTATTCAGGATTCCAACGGCGCGGTCCGGGCCGCGATTGCCAGCACTGCCGGCGGGTTCGGTTATATCGATGCCGCTTATGCCGACGCCACTGTGAAAATGTTGTCTGTGGACGGCGTGAAGTACTCCCTGGCCGACGTCGCCAGCGGCAAATACAAGATCCTCACCTTCGGCCGCATGTATACCAAAGGGCAGCCGAGCGGTGCTACCAAAGCCTTTATCGATTTTGTCACCAGCAAAGAGTTTCAGGAAACCTATGCAGAAAAAAGCGGTTTCGTTCCCATCACCAAGATGCCCAAGTAAAATAACCTGAGTCTTTTCACTGACATTCAGGATGTGTGGGCCGGCAGTGCGATAGACGCTTCCGGCAGGCACATCCCTTTGTGCTGACAGGGCAGGCTTTGAGAATAATCCGCAGGGAAGGTGAACACCGGTGAGTTCCATGTCGGGAAGCGAAAACAGCGGGCTTCGGTTGGCCTATGACCGCTATATCCGTTATTTGTTTCTGGCCAGCGCGATCCTGATGTCCGTCATCGTGCTATCCATCATTTTTTTCATGGGGCAGCAGGGGTTGCAGACGTTTCAAGAAGTCAGTCCGGCTGAGTTTTTCTTTTCTACGACTTGGGATCCGATGGATGAAAAATTCGGCGCAGGCAGCTTTATCATCGGGTCGGTTTATGCGGCGATCCTCGCGGTGTTGTTTGGTGCGCCGCTCGGTCTGGCCGGCGCGGTGTTCCTGGCTAAGATCGCGCCCAAACGGGTCCGTGACATCATGCGGCCTGCCAATGACTTATATGTGGCGATCCCGTCTGTTGTTTACGGATATTTGGGACTGACTGTGCTGGTTCCCTATTTGCGTGATGATTTGAAGCTGGGGATGGGGTTTGGCCTGTTTGCGACCGGACTGATCCTGGGAATCATGATTTTGCCTACGGTAATCAGTATTTCCGAAGATGCGTTGCGGGCCGTTCCATCTTCCTTGGAAGAGGCCTCGGTGGCACTGGGCGCGACCCGTTGGCAAACAATCTGGCGGGTACTGATCCCCACCGCCATGCCGGGGATTTTGACGGCGATCATTTTGGCCCTGGCCAGGGCGATTGGCGAGACGATGGCGGTACAGATGGTCATCGGCAATACGCCATTGCTGGCCAAGTCGCTATTTAGCCCGACGTCCACGCTGACCAGCGCGATTGTGGTGGATATGGGCAATGCGCCGTTTGATTCCGCTTATGGGAATTCGTTGTTTCTGATGGCGCTGGTGTTGTTGGTCATGTCGTTGTTGCTGATCATTGCCATCCGTGGCCTGATTCGGAAAGGGGAAGCGCTATGAACGCCAAACAGTGGGACCGGTTTATTACAGCCGGACTGTGGGTTGCTGGATTTTTTATCATTGCGTTGCTGGCGATATTTCTTGGTTACATTCTGTTCAAAGGGCTGCCGGTGCTCAGCTGGAAGTTCGTCTTTGGTGCCTCCAGCGATATCAATGCCGGTGGCGGGGTAGGAGCTCAACTATTCAACACTTTTTACATTCTTTTTCTCTCGCTGCTGGTGGCGACTCCCATTGCTGTCGGGGCCGGAATCTATCTGGCTGAATACAGCGCCCGCGGTCGTCTGGCCGATATGATCCGGCTCAGTGTGGAATGCCTGGCCTCGGTTCCCTCGATTGTGCTCGGCTTGTTCGGCATGATTGTATTTATCAGCCTGATGGGCTTTGGAATCAGTCTGGGTGTAGGCGCCATGACCTTGGCGTTGATGAATCTGCCGGTCATCGTCCGAGTTACTGAAGAAGCGCTGAAAACGGTTCCCCGGGAATATCGCGAGGCCAGCCTGGCCCTGGGCGCCACAAAATGGCAGACGATTTCCCGGGTTGTCCTGCCGTCGGCATTGCCGGGGATTATCACCGGAGTGACCCTGACAGCCGGGCGGGCCGTCGGCGAAACTGCGATTCTGATCTTTACCGCCGGAACAACGGTTTCAAGGTCGATTCCTGACTTTTCGCTTTCCGCCGGTGGCGAAACGCTGGCGGTGCATATGTGGTATGTGATGGCGATCGGCCTGGTTCCCGACCGGATTGACAAGGCGAATGGAACTGCCGCCCTGTTGATTCTGACGATTCTAATGTTCAATCTGGTGCTGGCGTCCGGCACAAAATACTTCCGCAAATGGATGACTGGCGCGCGTTGAAGCATGATTTTCCCGACCTTCGGGGGAAAATTCCGTACTCGCGGCTTGCAGGACTGTCGGCGGTCCGTGTCGAATCTTAAAAAACGGAACACAGATCGGTGCGTTGAAAATTCGCAGATCCGCAGAGCAAGGGGAGAAAACAGGATGCGACGAAAGCGGCTTTTAGTAGTGCCTGAACAGTTTGAGTAACCTCCTGAAGAGGTTTTACCTTCTGGCAATCGTTGTTGTCGTGGCAATTGTCGGCGGGTTTTATGCCCAGTATGCCAACTCACGTGCGGTGGTTCATGAAAATGCGACCAAACTGGCCGGGGCTTCGGCGGGTGTGCTTACAGCACAAGTCGAAGGGTGGTTGACGAAACAGGCCGGGGTCGTCGAAGGCGCCGGAGATTTTCTTCGCCTGAACAGATGGAACGAGGCGGATGCACTCGCTTATCTAAAGGAACTGAAGGAAAATAATCCGGCTTTTTCTTCGCTCTATTTTGTCAGTGTGGATAATAAGATGATCAATGCCACCGGGTGGAAGCCACCGGTGGATTTTGACCTGCGTAAACGACCCTGGTACGTCAGCGCGATCGATGCAAACCATCTCGTTTATACCGAAGCTTTTCTCAACGCCAGTCGGAAGGCTCTGATCGTTACGATCGCCAAGCCGGTATATGGCCTGGATGGTGTTCTGCTCGGCGTTGTCGGCGGCGACGTATCGGTCAGAACGGTCATGAAAATCGTATTGGATAAAAAAGTCGGCGAAACCGGATTTTCTTTCCTGGTAGACGGCAACGAGTCCATGCTGGCTCATCCTTATGATTATAGCAACACCCAGACCGAGGTCTCTGCGCTTTCACCGGAGTATCTTGCCGCTGCCCGTTTGGCGGCGCAAAGCCGTAGAGCGGTCCGAATCAAGCTGGAGGGCCGCGACGGGTTGCTTGACTATCGGCCGATCCGCGGTACGGCATGGAAACTGGGTAGCTTCGTGTCGCTGGAGGATCTGACTCGCGATGAGGAACAGGTCGCCGCTGGATTTTTCCTCGCGCTGCTGGTGTCCGTCTTCGTTCTGGCGGCGATGTTTGTTTTGTTGATCCGGTTTGTGATCGGGCCGTTGTCCCGACTGAGCGAGGGTGTCGAACAGATTGACGCTGAAAAGCTCTCTGCCTATCGATTGCCCGTTCCCGGGGATGGCGAGTTCGCCTCAGTGACCCGGAAGATCAACCGCCTGATCGATAAAGCCGGCAACTATATGGAGCAACTGGAACAGAAGGTCGAGGAACGGACGGAGGACTTGCTGGCCGCAAATCAGGAACTGATCGCCATGAATGAAGAACTCTCGGCCATGAATGAAGAGATTGCTTCACTGAACCAAAACTTGGGCGAAATGAATGACACGTTGGAAACTCGGGTAAACGAACGAACGGCTGATTTAAGCGCCACTCTGAAAATGCAGGCTGTCTTGCGCGACATATCCGAGGCTGCGCTTCACGAGGCTCCCTTGCAGGAGCTGTTTGCCCAGGTGCACCAACGGGTGGAACAAGTATTGCCGGCAAAGAACTTCTACATTTCGCTGATTGACGATACCGGCAACCAGCTTGTCCGCCCCTATTGCGCCGACGAGACCGGACTGATTCCCCTGCAGAGCCGGGTAGGCGGCGGTGGTTTGACCGACTATGTCATGCGGCTGCGCCGGGCTGTTTTCGTCTCGCCGGGAGAATTGTCGCGGCTACAGGATAGCGGCGAACTGACCGGACGGCGATCGAATTATAGCAGTTGGGCCGGGGCACCTCTGTTTGACAGCGCCGACCGGGTTTTTGGCACGATATCGGCCTTTTCAGTCGGTGAAGAAACTCGGCCGCTTCAGGCCTCGGACCTTGAGGCATTGACAATCATCGCCGCGCAGGTTTCACAGGCGATCGAACGTCACCGGGCGGCGCAACATCTGAGCGAAAGCGAACAGCGCTTCCGTCTGGCGATGGAGTTTTCCGGCACCGGCTATCTGGACCTGGACCTGGTCCAGCGCCAACTGCTGCTATCGTCTAACTGGCGGGATCGGTTGGGGTTCCAGGATCAGGAATCCATCTTGACCTGGGACACCTATCAACGCCTTGTTCATCCCGAAGATGCAGAGGCGCGGCAACAGTCGCTGGATTCTTATCTTCAGGGAACGCAGTCGCTCCACGAGACGGAGTATCGTTTGCGGCTGCCGGATGACAGCTGGATCTGGGTTCTGGCCCGGTTCAAAGCGGTCCGGGACGAGGATGGAACCCCCATGCGGTTGCTGGGAACCCTTTCAGATATCACGGAGCTCAAGTTGCGTGAAGCGAAGGAAAAGCAACGGGCCGAACAGGATGGACTGACCGGCGTCCTGAACCGTCAGGGATTGGCGGTAAAGGCGGCAGCTGTTTTTTCCGGCGAGACCGGCGGCACTCTGGCCCTGATTAATATTGATGATTTTGATCTGATCAATGCCGTTCATGGGCGCGATGTAGGCGATGAATATCTGATTGAATTTGCCCGGTTTTTGTGCGACAGGCTGGACAAACAGGTTCATATCTCCCGATTTGGCGGCGACGAGTTTATTCTTTTGTTTACCGGATCTGAGAGCTCTCAACTGGCCCGACAGGCTTTTGAAGCGATGACATCGGCAAGAATCCAGACTCGGGCCGGTGGGTTTCACGTGCATGTGAGCTGCGGAATAGCCGATTGCCCGACGACGGGTTGCGGTCTGGATTGGTTGGTCCAACAGGCCGACTTGGCGCTAAAGCATGCCAAAGAACAAGGCAAACGCCGTTGTCGTTTTTTTGAGCCGGCCATGTTGGAGGCGGTCGGGCGGCGCCATGCAATCCGCGAGCACCTGAACACGGCCTTGGAGCGCGATGAACTTCACCTGGTTTACCAACCGATATTCGATATTAGTCGTGAACCTGTGCGGGCAGTCGGCTATGAAGCGCTGTTGCGCTGGAACAGTCCCGTTTTGGGGGTGGTGTCGCCGGTCGAGTTTATTCCAGTGGCCGAGAGTACCAATCTGATCTTGCAGATTGGCAAGTGGGTTTTGGCTGAAGCGTGCCGATTTTCGGCTCGCTGGCATGAGCGGACTGGAAGTCATGCCGCTGTCGCGGTCAATCTATCGGCTGTGCAGTTGGCGGAGCCTGGGTTTGACCGACAGGTATGGGAAATATTGCAGCAAACCGGGGTTCCGGCTGCGGCGCTGCAGCTGGAAGTTACCGAAAGCGTCCTGATGACCGACTTAGACCTGAATGCGGCTGTGTTGTCAAAGTTAAGGGCGTACGGGATCGGTGTTTCCCTGGACGATTTTGGCACCGGCTATTCGTCCTTTACCTACCTGGCCAAGTTGCCGATTACGACGTTGAAAATCGACAAGTCGCTGACAGACGCAATTTCTGGTGAGCAGGAAAACAAAAGCCTTCCGCTGTTAAAGTCGGTGTTTCATTTGGCCAACCAGCTAGGGCACGAAGTCGTGGTGGAAGGTATCGAAACAGAAGAACAGCTACAGGCACTCAAAGCGATCGGCTTTTCCTATTGTCAGGGATTCCTGCTGGGCCGACCGGAGACGGAGCAGAATCTCTGTGAGGCAAAATAGCTGCAAATTGGGTGAACCGTTAAAAGGGGCTGTGTTGAAACTTAAGTTTCACACAGCCCCTTTGCAGGTCATGTTTTCACACAGCCCCTATTATTTTAGCAGCGGTTTCACGAACCGGCCAATCCGGTCCAGCGCCTCGGCCAGATTTTTGGACGAGGAGGCGTAGGAACAGCGGACAAAGCCTTCGCCGCAGGCGCCAAAGGCGTTGCCGGGAACGAGGGCGACTTTTTCGGCCTGCAATAATTTTTCGGCAAACTCCAGAGAGCTCAATCCGGTATTCGCAATCGATGGGAAAACATAGAACGCGCCGCGCGGTTCAAAGCAATCCAATCCGATGTTGCGAAGGCCCTCGACCATCATCCGCCGTCTGCGGTCGTACTCGGCTACCATTTTATCGCGACTGGCGGTTCCCTGTTTCAGGGCTTCGATGGCGGCGATCTGGGCGGTGATTGGAGCGCACAACATCGTATATTGATGGATTTTGGTCATCGCACCGATGAAGTCGGCATTGCCGAGGGCGTAGCCGATCCGCCAGCCCGTCATGGCATAGGCTTTGGAGAAGCCGTTCAGCAGAATCGTCCGGTCCCTCATTCCCGGCAGGGAAGAAAAACAGGTATGCTCGCCGTCGTAAGTGAGACTGGCGTATATCTCATCAGAAATGACGATCAGATCATGCTGTTCGGCAAATTCGGCAATCGCCATCAGATCTTCGCGGGACATGACGGCTCCGGTCGGATTGTTGGGATAGCCGATCAGCAGCGCTTTGGTCCGGGGGGTGACGGCTGCCGCCAGCTGCTCCACCGTGACCCGAAATTCATTTTCGCGGTTGGAGCAAACGCTGACCGGGACGCCGCCGGCCAGCGCAACGCAGGCATTGTAGGAAACATAGCAGGGTTCCGGCACCAGGACTTCATCACCCGGCGATAACAGGGCCCGCATCGCCAGATCGAGGGCTTCGCTGACCCCGACGGTAATCAGGGCTTCACACTTGGGATCATAGCTTGCGTTATATTCGGTTTCCATCATCCGGGCAATTTCCTGACGCAGTTCCAGCAGCCCATAGTTGGAAGTATAGGAAGTATAGCCTCGCTGCAAACCATGGACGCAACTTTCGCGGATATGCCAGGGCGTAACGAAGTCGGGCTCGCCGACCCCAAGGGAAATCACTCCGCTCATTTCGGCGACGATGTCGAAGAAGCGGCGGATGCCGGAGGGCGGGATCGAGCGGACCAGCGGGGAGACCCGTTCAGCCCAGTTCATGGCGACACCGGCAGCCTGCGGTCGGCTTCCTCGTCATCGATGATGACGCCTTCTTCTTTATATTTTTTCAGCACAAAATGGGTTGTGGTACTCACCACGCCATCGATTGTTGCCAGCCGGGTCGACACGAACTGCGCCACTTCCTTCAGGTTGGCCCCCTCTACCGTGACCGCCAGGTCATAGGCGCCGGACATCAAAAACAGGTTCCGAACTTCAGGGAACCGATAGATTCGGGCGGCAATGGCATCAAAGCCGACCTCGCGCTGTGGGGTTATTTTGACTTCGATGAGGGCTGACACATCCTCCAGACCGGCTTTTTCCCAGTTGATGATGGGCTGGCATTTGACCAGGATTCGATCTTGTTCCAGTTCGCCTATCATTTCGCCGATCCGGGCCGGCTCTACTCTGAGCTGACGGGCCAGTTGCTCATGGGTTTGGCTGAAGTCTTGATCCAGCAGTCTGAGAAGCTCTTGTTTCAGGACCAGTGTGTTTTCGTTCATGATATTTCCCCCTCCCATATTCGCGGCACATTCATGATTTCACTGCGGCAACTTCGGTCACAGGGTTTTGACTGTGAAAATAAGAGACTTTTCGCAGCAAAACCAATAACGCGATGAAAATAAAAAAATCCCGCCCGATTGCTCGGACGGGATTTAAATTTCCCGTGGTACCACCCAGATTCAGCCCGTAGGCCCTCTCGTCCCGCTAACGCCGGGAATGCGTCAGATTTCCAAATGCGTCGCATTCTTCATCCACAGCTCCAGGATGGCTACGCCCTGCCCGCTTTCCACCGGTTCACACCCTACCCGGTTCTCTGTTGGAAGTGCAGTGGCTTTGTCCTTTCATCGCCAAACAATATTCAGGATTATTTTTACTTATTATAAAGGGTAAAGAATCAGGATGCAAGGGGTAATTTTGGAAATCTGAAAATATGGGAATGAAATTACAGCAGGCAATGGGACTAACATCCCGTCAGCTGATGGGACTGATTACTCAAAAATTATTAAGACTGCGGCAGGATAAACATAGCTGAATCAAAGTGATACAATGAACCTGAGGAATTGTCTGTTGGACCTGGGAGGTACAGCGATGATGGAGCTGCGTAAGCTATTGCAGAAAAAACGTGGTCAGGCGATAGTCGAATTTGCTTTGATTCTACCGATTTTTATTCTGATTTTGGTGGGGATCATGGAGTTCGGTCTGTTGTTTCATCAGTATCTGGTAGTGACCTCCGCTTCGCGCGAAGGCGCCCGGACAGCCGCCCTGGGCGGTACCGACGCCGAGACGGTGGCGATAGTCAACGCTGCGGCGGCAAGCGTCAACGCGGGTCAGCTTACCACCGTTGTATCGCCTCAGGTTCGTGTCCGGGGCCAGAGTGTTTCGGTCCGGGTGACCAATCCGGTGAAAATTCGCGCGCCCTTGATTTCTCAGATATTCCCCCAAAATCCGTTTCCTGTTTCCGGGACTACCGTGATGCGGGTGGAGTAGGAATTGGGGCTGATAGAGGATAGCGGGTGAAAAATATGCGATGTGTGGACAGAATAATAAGTATATTGCGGAACAGAGCCGGAGCGGTTGTCATGATGGCGGCCCTTGGATTACCGGTCATGTTGGGATTCGGTGCATTGGCGATTGACGTGGGTGCGCTTTACATGAATAAGGCGCAACTGTCGGCGGCGGCCGACGCAACGGTGTTGGCCGCTGCCCAGGAGTTGCCGAAGAAACCGGATCAAGCCCGATTGGTGGCCCTCGATTACGCTGCCAGGAACGGAAAGCCGGCTGACGCTGTCAAGGTGACGATTGCCGGCGATAATAAGTCGGTTGAAGTGGAAATTGGCCGCCAAGTGCCTTTGTTTCTGGCCAACATTTTCTCCCTCGGCAGTTCTTTGGTGGTGGAGACAGCGAAAGCGCAAGTTAGCGTTGCTTCCAGCGTACCATGGATTGTCCCGTTTGTAATTCCGAGGACACAGGTTTTTGACCATATCAATACCTTTACGATGCGAATCCCTGACCCGAATAAACCTTACGGGCAGTACGAATTTGACTATATGAACGTGGGGATCGAAAATACAGACTTTGCAACCTACATTAAATATTTGAAATACGGTTATCAAAAGACTTTTAAGGTCGGTGACCATGTCAAGTATCTCGGACCTTCGAGCGGTGGAAAGGAATCGGTGGATGCCTTTTTTGACCGAACTGCCCGCGACGCCAATAAGGATTATAAAAAAGCCGAAGGGGGACAACCCCGGGTCATGTTGATTCCAGTGGTGGAAACCATGCTGCCCCGTAATACGGCGGCAGGGACGCCAATGAAGATCATCGGCTTTGTCGGTTTTTTCCTTGAAACCGTTTATAAAGGCAGTTATGGAAAAACCTATTATGCCAAAGGGAAATTTATCGAAGATTTAAATGTGGGTACTGGCCAGACCAGCGACGATGCGACCATCGATTTCGGTGTCCGCACGATACAGCTGGTGAAATAATGACCGGGTAGCAATTAACGTTTGCAGACCGATGAAGAAAGAGGGGCGGTTTCCGTGTCGTTGTTGGAAAGGCTGGAAATCCAGAAAAAGGCCGAATCGTCGCCGGTGAAGGTGCTGGGTGAGCGCCCCAGGTCGGCTGGTTCATTTCGGGCGGACCCGTTTCAGGGTCTGAAAAGCAAAATTCACAAGCGGATCGTTGGTGAACTGGGTCCGGTCGATCTGGACCGAAAACAACTGGAAGAAGCCGTGACACAAATCTCTGATATCTGCATGGATGAAGAGCCGATTCCGGTTCCCCGTTCTGAACGAAGCCGGATTATTTCGGAAGTGACGGATGAGGTGACCGGCTATGGTCCGATTCAGGCACTGCTGAAGGATGATAGCGTGTCCGAAGTCATGGTCAACGGGCCGAACCAGGTATACGTCGAACGCAAAGGCAAGCTGGTGCTTACGGATGTCCGGTTTCGCGACGATGCTCATGTGATGCATGTGATTGAGAAAATCGTGTCCCCGTTGGGCCGCCGGATCGACGAAAGTTCACCGATGGTCGACGCCCGTCTGCCGGACGGATCACGCGTGAATGCAGTGATTCCGCCGCTGGCGCTGAAAGGGCCATCCATTACCATCCGGAAGTTTGCCAAAGATCCTTTTACTGTCGATGACCTGATCCGTTTCGGTACTTTTACCAAGGAGATGGCCGAACTGCTGCGGGCCTGTGTCGAAGGGAAGTTGAATATTGTTGTCTCCGGCGGAACCGGATCGGGCAAAACCACTACTCTGAACGTTTTGTCGTCGTTTATTCCTGCGGAAGACCGGATTGTCACCATTGAAGATGCCGCCGAGCTTCAACTCCGGCAGGACCATGTGGTGACACTGGAAACCCGACCGGCCAATATTGAAGGCAAAGGGGCCGTGACGATGCGGGACCTGGTGCGGAATTCGCTGCGAATGCGGCCGGACCGGATTGTGGTCGGCGAGGTGCGCGGCGGCGAGGCGCTGGACATGCTGCAGGCCATGAACACCGGACATGACGGATCACTGACCACCGGTCACGCCAACGCGCCCCGCGACATGCTCAGCCGGTTGGAAACCATGGTGTTGATGGCCGGGATGGATCTGCCGGTAAGGGCGATCCGCGAACAGATTGCCTCCGCCGTCGATCTGATTGTTCAGCAGTCCAGGCTGCGGGATGGCAGCCGAAAGGTCACCCACTTGACTGAAGTCCAGGGGATGGAAGGCGATATCATTACGTTACAGGACATCTTTGTTTTTGACCAGACGGGCTGTGACGACAAGGGGAAAGTGATTGGCCGCTATAAACCCACCGGAATTCGACCCAAATTTCTCGAAAAATTGTCATCTAATGGCATCAATTTGCCTAACGAAACATTCTGGCCCAAGTAAGGAGAGGGAATCATGCTGCTACTGATTTCGACGCTGATGTTTCTGACGACGTTCATTTTGGTTTATGTGGCGCTGACTCGCTACGCTCCTGTGGCAGGGCCGGCCCAGATCCGCTTGCGCGAGTTGGACCAACTTTGGGATCGGCAGGCGGGCCTGGATGAAGAGTTGGCCATGCCTTTTTCACAAAGAATTCTGTCGCCGCTGACCGGTTCCGTGGCCGAACGACTGACCCGGTTCACCCCCCAGGCGATTCGACGAATGGTGGAGGAAAAACTGGCTGCCGCCGGCGGCTGGGGCGGCATGGGCCCGAATGAGTTTTTATTGCTGGCGGTGTTTTTGGCTACGGGTTTACCGTTCGTTACGGTGTTGATTTCCATCGCGGCAGAGGCTGCGGCCAACAAAGTGGTGGCGTTTGCCCTCTATGCCATGGTGGTGGGAATTTATCTGCCGTTTTTTTTGCTGAACCGGAGGATTAAAGCCCGCCGGCACAGCATGGTGCGCGACTTGCCGGACGTGCTGGATCTGCTGACTGTCAGTGTCGAAGCCGGACTGGGGTTCGACGGCGCTTTGCACAAGTTGTCCGAAAAGATGAAAGGGTCCCTGGTCGAGGAGTTTACCCGGCTGCTGCATGAAATCCGGGTTGGCGTGCCGAGGCGCAGTGCGCTGCTGGCCATGGCGACCCGCTGCGATACCGAGGATGTGTCGGTTTTTGTCACTTCTTTGGTTCAGGCTGATCAACTGGGAGTCGGGATCGGTAACGTGCTGAGGGTCCAGTCGGCGGCGATGCGGGAAAAACGTCGGCAGAGAGCCCAGGAAGCGGCGATGAAGGCACCGGTGAAAATGCTGCTGCCGCTGGTGCTGTTCATTTTTCCGACCATATTTGTCATTCTGCTGGGGCCGGCGATGATCCAGCTGATCAGTTCACTTGGCGGCAAGTAACTTGGAGTGGATGCGCGAATGAGATTGTTGAATCAGACACGGGGAACGCTGTTGGCGGACCGGCTGAAGATCGCCGATTCATTTTTTTGCCGGTTGCGGGGCTTGCTCGGCAGTCATAGCCTTCCCGCCGGTGAGGCGTTGCTGATCCGTCCCTGCAAAGCAGTACACATGTTCGGCATGCGTTATTCGATTGACGTGGCCTTTGCCGATCAGGCCGGTCAAGTGCTGAAAACTGTTGCCGCTCTGGCGCCGGGACGCTTGGCAAAATGCCCGGGTGCGGCCTGGGTGGCGGAGTTGCCTGTGGGAACTTTGGCGGCGACGGCGACAGTGCCGGGCGATGTTTTGGTTGTCGCGCAGGCTGGGGTTGAGTAAACAGCCGATTCTAAAATCTTTTGGGCACCCGGGAAAATGCCGGGTGCTTGTTTTATTGTCGAATAGTTTCGCCATGTGATAAAATATAATGACAATGTTAAGGAGGGCTTGGTTTTGCCGATTGACGGTCCGGCCCAGACGCCGATTCTGGACTCATTGCAGAATTATCTGGCTGAGCAGGTGTGGCCTTTTCATACGCCGGGACACAAGCTGGGCAAGGGGGCCCATTCCGGATTGCGTCAGGTTATGGGCGCTGCGGCGCTGTCCCTTGATTTGACGGTGGTCCCGGGAATAGGCGACTTGTTTGACAAACAGGGTCCGGTCCAACAGTCGCAGCAGCAGGCAGCGGCACTGTATGGGGCTGATGCCAGTTATTTTTTGGTCAACGGAACCACCTGTGGCATTTATGCCATGATTTTGGCCACCGTCGGACCGGGTGAAAAAATTATCCTACCTCGTAACATCCATCGGTCAGTGATGGGCGGTCTTATTTTATCCGGGGCGATTCCGGTATTCGTCGGCGCCGAACTCGATGAACAGCTGCAAATCGCTATGAATACAACGGCTGAAGCTTATGAACGGGCGATGGAATTGAATCCCGACGCCAAAGCGGTTTTGTTGATCAATCCAACTTACTACGGGGTCGTAGGCGAGTTGGAACGTGTCGTTGCTTCGGCCCACCAACGCGACCTGATGGTTCTGGTCGATGAAGCGCATGGGCCTCATCTGCATTTTTCGCCGTTATTGCCGGTCCAGGCGATCTCCGCCGGCGCCGATCTGGTGGTCCAGAGTACCCATAAGATTCTCGGTTCCCTGTCGCAGTCTTCGATCCTGCATTGCCGTCGGCAACGGGTCAGCCTGTGCCGTCTGGAATCGATGCTGCAGCTGGTTCAATCGAGCAGCCCCAATTATTTGCTGCTGGCTTCCCTGGAAGCGGCGGTGGTCCAGTTGATGGAGGGCGGGGCGGAACTGATCGGCAAATCAGTTCTGCTGGCCAGCCAGGCCCGGGAACGGATTAACCGGATTGACGGGTTGTACTGTTTGGGTCAGGATCGGGTGGGCCGACCGGGCATTGCTGGATTTGACCCGACCAAACTGGTGGTGACGGTCAGTGGACTGGGCATCAGGGGCAATGACGCGGCGGCCTGGTTGAGGCAACAGGGCAAAGTTCAGGCCGAGTTGTCGGATGTCAATAATGTTCTGTTTTTGATTACGCTGGCTGATGATGAGGCGTCCATCGATCAACTGGTCAACGCCCTGGAGTTGCTGTCATGTCGATACGACGGCCGGAAAAGGCCGTTTGCGTTTTCCGGCCTGTTTCTGACGCAGGGTCCAACATCAGTAGGACTGTCACCGCGTGAGGTGGTGTTTGGCCCTCGCCGCAGGGTCAGTTTTGATCAGTCGGCCGGGCTCGTTTGCGCCGAGACGGTGACCAGCTACCCGCCGGGGATTCCGCTGTTATTTCCCGGCGAAGTGATTACGCCGGCCGCGATTGACTATTGCCGGGCGTTGCTTGGCCAGGGGTTGACGATTCTGGGTCCTGAAGACCCGACGCTAAAAACCGTGGAAGTGGTGGCATAGTTGCAAGGGTTGTTTATTACGATGGAAGGCCCGGACGGCTCGGGCAAATCGACGCAGATCAGACGGCTGCGGGATTATCTGGAACAGTTGGGCTTTTCGGTATTGCAGACCCGCGAACCGGGGGGCACGCTGATTGCCGACAAGATCCGCGATCTGTTGCTGGATCCGGATCACTGCGAACTGACGCCACGGGCTGAAGCGTTGTTATATATGGCCTCACGGGCTCAACACACCGCCGGATTGATCCGACCGGCACTGGAACGGGGCAGGGTGGTTATTTCCGATCGTTACGCCGATTCGACCCTGGTTTACCAAGGGGTTGCCCGGGGACTGCCGCTGGCCGAACTAGCCGTTCTCAATCGGTTTGCCACCGAAGGGTTGATGCCTGATTTGACCCTGCTGCTGGACGGAGATGTCGAAACGCTGGAATCGCGGATGAAACACCGGGGCCAAAAGGATCGTCTGGATAACGAAGGGCTGGAGTTTCACCAACAGGTCCGGTCCGGTTTTTTGATTCTGGCTGCTCAGGAAGTGGAGCGGTTCCAGATCGTGGACGCCAACCGCGGGATCGATTCGGTTTGGGCCGATATTGAGGCTTGCGTGACGGATTTTCTGCAGAAAAGAGGTCGATTGCATGCCACTTCGCATCAATAGCAAGACCCCGAGCCGGACAACGACGTCGGCGCCGGAAACGGAAGCCCGGCCCAAAGTCGACTCCACCCAACGGCCATTTTCGCTCGACCTGTCGAAGGAAGCGGGCCAGCAGGCGCGCGAGCGGCTGGAAGAATTGCTGGGCAAGATACAACAACAGGGCAAACGACTGGGCCAGACACCGACTTTCAGCGAACTGAAGTCTTATCGCGAACTGGTGAAAAAGTTCATGTCCGAAGCCGTCGGTCAAATGTATAAGGTGGAATCCGGGTCCGGCTGGGACCGCCGGGGCCGGCAAAAAACGCACACTCTGGTTAAAAAAATCGATGAAACGCTGGAAGCGCTGACCGAAGATGTCAAACAGGGACAGGAACGACAACTGGCAATCCTGGAAAAGATGGATTCCATCCGGGGCATGCTGGTAGATTTATATACATGAGCAATAATGGGAAAATACGTCCTGCCTGCTGGGAAGAAATAATCGGCAATTTGGCTGCTGTTGCCCGAATCCGCCGGATGCTCGAATCGGATCGTCTGCCCCATGCCCTGCTGTTTTCCGGTCCGTCCGGAATTGGCAAGCGACAGGTGGCGGACGTGTTGGCTGCGCAATTGCTGGGTACGGAGGTCGACCTGTTGTCGGCGCATCCGGACTATAGCCAGCTCAGTCCCGACGGATCACAAATCAAGATCGGCCAGGTCCGCGAAATGCAGCGGCAGTCAGGGTTGGCGCCGGTAAGGGGCCAATTTCGTGTCTGCATTGTCGAGCCGGCGGACAGCATGGAAGCGCCGGCCGCCAACTGCCTGCTGAAAATTCTCGAAGAGCCGCCTGCGGGGCTGATCTTTGTTCTGATTACGGCTTTTCCCCACGCCTTGCTGTCCACGATCCGGTCCCGGGCCGCCCAGATTCGGTTTAATCCGTTGCCGGAATTGCAATTGTCGGATCCGGACCAGTTGGTTTATCGGGATCAGGCGTTCGATTTCTTGCGCAACATCAATAAAACCGGCTTGGAATGGCTTTGGCCGTTAATTGCCGCCATGGAAGGGATGGAAAACATTCGGATTCTTGGTATAATCAAACAGTGGATTCTTTTGTTGCGGGACGTCGCAGTGCTGGCGACCGCAAAACGGCGGCCGGAATTGTTCAACGCCGACCGCCGGACTGAGCTGGAGACGCTTGCGGCAGGCTGGAATCACAGCGGGATCAGTTCTGCCATTGAACTGGCTGAAACAGCCCGGCGACATTTGCAACGAAACGCAAATGCCCGGTTAATTATGGAATCATTGCTTATTCGGTCAGCGGACTTGTATTGGGGAGGAAGAGAAAATGCAGACCATAGTCGGAGTCCGGTTTAAAAAAGCCGGCAAGATATACTATTTTGACCCGGGAACCCTGGGATTGGCCAAGGATGATCCCGTGATCGTAGAGACGGCCCGGGGCCTGGAGTTCGGCCATGTTGTGATTGCTGAGCGGCAGATGGAGGAGACGGCCGTTGTGATGCCGCTGAAGCCGGTCCTGCGCAAGGCGACGGAGAAAGATGTGACCAAGGTGGCCGAAAACGAAGCTCGTGAAGCCGAAGCGCTGAGGGTTTGCACCCAAAAAATTGAAATCCACAAACTGGATATGAAACTGGTCAGTGTCGAATATACTTTCGATGTATCCAAGATAATCTTTTACTTTACGGCCGAGGGCCGAGTGGACTTCCGCGAGCTGGTCAAAGACCTGGCCGGGATTTTTCGCACCCGCATCGAGCTGCGCCAGATTGGCGTGCGTGACGAGGCCAAGATGCTCGGCGGGATCGGTTGTTGTGGCCGCAGTCTCTGCTGTTCCACTTTTTTGGGCGATTTCGAACCGGTTTCGATCCGGATGGCCAAGGAACAGAATCTGTCGCTCAATCCAGCCAAAATTTCGGGAATTTGTGGCCGCCTGATGTGTTGCCTGAAATATGAAAGCAATTTATACGCCGGACAAGCCTGCCGCAAGCAAGCCGTGCCCAAGCCGGGAGCCCGGGTCATCGCGCCGATCGGTGAAGCCAAAGTGATCGCGGTGGACCCGGCCCGGAAAATCGTTTCGGTCAAGCGCAACGACGGGACCGTAGCTCAACTGCCCCTCGATGAAGTGGCTGAAGTCGCGGAAAATGACCACAACGGCAAGACCTGATTCGGAACCGGGCGAACGGATTGACGCTTTGGGTATCCGCGATTGGCAGATCATCCAGCGAGAGGATGAGTTCCGCTTCTCTCTGGATGCGGTTCTGTTGGCCCATTTTGCCTCGGTTCGCTCCGGGGCCCGGGTAGTTGACCTGGGGACCGGTTCCGGCGCAGTGGCTTTGTTTGTGTTATCGCGGGGGGCCGGAAGCGTTTCCGGGTTGGATAACAACCCGCGATTGGCAGCCATGGCGACCCGGTCGGCCGACCTGAATGGTTTAGCCGGCCAGTTGTCGTTTGTCTGCGGCGATGTCAAACAGATTGACTCTTATTACCCGGTCGGTTGTTGTGATTTGGTCACGACCAACCCGCCCTATCGAACCTTGTCCGCCGGACGACTCAATCCTTCCGCGACAGTTGCCCAGGCCCGGCACGAAACCACCGCCGGGTTGCTTGATTTTGTCAGGGCGGCTGGGTTTCTGTTGCGAAACCGGGGGAGGTTCGCGATGATTCATTTGCCGGAACGGCTGACAGACATTTGCGTTGAGCTCAGAACTGCAGGACTGGAACCCAAGCGTCTGCGGCTGGTTCACCCCTTCAGCGACCGGCCGGCCAAAATGTTGATGGTTGAAGCGGTCAAAGGAGCAAAACCCGGCTTGATCGTCCTGCCGCCATTGGTCGTTTATCAGGCTCCCAAACAATATAGCCGGGAAATTTTAGCGTACTACAAATGAAAAACAGTCGCAAGAGAGGGGTCGCCTATGACTGCCGAATCTGGAACGTTATATTTGTGCGCGACACCGATCGGCAACCTCGGCGACATGACTTTTCGCGCCGTCGAGACCCTGCGGTCGGTGGCGTTGATTGCCGCCGAAGACACCCGGCACAGCCGCAAGCTAACCAGTCATTTTGATCTCCATGTTCCTCTGACCAGTTACCACGAGCATAATAAGCGGACCAAAGGGCCGGAATTGCTGGAAAAACTGCTGTCCGGCCAAGATATTGCCCTGGTCAGCGACGCCGGAATGCCGGGCATTTCCGACCCGGGACAGGAATTGGTCCGGCTGGCGATCGACGCCGGGGTCCGGGTCACGCCAATACCGGGCGCGAACGCGGCGCTGACGGCGTTGGTTGCTTCCGGCCTGTCGACGGACGGGTTTGTGTTTCTCGGCTTTCTGCCCAAGCCGGCAACGGCCCGGCGGGCCCGGTTGCGCGAGCTGCAGCATAACCCGCTGACCTTGCTGTTTTATGAATCCCCTCACCAGCTGCTGAAGACGCTGGCCGACATTCAGACGGTCCTGGGCGATCGGCAGGCAGTGGCGGGCCGGGAACTGACCAAACTGCATGAAGAGTTTCAACGGGGGCCGATTTCCCAACTGATCGACTGGTTTGGGCAAAACAAGCCCCGCGGCGAGTTTAGCCTGGTTGTTGCCGGTTGCGCCGAACCGACGATGACTGATGGGGAGTCGCCGGAGATCACCGATCTGCAGATTATTGCCGAAGTGGACCGGTCAATGGCTGCCGGAAACCAAAAGAAAGACGCCATCAAAATGACGGCGTCAAAATTGGGTTTGCAAAAACGGCGTGTGTACCAATTGTTGCTGGAAAAAGACTGATTATTTTTTGTGCAGTTCTTTGGAGCAAACTCCGCAGATGCTTTTTTCGCGGAATAGAGAAATGTTATCGGTGCTTCCGCAAAAGATGCACTCATCTGCCGGTTCGTATTTGTGAAGGATAATCCGGTCCTTCTCGACAAAAATCTCAAGCGCGTCTTTTTCATTAATATTCAAAGTGCGGCGGAGTTCAATTGGAATAACAACACGCCCCAATTCATCGACCTTGCGGACAATTCCTGTTGATTTCATGACTACAGTCCCCCCTTCCTATTTTGCCAATTCAAGGTATCTTCAATTCCAAAATACCACAAAATAATGACCAATGTCAACCTATTATTCCCAGTGAAGGGCAATTTTTACTAATTATTTCGCCGGGTTTTCAATCCGGCGGACAAGAAACAGGAGGAACGATGTGAGCAAAAAACCTTTTTTCATCAGTACGCCCATTTATTATCCGAGTGACCGTTTGCATATCGGTCATGCCTATTGCACGACCATCGCCGATGCGGTGGCGCGATTCCAGCGCCTGGCCGGTCGCGACGTCTTCTTTTTGACCGGTTCGGATGAACACGGCCAGAAGATTCAGCGCAAAGCGGCCGAGAACGGATTGAGCCCGATCCAGTACGTCGATCAGATTGTGGCTTCATTTCAGATGTTGTGGGAAAAACTGGGCATCAGCAATGACGATTTTATCCGCACAACGGAAACCCGGCATCATGAAGTGGTGCAGACGATTTTTCAAAAAATCTTTGATCAGGGCGATATTTACAAAGCAGCGTATGAAGGCTGGTACTGCACGCCCTGTGAAACATTCTGGCTGGAACGCCAGCTGACGGAGGGCAACTGCCCGGATTGTGGCCGTCCGGTGGAAAGGGTTCAGGAAGAAAGCTATTTTTTCCGCATGTCCAAATACCAGGACCAGTTGCTGAAACACATTGAGGAGTATCCGGAATTCATTCAGCCGGTGTCCCGCCGCAACGAAATGATTAATTTCATCAAACAGGGGCTGGAAGATCTTTGCGTTTCCAGAACGACCTTTGACTGGGGGATTCCGGTGCCGTTTGACCGGAAGCACGTGGTCTACGTCTGGTTCGACGCGCTGACCAACTATATCACCGGAGCCGGTTACCAGCACGATCCGGAAAAATTTGCCCGCTACTGGCCGGCCGATGTTCATCTGGTCGGCAAGGAAATTGTTCGGTTTCACTCGATCATCTGGCCGATTATGCTGATGGCGCTGGGGGTTGCGTTGCCGAAAAAAGTCTATGGACATGGCTGGCTGGTTGTCGAAGGAGACAAAATGTCCAAATCCAAAGGCAATGTGGTCGATCCGGTGCTGTTGATCGATGAATTCGGCGCCGACGCGATTCGCTACTTTTTGTTGCGGGAAATTAATCTGGGCCAGGACGGCAATTTTTCCCGCGAAGCCCTGATCAAACGGATCAATTCGGATCTGGCCAATGATCTTGGCAATTTGCTGCATCGCACGCTTAACATGATGCAACGCTACAACGGCGGGGTTCTGGGCGCCACTGAACAACCGGCCGTTATTGACGCCGGGCTGCTCGATCTGGCCCGGCAGGCCACGCCCCGCTATCGTGAAATGATGGAAGCGATGGATATCAATGGCGCGATCAAGGAAATCTGGCTGTTGATTGGCCGGGCCAACAAGTATATTGATGAAACCGAGCCTTGGATTCTGGCCAAAGATCCGGTCCAGGCCGCCCGTCTGAATACGGTGCTGGGCCATTTGCTGGAAGTGCTGGCGCTGGTGTCGGTGCTGGTGGAGCCGTTCGTGCCGGTCACGGCCAGGCGGATTCGGACGCAACTCGGTCTGCCGCCGGAAGTATTGCCGGGAGCCATGGACGATTTGGGCAATTTCGGCCCGAACGGCTTGATTCAATCGGGTCACCGGACCGGAACCCCGGAGCCGATTTTCCCCCGGATTGAAGAAAAAACCGAAGAAGCTGCCGGCGCGGAAAAAGACGCCCAGGAGGCAGCCGTGGCGCCGGCAAAAACGGAATCGCTGCCGGTGGAATCTGACAAAGCAAAACCGACCGCGGACGAAGTTTCGGAAATCTCGATTGATGATTTCGCCAAACTTGATTTGCGCACAGCCATCGTCACGGCGGCGGAAAAAGTGGCCAAGACCGACAAACTGCTGAAACTGACTGTCGATTTGGGCAGCGGGCAGCGGACGATTGTGTCGGGAATTTCTCAGCACTTCACGCCGGAAGAGATGGTCGGACGGACGGTTATCGTGATCGCCAATTTGAAACCGGTCAAAATCAGGGGTATTGAATCGCACGGCATGTTGTTGGCGGCTTCCGATGCCGAGCGGACCACCCTGTCGCTGGTGACCGCGCCCAACTTGCCTGCCGGTTGCAAAGTCAAGTAGGATGCTGGCTGATTCACACGCTCATCTCGACGACGAACGGTTTGACGCAGACCGGGCTGAAGTGCTGGCCCGGGCGGCGGCGGCCGGAATCGACCTGATTATCAATATCGGCGCTGACATGGAATCCTCGGCCCGTTCGCTGGCGTTGGCCGAGCAGTACCCGATGCTGTATGCAGCAGTCGGAATGCATCCCCATGATGCCAAACAGATGCAGGAAACCGATTACCATCAGCTCGTGCAATGGGCGGCCCATCCCAAGGTGGTGGCCATCGGCGAAATCGGCCTGGACTATCACTATGACCTGTCGCCACGGCCAGTGCAAAAGGAAGTGTTTTTGCGGCAGCTCGACATCGCCCGTCAAACCGGCAAGCCGTTTATTATCCACGAACGCGAGTCGCATGGCGATATGCTGGACATAATCAAACTGGCCGGTCGGGGGCTGGACGGAGTGTTCCATTGTTTTTCCGGCAGCGTGGAAACTGCCCGCGAGTATGTAAAGATGGGTTTCTACATCTCGATTGCCGGCCCGGTGACCTTTCCCAAATCGGTTAAAACCAAGGATGTGGCAAAATTTGTCCCGCTGGACCGCTTGCTGCTGGAAACCGATTCACCTTACCTAACCCCTCATCCATTCAGGGGTCGGCGCAACGAACCGGCCCACGTCCGTCTGGTCGCCGAAGAGGTCGCCGCGCTGCGAAACCTATCACTCGCGCAACTGGCGGAATCTACCTCTGAAAACGTCCGGCGGCTCTTTAAAATTGCCTGATTGGGCCCGTTTGTCATTTTGACAGGAAGATTTTTGCTGTGGTATAATCCTTTTTGTCCGGAAAAGGGGGGAGTCCTGTGAAAATAATCCAAACCAACAGGCGGAACTACTTCAACGGCAGAGTTAAAGCGGTCATGACGGCATTGCTGCTTACAGCGGCACTATTTGTCAGTGGCTTCGTATGGGCGAATTCAAAGATTGTCATCCGGGTGGATGGCAAGCAAATTAATGCCAGCGCTTTGGCGCCGGATCCGAAAGACGTTCTTTCGGCGGTTGGGGTCCATATGGGACCCAGGGATGAATACCGGGTCACAGCGAATGACGCAGGTAAAGCCAGCGTGATCGAAGTGTATCGCGCGATTCCCATGACATTGACAGTCGGCGGCAACGTCGAATTTGTCTGGTCAGGCAAGCCGACAGTCGGCGAAGTGGCCGAAAGCCGGGGTTATAGCGCCCGTTCTTTCAAAACCTTCCCCGAAGCGTCAGTGCGGCCGACAACCAACATGAACATCCGAATATTGACTCTGTCAGATAAAATCATGGAGAAGGAATTGCCCATTCCTTTTCCCGTTATCCGCCAGCCTGATCCCATGATGGAAAAAGGTCTTGAAGCCGTTGTGGAAACAGGCGTGCCAGGCAAAAAAAAGGCCACGGTGCGGCAAATGTTTGAAGATGGTAAGGAAGCCGGCTACGATATCATGGCCGAAAAGGTTCTGGTCGAGCCCAGGCCTGAAGTCCTGCGCGTCGGAACCCGCGCCTCCAATGATCCAAACCGCGGCACGATTCGGTTCAAAAACCGCATTGTGATGGAAGCGACAGCCTATACGCCGTTCGATGATGGCCAAAGTGGAATCACTTTTAGTGGTATTCCGGCCAAGCGAGGCATCGTGGCAGTCGATCCCCGGGTGATCCCGCTGGGAACCCGGGTCTATGTGCCGGGTTATGGAATCGCCCTGGCAGCCGACACGGGCGGCGCCATCAAGGGAGATAAAATCGATCTTTGCATTGAGGATTACAACGAAGCCATACGGTTCGGACGCCGTAAGGTAGAAGTTTTTATTCTCGCTGATTAAGTAAAACGATTGAGGGTCTGAAAAAAGCGGGACGAGGGTCCCGCTTTTCTTCATCGGCCAGGTCGTGATAAGATGGTAGGGAAAATACTGTTCAGGGGATGAATTTTTGATTCAACAGGTAATCGTTGTCGAGGGGAAAAGTGATGTTGTCGCGGTACGTCGGGCGGTTGAAGCCGATTGTCTGGTGACGGGCGGTTTTTCCCTGTCGGCCGGGCTGCTGGCGCAGATTGAAGCCGCCTACCAGCGGCGGGGGATTATTATTTTGACCGACCCGGACCATGCCGGGGAACGTATCCGCCAGTTTTTGCAACAACGGTTTCCGGCGGCCGGACATGCCTTTATTCCCCGCAGCGAGGCGACGGGGGCCGATGGGCGCATCGGGGTGGAGAAAGCATCCTCAGACGAGATCCGGACCGCCCTGGCCAGGGCGCGGTTGGTTGAAGTCCAGGCAGGTACTGAGTTTGGCCTTGCCGACATGCTGGAATCCGGCCTGTCGGGTGGGCAGGCCGCTGTAAGCAAGAGGGCTTTTTTGGGCGCTGAGCTGGGGATCGGCTGGGCCAATGCCAAGGCTTTTCTGCACCGGCTGAACACTTACGGCGTGAGCCGCCGGGAATTTATTGCGGCACTGGAAAAATGGGAGGCAGACAATGAGTGAACAGATCAACGTACCGGCGAATGAGCCGATTATTGCCCAGCGTGAAGTGACACGCCATATTCTGAACCGATTTGGCATCCGGACCCAAAAAAGACTGGGCCAGCATTTTTTGGTTGATGAACAGGTGGTCCGGGGGATTGCGGCGGCGCTGGAACTGCAGCCCGGCATGCCGGTGCTGGAGATCGGCCCGGGGATCGGTACGCTGACCCAGTTTCTGGCCATGAGTGGGGCGGCCGTGACGGCGGTGGAGCTGGATCGTCGTTGCATTGAGATCATGGCTACCACGCTTCAGGCTTATGACAATGTCAAAGTTGTCCAGGGGGATGTGCTGGCGATTGATTTCGCGGCGGTGATGGGCGAAGGGACGTTTTGCATTGCCGGCAACTTGCCTTACTATATTACTACGCCGATCATGATGAAAATTCTCGAAGAACGGATTCGGGCCGAGAAAATGGTTTTCATGGTGCAAAAGGAAGTCGCCGACCGGATGACCTGCGGCCCCGGAACCAAAGATTACGGATCGTTGTCGGTCGCAGTCCAGTATTACACCGAGGCCCGCAAGCTGTTTGAAGTACCGGCCGGTTGTTTTTTACCGCCGCCGGCCGTGAATTCGGCCGTGATCCTCTGCACTTTGCGCAAGACGCCACCGGTTGAGATTCCTTCAGAGAAATTGTTCTTTCGCGTGGTCCGGGCCGCCTTTGGCCAACGTCGCAAAACCCTGGCCAATGCGCTCCAGGGGGGCGGTTTTGCCAAAGCAGCCGTGGCGGCGATGCTGGAGAGCACAGGAATTGTGGGAACCCGTCGGGGCGAAACGTTGTCGATGGAGGAATTCGCTGCGTTGAGCCGGGCCTATTATAATGGACAGGAGGGTGCTGTCGATGGTGAATGACCGGAAACCCAGCAACCCGTTGTGTTTGCTGATCTTGCTTTGTTTTGCCGCTATTGAACTGTCTGCATTCGGTTGCCAAATTGCCGGGGCGGCCCCGGCTACGATTCCGGCAGCGGCCTCCAAGTCGTCGCCGGGACAGGCGGTGCCGCCGGCCCAGCCGTCCAAGGCCTACGCCCTGTCACAACAGGAGCTGCAGGCCGTGTCCCTGTTGAACGAATCGCGGCGCAACGCCGGATTGGACTCGCTGAAAGTGAACCTGCAGCTGTCAAGGTTGGCGGCGGACTATGCCGTGGATATGCGGACCCGCAAGTTTTTCGCCCATATCGACCCCGACGGCAAAGATCCTTTTGAGCGGATGGCGGCGGCCGGGATCGATTTCCCCAACGCAGGCGAAAATATAGCCCTGAGCCCGGATGTGGAGACAGCTCACCGAATGCTGATGGAGAGCCCGTTGCATCGCGAGAATATTCTCAATCCAAAGTTTGCCGAAATCGGCATCGGGGTCAGGCCGGATTCGCGGGGTGGCGTGTATCTGGTGCAGGAATTCATCGGACCGTAAGTGGGGAAACACTGAATAAAATTTCTTGACAAACGAATATGTTGGGCTATAATTTAATCAAACGATTAATTAAATCATTTGATTAAATTTGTTATGTGCAGGAGGAACCGCAAATGGTTGACGAGAAAACGACGCAAGACGCCAGAGAAAAACTGTTGGCGGCCGGGACGGAACTGTTTGCCGCTCAAGGTTTTGCCGGCGTTTCCATTCGCGAGCTGGCCACTGCGGCCGGGGTAAATAGTGCCCTGATTTCCTACCATTACGGGGGCAAGGAAGGGCTTTATGAAGCCGTGATCACGGCCCAATACGAGCGGTTGGTCGGAAAATTTGAAGCCATTGCCGCCTCCACCGCATCGGTGGAGGAAAAAGTTTGCCTGTATGCCGACGTTATCCGGCGCAATCATACCGAAGATCAGCCCTTGATGGCCCGGTTGATTCAGGGCGAGCTGACCAGCCCCACCGCTTGCATGGAAAATGTGGTGCGCAAGTACACGGTCCGGATTGCCCGGATCGTCAGCGGCGTATTGCGGGAAGGGGTGCAGGCAGGCAGTTTTCGCCAGGATATCGATCCGGTATTTGCCGCCATGTCGTTGGCGGGAATGCTGAATTTTTATTTCATTTTGCGCGAGGTGACCAAAGCGGTGGTGCCGGAATTTGCCGGCCGGGACCAGGAGTTCGTGGAAGCGGCGCTGAAGATTTATCTCAAGGGGATGGGGAGGGATTGACAGGTGGACGCAGCCGGCAACAGTAAAAAAACGAAATTGAAAATTATCCTGCTGGTTATCGTGGCGGCACTGGCGATCGGCATGGCCGGATTCAAGCTTTACGGCCGGACCGAGTCGGGGATCACCGCCACAGGCACGATTGAGGTGACCAAAACGGATATAACGCCGAAAGTCGGCGGCTATCTGGTTGAACTGAAGATTCGGGAAGGCGACGCCATTGCGTCGGGGCAGGTGGTGGCCAGAATAGAGCGCCCCGACCTGAATGCCCAGTTGCTGCGCGACGAGGCGGCGCTGGCGAAAGCGAAGGCTCAGCTGCGCGATCTCGAACAGGGCGCGCGGAGTCAGGAACTCCAGGAAGCGGCGGCCAACCTGGCGGCGGCCCGATCTCAGGCGGTCAAAGCCCGGGCTGATTTTGACCGTTATTCCCGTCTGTTCAGGGAAGGGGCCATTTCGACCCAACAACTCGACACCAGCCGCTCTACCCATGAAGTAGCCGCGAACAGTTTGCTGGCGGCCCAGTCCCGTTACAGTCTGCTTCAGTCGGGCAGCCGTCCGGAAGCGGTCGAAGCGCAGCGGCTGGAAGTGGAGCGTTCCCAGGCGGTGAGGGACAGCAGCCGGACCCAACTGGCTGACACGAGCGTTGCCAGTCCTCTTTCAGGGCGGGTGTTGTCCAAAAACTATGAGCAGGGCGAATATGTCAATGCCGGCGCGGCAATTGCCACCGTCGGCGACATGCGGGACTGCTGGGTCAAGATTTATCTGTCAACCGGGCAACTGGGCCAGATTCGGCTGGGGCAGGCCGCGAAAGTGAAAGTCGACGCCTATCCGGATAAAACATTTCGCGGCGTAATTCGGGAAATCAGTCAGAATGCCGAATATACGCCGCGACAGAGCATCACCCAGCGGGAACGGGCCAATCTGGTGTTTGCGGTCAAAGTCGGTATTGATAATGCCGAAGAATTTATGAAGCCGGGGCTGCCGGCGGATGTGGTCATCGAATGATCCAGACGCAGCAGTTGGTCAAGAAATTTGCCGACGTTACGGCGGTCGACGGCGTGGACTTGCAGGTTCAAGCCGGCGAGATTTTTGGTCTGGTGGGGCCGGATGGGGCTGGGAAAACCACCTTGATGCGGCTGATCCTGGGGATTATGGATCCTACAGCCGGATCTCTGTCGGTGATGGGACAGTCCAACATTGAATCAATCAAAAAATCCATTGGCTATATTCCGCAAAAATTCAGCCTGTACCGGGATCTGACCGTGATGGAGAATATCCGGCTGATCGGGTCGCTTTACGGGGCATCCGAAGAGGAGATCAAGATCCGGGCCGAGGAGATCCTGTCTTTCACCGGCTTGTTGCCGTTTGTCGACCGGCTGGCCGAAAACCTGTCCGGCGGCATGAAGCAGAAGCTGGCCCTGGCGGCGGGGTTGATGCATAAACCCCTGTTGTTCTTTCTCGATGAACCGACCACCGGAGTGGATCCCGTGTCCCGGCGTGAATTCTGGCAAATGTTGTACCGGCTGAATAAGGAAGGAATGACTGTTTTTGTTTCCACGCCCTACATGGATGAAGCCGAATTGTGCAGCCGGGTGGCTTTTATGCATGAAGGGCGGATCGTCTGCTGCGCATCACCGGAACAGCTGCGTGACCGCTACCCGCATAAGATCCTCGAACTCAACCTGGGCGGACGCGAAATCAAGCGGCATCTGCTGGGGTGTGATCTGATCGATATCAACGCCTTCGGCGAAAAGTACCATCTGGTGGTTGAAGACCCGGGCCAGGCCATGGAACGGGTGACGGCCGCGCTGAACCAGGCCGGTTTTGCCGGTTTCAGACTGGAACAGGTGGCCCCCACGCTGGAGGATGTATTTGTCGATCTGGCCAGGGAGGCGGCATAAATGTGGGCAGTGGAAACCGATGAACTGACCCGGAAGTTTGGCGATTTTACCGCCGTGGACAAAGTTAGCCTGAAGATTCGCCAGGGTGGAATCTACGGGTTTTTGGGTCCCAACGGATCAGGCAAATCAACGACCATCCGGATGCTGTGCGGCATACTTGAACCTTCGGCCGGCAGCGGCAGGGTGCTGGGGCTCGATGTGGCCCGGCAGAGCGAACAAATCAAGGCCCGAATCGGTTATATGTCGCAAAAGTTCAGCTTGTACGACGATCTCAGCGTACGGGAAAACCTGGAATTTTATGCCGGATTGTATAGTCTGACCGGGTCCGAAAAAACCAGCCGGATTGATGAGATGATCCGGATGGCGGGGCTGGTCGGCAGGGAAAACGAACTGACCGCCAATCTGTCCGGCGGCTGGAAACAGCGGCTGGCGCTTGGCAGTTCGATTCTGCACCGTCCGCCAATCTTGTTTCTCGACGAACCGACCGGCGGCGTTGATCCCAAATCCCGCAGGCTGTTCTGGGAGATTATTTATGAATTATCAGCTACAGGGACCACGATCATGGTAACGACCCATTTTATGGATGAGGCTGAACACTGTGATGAAATCGGCTTCATCCATGAAGGGAAACTGATCGCCTCCGACACCCCTTCCGGTCTGAAACAGGCCATCCCCGGTCAACTGCTGCGGATCCGAACCTCCGACCCGATGGAACTGATGGCCGAGCTGGAACGGCAAGGGTTGCCGATGCTGGAAGTCTACGCCCATGGCGCCGGAGTCAATATCCGGGTTCAGGAAACGGATCTGGAAAAATTTAGCTCCTTATCGGCGCAACGGATTCAACCTTCACTGGAAGATGTGTTTGTTCACCATGTCAAGCAAAAACGTCAGGAGGTGGCGGCATGATTCGCTTGCGGGCGCTGCTGCTGAAGGAGTTCATCCAGATGCGGCGGGATCGACTGACGTTCGGCATGATGATCGGCATTCCCATTTTTCAGCTGTTGCTGTTCGGCTTCGCCATCAATACCGATGTGAAGCATTTGCCCACCGTGGTGTTCGACCAGTCCCGCAGCTCGGAGAGCCGGGAGTTGCTGGAATCGTTTTCCACCAGTGGCTATTTTGATTTTAACTATAATGCCGGCAGTTTTGCTGAAGTGGGCGAGCGGATTGACAATGGCGACGCCAAGGTGGGCATCGTCCTGCCGCCGGATTTTGCCGAAGCGGTCCGAAGCGGCCGCACGGCCAGTGTTCAGGTCATTGTTGACGCTTCCGACTCGATGGCGGCCTCGTCGGCGATCAGCACCGCATCGACGATTGGCCAGCTGCGGTCGCAGAACATCATGGTCAAACGGCTGGAAAGCCTGGGTGGCCGGATGAACGGCCTGCCCTATGATATTCGGATTCGTCCCTGGTACAACCCGGATTTTGTCACGGCTTTTTATATGGTGCCAGGAATCATGGGCATCATTCTGACGATGACGATGGTGATGATCACTTCGATGGCCATTGTCAGGGAGCGGGAACACGGTACACTGGAACAGCTGATCGTGACGCCGATGAAATCGTATGAGCTGATGCTGGGCAAAATTATTCCCTACATCTTTGTTGGGCTGATTCAGGCGACGGTGGCGATGCTGGTCGGGGTGCTGGTGTTTGATCTGCCGATTCGGGGCAACCTGATTGAACTATTTTTGTATACCCTGTTGTTTATCGTCGCTTCGTTATCACTGGGGATATTGATTTCCAACCTGTCCAAAACCCAGATGCAGGCGATGCAGTTGTCGTTCTTCGTTTTCTTGCCCAGCACGCTGCTGTCGGGATTTATGTTTCCCCGCGAAGCGATGCCGGAATTCTTTTATCAGATCGGCCGATTATTACCGCTGACTTTCTATTTGCAGATCATGCGGGGGATTGTGCTGAAAGGGGTGGGGATCCAGGCTCTGTGGCCGCAGGTCGGAGCGTTGCTTTTATTCACTTCGATCGTGCTGACCGTGAGCGTGTTGAAATTTCGCAAAAAGCTGGCCTGAGTCCAGCGGCAATCAATGTCACAATTTGTTCACAAACTTGTCATGAAATTGAAATAGTTGCCTGATAAAATAATGAAAACAGTAGCAGCCGATACAAGAGGGGGACTTGAAATGTTAATACAAAAAAAACTGCCCATAATGGCAGCCTGTCTGGCGCTGGTAATCATGCTGTCCGCAACGCTGACCGTTTTTGCCGCGACCGGGAATCCGACCACGCCGGCTACGGCCAGGGAAATTTCGCTGGATGAAGCGGTGAAGCTGGCACTGACCAACAATCCGACCGGCAAGATTGCCGTGTTCGATTATGAAGCCGCCAAGGGGGCGTTGACCGCCGCCCGTTCCTACCGCTGGCCGACGATCTCCGCCAGTCATCGGGATACCCAGAGCTGGGCCGGTACGGAGGCAAATCAAAGGGGTTTGCGGGACCCCAACTTCATTGCCGAACAATACTCCAACAGCGCTACAGTCAACTGGACCCTCTGGTCCGGCAACAAGATCGAGAGCCAGGTCAGCCAGGTCAAACTGGGCCTGGATTCCAATGAATGGGGCATTGCCAAAGCCCGGCAGCAACTGAAGTATGACGCCACCGACGCCTACTTCAAATTTATGGCGGCGAGAGACTCCGTCAAACTGAACCTGGAGTCGGTCGAACGACTGGAACGCTATCTGAACGACGTAAAACTGCAGTTTGAAGTCGGCGTGGTCGCCAAAGTCGACGTGCTCCGGTCCGAGGTCGAACTGGCCAAAGCGAAGCAGAGCCTGATTGAAGCCCAGAACAGCTATGACCTGACCATGGCCAACCTGAACAACATCGTCGGTCTGCCGCTGACTACCGAACTGACGGTGCGGGGCGACCTGAGCCATGAAAAATACGAACAGGAACTGGCGGCCTGCGTCGACGCCGCGCTGCGGCAACGGCCGGAGATCATTCAGTTCACCAAGGCCGCCCAGAGCGCCAAAGAAGGCGTGACCATCGCCAAGTCCGGCTATCTGCCGACGGTATCGGCGGTATACAATTCCGGCTGGTCCGACGACCGTTTTGCCGGCGGCAGCAACCACAACTGGTCGGTATATCTGCTGACCAGCTGGACCTTCATGGATTCGGGCCTGACCGCAGGCAAAGTGAAGCAGGCGGCGGAAGGTTACAATAAATCGCTGGAACAGCTGAAACAGACCGTAGACGGAGTCCGCCTGGATGTTCGCGGCACCTACCTGACGCTGAAGTCGGCTGAGCAGAGCATTGCCACCAGCAGCGCGGCAGTGGGGCTGGCCGAAGAAGACTACAAGATCAAAGTCATCCGTTACCAGGCCGGGGTGGGAACCAACCTGGACGTGCTGGATGCGCAGCTGGCGCTGACCACGGCCAAGAACAACTACCTCCGGGCGATGTACGAATACAACAACTACCGGGCCAAACTGGACAAAGCCATGGGCGTGCCGGTAAATTAAAGCTTTTTCTTAAAACTGAACCCCTGACCGAGGACCTCTGCCGCATCCTGAACAATCATGAATGCGGCGGGGTCTATTTTTTCGGCAATGATTTTTATTTTAGCGATTTGAGTCAAAGTGACCACGACGAACAGGATCTTCTTGTCCTGTCCGGTATAGGCGCCGGTTCCTTCCAAAAAGGTTGCGCCACGGCCGACTACGTCCAAAATCGCCTTCGCCATTTCTTCGTTCTTATCCGAGATGATCATGACAGTTTTTTTGCGGTTGAGACCTTCGATGACCGCGTCGGTGACCTGGGCGCTGACAAAGAAGGACAGCAGGGTATACATGGCCGGTTTGACGCCAAACAGGGCGGCGGCGACAATCATCAGAAAAATATTGATGATAAAACCGACCAGGCCGACATTCAGCGAATAATATTTTTTTATAATCGTGGCAATCACGTCGACGCCGCCGCCCGACCCATTGACCCGGAAAATCAGCCCGGCGCCGAGCCCACTGATGACGCCGCCATAAATCGCCGCCAGCATTGTATCATCGACCAAATTGATTTCGGTCAGAAACCGGGTCGCATCGATGGCAAGTGAGAATACGACCATGCCGAAAATGCCGCAGATGACGTAGTCGCGGTCAAGCAGGCGATAGGCAGCATAAAAAATCGGGATGTTGAGCACGATGATTTGAATGCCGATCGGCCAGTCGAACAGAAAGTATAAAATCATGGCGATTCCGCTGACACCGCCGCTGAACAGCTTGTGCGGAATCAGGAAAGCATTGATGCCGATTCCTGAAATCAGCGCACCGATTGCAACCATAGAATAACGCCAGATATGTTTTTTCCATTGCATGTGAATATTGCCTCCTGAAAATGTTTAATCTTTATTCGGGTCGCAGTTCTGCTAAAACTCTCTTAAATATTATAGCGTATTTAAATATTATAGCGCATCCGCTTGAACATTTGAACGAATTAGGCGGATATTCACCGACCGAATTGGTTTTGGCGCGATATAGTGGAATAAGATGCGGTCCCACCTGAAATTATTTCTGAACGATTATGGGTAATTTTAAATAAAATGTTCGAAAAGGTTGCAGGCGGAGAAACTTCTGCGTAGAATATAATACGAAGTATACACGATACAGTGAAAGTTGACAGACGGCATAAATGGTAAATAGTAGCAGGAGATTTGCAATGGCCGAAATAGAATGGCAGTGGGAACAAAAAGCCTACGCCAAGATCAACCTGGCCCTCGATGTAATCGGCAAGCGGCCGGATGGGTTCCATGAAGTCTCGATGATTATGCAGGCAATCAGCTTGCATGACACGGTTGGGCTGTCGCTTCGCAATTCCGGCATCAGCCTTGCCTGTGACAAAGACGACCTGCCCTCTGACGACAGCAATCTGGCCTATAGGGCCGCCGATTTGCTCCGCCGCGAATGCGGCGCAACGCAAGGGGTTCATATCCAGTTGACCAAACGGATTCCGATGGCGGCTGGACTGGCCGGTGGCAGCAGTGACGCGGCAGCCGTATTGAGAGGACTCAACGAACTCTGGCGGTTGGCGCTGACTCCGGTTGAACTGGAGGCGTTGGCAGCCCGTCTGGGCTCGGATGTCCCTTTTTGCCTCTGGGGCGGCACGGTTCAGGCAACCGGCCGGGGCGAGCAGTTGGAGCCATTGCCGGACTTTGCCGGGTTCGGCGTAGTTTTGGCCCATCCGGCGATTGCCGTTTCCACAGCCTGGGTCTATGGCCGGTTTCAGCTGGGGCAGGCTTCGGGCAGTCGGGACCGCGGGTTCATACGCCGGGCCGTGGAACAAAACCAGTTTCAATCCGTCGCGGCGAACCTGTATAATGCGCTGGAGACAGTGACGATGCCGGCCCATCCGCAGATTGGTGAAATAAAGACTGCACTGGTCCAGGCCGGGGCCTGTGGCGTGCTGATGTCCGGCAGCGGACCGACCGTCTTCGGCCTGACTCCGGACCTGAATTCAGCCAGGCAGTTGGCCGGACGACTTTCACTCGGACCGGATGTCTCCATTTTTGTTGCAGAAACCGTTGCAAGGGAGGAACAAATCAATGGCCCGTCGATTATTACCGGTTAAACTGGACAGCTACAAGCCGCTGCGGGAAGTGGTATATGAAACTTTGCGTGATGCGATCCGGTCCGGTTCGTTGCCGCCGGGAGAGCGCCTGATGGAAATTCAGCTGGCCGAAGAACTCGGCGTCAGCCGGACTCCGGTCAGGGAAGCGATCCGCAAACTGGAACTGGAGCGGTTCGTGGTCATGCTGCCCCGGCGGGGCACCTATGTGGCCAACCTGTCCCTGAAAGACATCAATGAAGTGTTTGAAATCAGGGCCGCACTCGATGGTCTGGCCGCAGGACTGGCGGCGGAGCGGATCACCGAAGAAGAGCTGGAACAGATGGAGCGGTTGCTGGTCGAAATCGCTGATCATATTGAACAACGCGACAACCAAAAAATCGTCGAAGCCGATGAAGCTTTTCATGACATCCTGTATCGGGCCAGCCGCAATGAACGCCTGGTCGGGATTATCTACAACCTGCGTGAACAGTTTACCCGTTTTCGGTCGGTTTCGATCAACTATCCCGGTCGTCTGCAGAATACCCTGGAAGAACACCGCCAGCTGGTGGAAGCGATTGCGCTGCGCAATGCCGATGTCGCCCAGCAAAAGGCCCGCGAACATATTGAGAACGCCGAACAGACATTATTGTTGGAGATGGATCAACTCCGTAATTCCGGTTAAGGTTTTCACAGGCAGGGGGGATAGGATTTGGAAAAAATCCGTCGCATGGAGCGTTTGGTAATTTTGGCAAAACATCTGACGAACAAGCCGTCACACCTGTTTTCGCTGGGTGAGTTCGCTGATCTGTTTGGCTGCGCCAAATCGACCCTGAGCGAAGATATTTCCCTGATCCGCGATACGTTGGAGTTGCAGGGAAGCGGCACACTGGAAACCCTTTCCGGCGCCGCCGGCGGAGTCAGATATCTGCCCTGGCGTTCGGAACAGGTGATTCACGAGACGCTGGTTCGGCTGGCCGGATTGTTTGACCGACCGGACCGGATTATTCCCGGGGGATTCCTGTACATGTCCGATGTCCTGTTTTCACCGGAAACGATGGTGGAGGCCGGGGAAATTTTTTTCCAGCGATTTGCCGCCCAGGCGCCGAATTATGTGCTGACGATTGAAACCAAGGGGATTCCGCTCGCTCTGATGACGGCCCGGGCGTTTAACGTTCCGCTGGTGATTGCCCGCCAGGGCAGCAAAGTGACCGAAGGTTCGGCTGTCAGCATCAACTATTTGACCGGTTCGGCCAGGCGGATCCAGACCATGTCGATGTCGCGGCGAGCTTTGCCGGCCGGCGCCAGGGTCCTGGTGATCGACGATTTTATGAAGGCAGGCGGCACCGCCCGGGGACTGGTCGACCTGGCTGCCGAAGTCGGGGCGGTGGTTGTCGGCACAGGCGTCCTGATCGCCACCGATCAACCGGAGAAAAAACTGGTGGAAGAATACACAGCGTTGCTGATTTTGCACAAAATTGATGAAAATTTGAAACAGGTCGATATTCGTCCAGCAATCTGAGTGGGCGGAACAGGGGAGGAAGAAGAAAATGCAGGAAATGGTGTCGGTAATTCTTGCTGCGGGCAAGGGAACCCGCATGAAGTCGTCCTTGCCTAAAGTTTTGCATGCAGTGGCCGGCGAGCCGATGCTGCGCCATGTTTTGGCGGCGGCCCGGGAAGCGGGGGCGAGCCGGACTTTGGTGGTGGTGGGTTTTGGTGGCGAGGCGGTTCAGTCCGCGATAGGGGCTGGGTCCGAGTACGTGGTTCAGACCGAGCAGCTTGGAACCGGCCACGCCTTAATGCAGGCCCAACCCGCGCTGGCCGGTTTTGCCGGGACCGTGTTGTTGCTCTGCGGCGATACGCCCTTGCTGCGGGGCGAGACGCTAAAAAACTTTTTTGCCGCACACCGGGGCAGTGGCGCCGCAGCCACCGTGCTGACCGCGGTACCGTCGGACGCGACCGGGTACGGACGCATTCTGCGGGATGCCGGTGGCCGGGTGACCGGGATTGTTGAGCAAAAGGACGCCACGGCCGAACAATTGGCAATCGGCGAAATCAATACCGGCATATATTGCTTTGAAGCGGCGCCCCTGTTTGCCGCGTTGTCGGCGCTGACCTGCAATAATGCCCAGGGCGAATATTATCTGACCGATGTGCTGGCGATTCTGGCCCAATCTGGACAAGTAGTCGGCGCAGTCGTGGCGCCTGATTTTCAGGAGATGCTGGGGATCAATTCGCGGGTTCAGCTGGCTGAGGCCGAAACGATTCTTCGCCGTCGCAAATTGGTGGAGCTGATGGACAGTGGTGTCACGGTCATGGACCCGGCCAGTACGTTTGTCGACGCCGGAGTTTCCATCGGTCCGGACACCATTTTGTATCCCTTCAGCTGGATTGAAGGCACTACGACGATTGGCCGGAATTGCCGGATCGGTCCCAATAGCCGGATTGCCGACAGCCGGATTGGCGATGAAGTCACGCTGCACTTTTCCTATGCCCATGAATGTAAGATCGCCGACGGGGTCACGGTCGGTCCCTATGTCCACCTGCGTCCGGCGGCCGATCTGGCAGCGGGGGTCAAGGTGGGCAATTTCGTCGAGATCAAGAATTCCCTGATCGGGCAGGGCAGCAAGGTTCCCCACCTGAGTTATATCGGCGATACCGATATCGGCGCCGCAGTCAATATCGGCTCGGGGACCATCACCGTCAACTATGACGGCAAGAAAAAACACCGGACCGTGATCGGCGACCGCGCTTTTGTCGGCTGCAACACCAACCTGGTGGCGCCGGTCAATGTGGGCGAGGATTCCTATATCGCCGCCGGGTCGACGATTACCAAGGATGTGCCGCCGGGATCGCTCGGCGTGGGCCGGGCTCGGCAGCTGAATATTGCCGGTTGGACGGACAAAAAAAATAGTATGGGAGGTTGAAGAATGATTCTGGAAGACGAGAAAAAACTGCTGATTTTTTCCGGCAATGCCAATCCGGCGCTGGCCGCTGAGATTGCCGCCTATTTGGGGACTACGGTCGGCAATGCTTTTGTTGGGCGGTTCAACAATGGGGAGATTCAGGTTATGCTGGAAGAAAGCGTCCGCGGCGCGCACGCCTTTTTGATTCAGCCGACCTGCAACCCGGTGAACGACAATCTGATGGAACTGCTGATCATGGCCGATGCCTGCCGCAGGGCCTCAGCCCGTAATATCACAGCGGTTCTGCCCTATTATGGTTATGCCCGCCAAGACCGAAAAACCCGGGGCCGTGAGCCCATCACCGCCAAACTGATTGCCAATCTGTTGATCACGGCGGGGGTCACCCGGGTGGTGACCATGGACTTGCATGCGGGCCAGATTCAGGGATTTTTCGATATCCCGGCGTCGACGATCTGCCGGATTCCTTCGGTATACCCGGCGTTGGTGTTCATATTGATCATCCCGCGCCGGATCTGCTGACGGGTCTGGTGAATCGCCGCCGAAATCGTGTCGGCCGCCAGTGACGGTTCGCCTTCGCAGCCCTGGCCAAAACTGATGATCGGGTCTGGAGCCGAGCTCAGATGAAATGTCGCTATTGCCGACACTTCATCCACCGTTGGCGTGAACTGGATTCGGCTCTGCGGCGACGGGCAGCATTCCGAGGACTGCAGGGAAATGCAGCCGAGGCAGTTGGCGTTGCAGACCGGCGAAGTCGGGATTCCGGCCTCCCAGCGGTGATAAAACAAGTTTTGCGCCGTGCAGCAATGCCACTCGCTGGAACAGTGGGCCAGATGTTCGACCAGCCGACTGGCAGGCAATTGTTTGCGGACGGCGGCGATCCTGCGCCGCAAATCGCTGCCATTATAATGGGCCGGGTTCCATTTGTCGGTCTGGTCGCTGCGCATCGCCGCGACCCACATTTTCCCCCGGCTCCAGGCTACCGCCGTGTAGCCGAACAACGGCAGCACCGGAGCGCCGGCCTGAATTTCATAAGCCGGCGCCAACAGTCGCGTATAGCCGACCGGCAACGTGGCCGCCACGGCGAACTGCTTGCGGCCGAGGGTTGACAGGCTGTCCTGTCTGGCCCCAAGGGCCAGCCGCCCCGGCAGGTACATCAGTTCACTGCCCGCCGGCAGCGGAATCAGGTCTTCGGCCCGGCAGACCCGGCAGGCCCGGCCACTGCGGCCGGTAGCGGCCCAACCCGGCGCGTCGAAAATCTCACCGCGCTCATCGGCAAACAGCCCGGTCAGCATTTGGTTTCCCCCTGTCGGTTAAACCGGTTCATCGTCGGCGCG
>Ga0351907_1023_pt1 | contig 53333 bp, 51 predicted proteins | sample BONcelHT113001E6_FD_206861 | JGI IMG/M metagenome (GOLD analysis project Ga0351907, IMG submission 206861) | Enriched cells from coal bed in the Powder River Basin, Montana, United States - BONCAT cells T11 rep1 HSBNCT.T11.300.1.E6 ... | reverse complement strand
ATTGTCTTTGCCACGTATCGGGACACGGTTAAGATGATCGTTGATATTCTTTCAGCGCGAGGAATACCTGCTGAACGGTTTGTTGGTCAGGCTACAAAGGACAGTGAAAAGGGTCTTTCACAAAAGAAGCAGATTGCTGTCCTGAACCGGTTTCGTGAGGGAGAATTCAGGGTACTGGTTGCAACATCCGTTGGTGAGGAAGGACTTGACATTCCATCAACTGATGTGGTAATTTTTTATGAACCTGTTCCTTCTGAAATTCGTAGTATACAGCGAAAAGGCAGAACGGGAAGGCATGGCACGGGGCGGGTCATTGTAATGGTTACCAGGCAGACCTCTGATGAAACGTTCAGATTTGTTTCACAAAGCCGCGAGAAAGCGATGAACAGGCAGATGACTACCCTGAATCGAAAAGAGAAGGGAGATGTTCAGGCTGGTCTCCTCATTAGTCCGGAAGAAAAAGCGCAGGTCCGTGGTGTGCAGGAGGAGTTTTTTGGGGGTCCTCATGTGGTTATAGATGATCGCGAACTCGTATCAAAAGTCGCTGAACATCTCTCATCAGCCGGAGCACATATTACTGTTGAAAGGCTGGAGTTTGGAGATTACCAGATTGGGGATCGCATCCTTGTTGAACGAAAGACAACACGGGATTTTGTTGATACTCTGATTGAGCGGGATCTGCTTGGTCAGGTTCGAGGTATGGCTGCAGTCTGTGTAAAGCCGGTTCTTATCATTGAGGGAATCGATCTTTATAGTCAGCGCGATATCCATCCGAATGCCATCCGGGGGGCACTTGCCGCAATCGGAGTAAACTTCGGGGTTGCCATCTTTATGACTGGTAGTTCGCAGGATACTGCTGAACTACTGATGGTACTCGCGCGTAGGGAGGCAGAAGAGGGAATATATGAGCGTGGTCCTTCTCAAAAATGGATTTATCAGGGAAATGCCGAAGCTCAGGAAGCTATCATTGCTGCTTTTCCTGATATTGGTCTGAAACATGCACGTTCTCTTCTTGAATCGTTTGGGTCGATTCAGGGTGTGCTGAATGCGGAAAAAGAAGATTTATTGAAGGTTGCAGGTATCGGAGCGAAAAAGGCTGAACGGATTTATGAGTTATCACGGCTCCCATATCCGTAACTGAGTATTGCATAAGATTCCGTTGCAGTTTTTATTGCCTTCATGAGTTGATTTAGCCGCGCTGTATCTTTTTCTTCCTGTGCCTGAATCAGGAGTGTGCGAATAGTGAGCGCGAAGACTTCATCAAGGGTTTCGGCACTCTCCCCGGTAATAATTCTGGTTTGTTTCACTGGTATCGGATTGTTTGGCTGGCTGGGAGCGGGTACTGTAATTTTTTGTTCCTGAATTTCGTTCTCTTCTTCCCTGCATACAACGCAGATTGTTTCCCCTTTTATCTCAAATAGTGGAGAACTGCAATCAGGACATGTTTTTGCAAGCATTTTCCCTCCCTTCAAAAGATACTCAGCCATTATTTCATCAGGTTTTCTCATATGGTTTCTCCACTATAGTTTTATGGGGTACCGTTAGTAATAATAAGCGAAGCTCTCTCACGGGTGATAGCATGGCAAGTCCTGAACAGACGGTAGATAATTGTATACAGATGCTTTCCGCCATAATAGATGACGGAACGATTCCCCGCAATATCAGGCGGGTTGCAGATGAGGCGCGAACTCTTCTCCAGGATAAAGAAAGGCAGATTGGTCTGCGTGCAGCAGAGGCGATATCGAAGATAGATGAGATCAGTAATGATTCAAATATGCCGATGCACGCACGAACCCGGGTGTGGGAGCTGGTCTCTAACCTTGAAACCGTACCGTTAGATACGTAATGTGTGACCTTAAAGCGGTATCAGCGTTTTGATAAAGGGAGATGACTCCCTGACCCTGCTCCGCGCTTATATTACGTATTTGTCCCTGAATCTCTAAACGTTTAGGAAATTATCAGAACTTTTCTGCACCTGGATGTGGAGATCCAGTGCACTACCCTTACGTTTAATATTCTGTGGTTAACAGTTGCTCTTGTTTTTCTGTGGCACGCACCAAATCTAAATTGCGAGTGAGTATTAAGAAGAATCAATTGTCCCTAATAGCCGTAATTACCACTTTCCTATCTCTTCTCGCTCTGGTGTCCAGTTCAAGAATTACAATCTGCTGCCATGTACCAAGCATCATCTCCCTGTCCATTATTGGAATTGTCAGTGATGGTCCGACGAGGGCCGCTTTTACATGAGATCTCCCGTTTCCGTCTCCCCACCTGGTATCATGGGTGTATTCAATTCCTGAAGGAGCAAGAATTGAAAGGGACCTGTTTAGATCTTTAAGTACTCCTGGTTCATATTCGATGGTAGTAACCGCTGCCGTTGAACCGGTCACAAATACTGATACAAAACCATGAGTTATTCCAGACTCCCTGACCACGTCATGAACCTTACTTGTCAGATCAATAACATCTCCCTCACCTGATGTCGTGCAGGATAGAATCTTTTGGACCATATCATACCGTTGCTATGAAATTTAAAAAAATGTTGCTCAAACACCCCTCTTGAGAGTTTTGTCCAGGAGGGGAGTTCTCGTTAATCAGAAGAAGAATTAAAATTCCTATCTGATTGATTTTATGAGTAATTTCCGAAAAATGCAGGCGGTTCATTTCTGTGTATCATCATCCACAGAAGCCTTACTCCATCAGGAGAAAAAGAAAGAATTTTGGCCTTTTTCCAAGATTAGTTCAGTTTCTTGATAACTTTATTTGCAATTTTGAGGGCGCAATAATCACCGCACATCGTGCATGCTTCCCGGTCTGCTGGCATCCGGTCTGATCTGATCTGTCTTGCCCGGTCCGGATTGATTGCGAGGTTATACTGGGCATCCCAGTCAAGATCGCGTCGTGCATGGCCCATAGCGAGATCCTGATCCCGTTTTTTCAGTTTTATCATATCTCCGATATGTGCTGCAATACGGCTGCTCATGACGCCCTCATATACGTCTTCTACATTAGGAAGAGCAAGATGCTCAGCAGGTGTCACATAGCAGATGAAATCAGCGCCATATGAAGATGACATCGAAGCTCCGATTGCAGCGACTCTATCATCATACCCTGGAGCGATATCAGTAACAATCGGTCCAAGCATATAGAATGGCTTGTTTCCTGACATCCTCTTCATCAGTTTCACATTTGTCTCGATCTCATCCAGTGGCACGTGACCCGGACCTTCAACTATTACCTGAATCCCTTTTTCGCTTGCCCTGTCTCCAAGTTCAGCATTGATGATCAGTTCCTGAATCTGGGCACGGTCTGTTGCATCATGCACTGCACCGGCACGCATACCGTTTCCGGTAGAGAGGGTGACTTCGTGCTCCTTGAGAATTTCGCAAAGATAGTCGAACTCAGAAAAGAGTGGATTTTCTTTGTCATTGTGTAGCATCCAGGCAGTCATAAATGCACCACCACGTGAACACAGACCTCCATGACGTCCCTGTCTTTGCAGGCGCTCCAGTGTGATCCGGTTAATACCGGTATGGATTGCCATAAAGTTCGTACCGAGTTTTGCCTGCTCTGCAGTTATTCGGAAGAGATCATCCTCCCGCATATGGATGACCGCACCGTCTTTTCTGGCAGCCTCAATAAATGCCTGGTAGAGGGGAACTGATCCAACAGAGAGGGGTGTAGCTTCTATCACTCTTTTTCTGACATCGACAAAATCTCCACCTGTTGAGAGTTCCATAAGGGTATCTGCACCGGCACGTTCACCAGCCTTTGCCTTAGCAACTTCCAGGTCTACATCAACAATATCTGAGGAAGTACCTACCGAGCAGTTCACTTTCGTGCGCAGTCCTTCTCCAATACCGCAGACTTTTACCTTGCGGTAGGGGGATAATGGGATAACAATATGGCCGGCAGCGATGCCGCGTCTGATAAAATCTTCAGTTACACCTTCCTGGGCTGCAACATTTTTCATCTCTTCGGTGATGATGCCTCGACGAGCATCTTCAACTATTGACATATCTTATATGTTTTGTAATGAGATAGATAAAGGCTTGTTTTTCAAAAAGGGGACAAAAGTTAGGTTTCCTGCAATGAAACAAAAATTGCGTAATATGTTGCCAGTTTCAAAGCCTCCTTGCACTTTCCCTGAACTGAAAGATAAATGGAAACAGTGATGAAAAAAGGACACCAATCTGTATATTGCAATGACCGATCCAATTCTTATTAATCTCGGTGGCTTTGTACCTCTTAGTACTGTTGACTGGAGGGGCAGATCGGTCTGTGTCATTTTTTTTCGTGGGTGCCCGGTAAGGTGCTGGTATTGCCACAATCCTGGAATTCAGGGTGGAACAGACATGGTTTCAGCTGATGAGGTCCTGCGTATGGTCAGGGAATCCAGCCTTCTCATCAGCGGAGTAATTTTTTCCGGAGGCGAAGCAACAATGCAACCAAAAGCACTCTTTTACCTTGCTGAAGAGGTAAAAAAGATGGGGCTTTCTACCGGTTTACACACCAACGGAGTTTTTCCTGAAGTTATCAGCAGATTGATTGATAACAAACTCCTCGATCTCATCGCACTCGATAGCAAACCGGAATGGAATCTCAACACCGTAAAAGGGAAGGAGCGGGCACTTGGATCTGACGTGAAAAAGTCTCTTGCGATCTGTACAAAAGGCTTTCATGAAGGTAGGCTCCCTCAGTTTCAGGTTGTACTCACCCTTTTTCCCGGATGCATAGAGCAAGTGTCCCTTGTCATCCCGGAGATAGCTGAAGATGTTGATCTTGTTCTTCAGCAGGGGACATACATAGGGATTAGTTCTCTGACACTTTCTGATCTAAAAGCAATTGCAGATCAGTTTGGCAGAACAGTTAGAATCAGGACACGTGAAGAAGGGGAAATCAGGTATGAAGGTACTAGGGATAGTGGGGATGCCGGGATCCGGTAAAGGTGAATTTTCAGCAATTGCTGAAGATCTGGGCATTCCTGTCATTGTTATGGGCGATGTTATCAGATCAGAGGTGCAAAAGGCAGGCCTGCCTCCTGTCGATGGGAGTATGGGTGTTATTGCCAGAAAACTCAGGGATGAACATGGCATGGCTGCCATTGCGAAGGTATGCATACCGGTCATTGAATCACAAAAGGCTGGTGTTGTACTAGTCGATGGAATCAGGGGAGATGCTGAAGTCAGGGAGTTTTCCCGGCACTTTCCCCATTTTACCCTTATTGCCATAGATTCCCCTCTTGCCATCAGGTTTGAACGACTTTGCACCCGGGGCCGTTCAGATGATCTCACTGATATCAGTGAACTCTCTGCACGTGATGAGCGTGAATCATCTTTTGGTCTACGCTCTGCAATGGATCTAGCCGCTGTCCGGGTCCGGAACTGTGGGAGTCTTGATGATTACCGTGCAGCGGTTAGATCATCTCTTACGCAGATAATAGGAGCAATATGAATATCCACCCGTATTTTGGGTCATCAGCAAAAGTCTGGGATGATATCTCCTGGATATATGAAATTGAAGATGCAGGTTTTGCAGGCTGGGAGATCTGTGCTGATGGGAACTACCATTTTGGCAGGACTGAGTCGTACACGTCGGTAATTGAAACACTTGCCAGTACCAGTCTGAAGGCCACGGTTCATGCTCCGTATGGGGATCTGAACCCTGCTGCAATAAATGAGCCAATATGGAAAGAAACAGTCAGGCAGATCTCTGACTGTATCAAAAAAGCAGCACCGATAACTAACCGGGTCACTATCCATCCCGGATACCTTTCGTGCACTGGAAAACTAGTTCCCGGCAAAATCTGGGAACTGCAGAAAGAAGCGTTGAAAATCTGGGGACGTGTGGGTCTTGAGTACGGGGTCCTTGCCTGTATTGAAAATATGCCCGGTATCCCTGATTTTCTTTGTCAGTATCCTGAAGAGATTCTCGGTCTGATTGAAGGGATAGAAGGAATCGGATTTACTATTGACTTTGGACATGCAAATACTATCGGGAAAGTAGACGCCTTTAGAAAATATATTGGTCAGGCATCGCATGTGCACATCCATGATAACCAGGGGAAATCAGATGAACACTTACCAATTGGTGCCGGAACAATAAACTGGACCCGGCTTTCATCAGATCTGATGAATAAGTACTCAGGGATTGTGGTGGTTGAAGGGCGTTCCATTGCTGAAGCAAAGCAGTCATATGCGAAAATCAGGGGGTGGGTATCATAGCCGGGGAGACGCTGCAGGTATTTTTCCTTGGAACATCCGGCGCTCTGCCAACGATATCGCGGAGTCTTCCCTGCCTGCTTATAAAATGGGGTTCTCATGATCTTCTTTTTGACTGTGGTGAAGGTGCACAGCGACAGATGATGAAAGCAAGAACTGGTTTCTCTTTTGAATCAATTTTTGTAACTCACTGGCATGCAGATCATTTTCTTGGAATCATCGGGCTTATTCAGACGATGTCTTTTTCAGGTCGGGAAGAACCACTCACGATATACGGGCCTGATGCAGTCCATGAGATGGTGAGCGATATTAAACAGATCTGTCGAAACCGGATAAAATTTCAGATTGAGTCTAAACGGGTAAGACCTGGCGAAACCCTGATTTTTGATGGATATTCGATTCATCCTATCGCTACTGACCATGGAATCCCGGGGCTTTCCTATATCTTTGAGGAAAATATGCGGCCTGGAAGGTTTGATCGGGAACAGGCGATTGCTCTTGGTGTCAGGCCCGGTCCACTCTTTGGGAGACTTCAGCGTGGGGAAGATATTGTGCTCAATGTTGAAGGATTGGAACAGGTAATTTCTCCCGGGATGGTGATGGGCCCGCCGCGACCGGGAAGAAAGATAATTTATTCTGGTGATACCCGTCCGATAACTGCAGATCTGCTCGATCATGGGGAATTTGCAGATCTGCTTATCCATGATGCTACCTTTGATGATGCTGAAATTGATCGTGCACGTGAATTTATGCATTCAACTGCCGGAGAAGCTGGAGAGGTTGCAACTGCCCTCAAAGCCGGGCGTCTTGCTCTCTTTCATATCAGCACCAGGTATACATCTGCAGAAAATCATCTGCTTGACGCAAGAAAGAAGTTTACCGGAGAACTCTGTGCCCCAGATGATCTGACGATGCTCGATATTCCGTTTATTGATCGTCCGTGCCCATGAGTTACTGATATTTCACGTTGTATTTTTTTCAATTTTTTATTTTGTTTTTTCTGAATTTTCTTCGATATTTTTCTTCCTTGCTTATACCTGAAAGTGAGTTGGTTTTAAGTCATTCAAACATCCACTATAATGAGATCGGTAGATCGCTTCGCCCTGCACCCCCTGAATTTTTTGGGAAAATCAATTATAAGTCAGACCGTTGCGATATGACCGATGCCGGTGGATTGTACGTATGCCAAAAGAAGCAGAAACTATAGTATTTAGTCTGGGAGATGGGTGCAGTCTCGCTGACGTAGTCGTTGGTAAGACATATTCAGGTATTGTTCAGGGATTTGCAACCTTTGGTACCTTTGTGTACCTGAATAATTCAACAAAAGGGCTTATCCATAAGAGTAATATGATGACAACCCACCAGGAAGGGGACACTATTCTGGTGCGTGTCAACACCATCAGGGATAATGGAAATATTGATCTTCAGGAAGTAATTATCTCCTCTTATCAGATTCAACCGGTTGTCTGTAAGAAAAGGACTGTCTCTCTGGGTGAACTTAAGAGCAAAGTCGGACGCAGGGTGATGATTGAAGGGGTTATCGCACAGGTTAAACAGACCTCCGGGCCCACAATTTTCACCTTTATTGATGCAACCGGCTCTGAGAATGGGGCTGGCTTTATCGAGGCAGGTAAAAGGGCCTTCCCTGATGCAGACCAGGGAGATGTCGTTCGTGCTTCCGGGGATGTTATGCAGCGGGGGGGACAGGTTCAGATAGAACTTGAAAATATTACTGTCCTTAAGGGTGCTGAAGCAGATGAGGTACTTGCAGGAATTGATCGGGCCATTGATGCCCGGGCAGAACCGGCAGATATCCCCCTTCTTGTTGAGAGCGAAGTGCTTGAGAAACTCAGGCCTGCTATGAAGAAAATTGCCCGTCTTATCCGTCGTGCAGTTTTCACAGCTCAGCCAATCCTTCTTAGGCACCACGCAGACGCTGATGGGATTTGTTCCGCAGTATCAATAGAACAGGCAGTAATCGCTCTGATTAATGAGTCAGGGGGAGATTATGACTCTGATTATTTCCTTTTCAAGCGTGCTCCTTCAAAGGCTCCTTTCTATGAGATAGAGGATATTGTCAGGGATCTTGACTACGCAACCAGGGATAACATCAGATTCGGACAGAAGATGCCGCTGGTTCTCCTCACTGATAACGGATCAACCGAAGAGGATCTTCCTGCTATGAAGATGGCAAAGGTGTATGGTATTCCGATGATCGTTTTCGATCACCATCATCCTGATGAAATTGTTGATCAGTATCTTGAGGCGCATGTTAATCCGTATCATGTAGATGGTGACTATGGTGTCACTGCCGGAATGCTTGGGACTGAAATTGCACGTCTCATTTGTCCGAGTGTTGACAGGCAGATTCGCCACATCGCCGCTGTTGCCGGTGTGGCCGACCGGAGTGAAGCACCAGAGAGGCACCGTTATCTTGAGTTATCAGCAGATAAGTTCTCTGAAGAGGAGTGCAAACGTATCGCGCTGGCGCTTGACTATATTCAGTTCTACCTCAGGTTTAATGATGGAAAGGAACTGATAAAAGATATCCTTGATCTGAACGGAAATCATGAACGGCATCTGCAGATGGTTGCGCTGCTTGAAGAAGAAGCGAATGCTGCAATCACAGAACAGGTAAAGACGTGTATGCCGCACGTTGAGCATAGTGTTCTTAGCAGTGGCGCTCATCTGTTTAAGATTGATGTCGAAATTCATGCTCACAAGTTTACCTTCCCGCCGCCGGGCAAGACATGCGGTGAAGTTCATGATCGTCTCTGTCAGCAGTATGTCGGAGAACCTGTGGTTACGCTTGGATTCGGACCCGATTTTGTCGTGCTCAGATCCCGTGGGGTTCTTATGAACATTCCTCAAATGGTTCGCGAACTTCGTGATATGCTTCCTGGAGCCGGAGTGAATGGTGGCGGGCATCTCGTTGTTGGAAGTATAAAATTCGTTGAAGGAATGCGTCCGGAAGTGACCGCACGGCTGACAGAAAAGATTTCTGAGTTCTCAATCGGCTAACTTTCTGTTTTTTTCCGTGGAGTTTTATAATGATTAATCATTGACATTACCGTACCTTTATATGTCTAAACTCATATCTCTATGTACGCTGATGGAGGTAAAATAATGCCATCACCCACACGTTTGAGGGAAAAGTATAATGAGACGCAGACGCGACTCATCACTTATCTCCGGAATGGTCTTGGATCAGGCAGACATTACTTTAAGTCCAAATACATTGCAAAAGATTTGGGTCTGTCTTCCAAAGAAGTAGGCACCAATATGGCAATTCTGGCAGAAATCTGTCAGGAAATATCCATAGTCAGGTGGAGTTATTCAAACAGCACCACCTGGATGGTGAGTCCTGCAAAGAATTAAACCTTTTTTTAACTAACTATTGGGTCTGATGAAGATCATTGCATCCTTTGAGTCACCACTAGAATTTGTAGCAGATATTAATGAAGAGAAGGACTGTCTGATGTCTCAGGACAATACTCAGAATGATCCGGCAACTCTCTGGTATAACATTGATGTTCCTAAGGGCCATGGTCTTGTTCCTGGCGACCGTGTTCGGATTACTGTTGAAAAAATTGAGTGAGGACATGAATCCTGAATTCTTCGGGGTTTAAACATCTCATCCTTGAAAAATTGTTATTCTTTATTTTTTATTTCCCTTCTTTTAAGAGGATGCAGGCCATTGCTCCGTCGCACTAAGAAATATGCTGCCCCCAGACTTGCCATAAGGAGAGCCAGGCCTAAAAGTTGCAGTTCGGTTATATCATTCGTATCTAAAATAATGATTTTCCGTGCAACTGCGATGACAGCAACCATGATAATTACCTCGACGTGAATAACATTATCCCGAAGGTATGCAAGAATAGTTTCAAAGAATTCGATTCCTATCAGGACCAGAAGGAACAAACTGAAAATATCCAGAATTTCTTTGTGCTCAAGTAATGGCAACGGACCATCTAGTAAGTAGAGAAAAATGATATATGCCAGATCCATGACTGATGCAATCAGGACAAGGGCGAGTAATAAGAGTAATACTCCATAGAGCACTTTTTCGAATTTAGATATCAGGCTTAGCATAAATTCTCGTATTTGTTATTGGATGTTGGTGACAAGGAACCTTTCGGTCCTGCGGATGGATATAATCTTGGAACTAAAAGAGGAGGGAGAGGGTTTTAATGCCTGTGTGTTTCTCCATGCTGGGAGATATCAAGACCGACATATTCTTCTTCAGCAGTTACCCGCAGACCTATTAATTTGTCAACAATAAGAGCCAGGATCCATGTTCCAATAAATGAATATGCCAGAACGATAAAGGCTCCACCAAGTTGAAGAATTAACTGACTTCCACTCCCGGCAATGAGTCCGTTTATTCCACCCACCGATGCAGTTGCAAACAACCCGACTGATATTGTTCCCCACAAACCCCCGGTTCCGTGAATTGCCCATGCATCAAGGCTCTCGTCCCATTCCTGCCCTAACCTGAATAATAGTGCATAATAACAGAGAATACCAGATACTCCGCCGATTATTACTGCTTCCATAGGGCCTACAAAACCGGCAGCAGGTGTTATCGCGCCAAGTCCTGCTATGGTGCCTGAAATCATGGAAAGAGAACTTGGTTTTCCTTTGAACCATGCGATAAACATGTACGAAAAGGTTCCGGCAGCAGCAGCGATGTTTGTAACAATAAACGCATTTACTGCGATAGCATTTACTGCAAGAGCACTGCCTGCGTTAAACCCGAACCAGCCGAACCAGAGAATCGCTCCACCGATGAGTGTCATCGGGATGTTACATGGCTGGAGTGAATACTCTCCAAATCCACGGCGTTTTCCAATTACGAATGCCAAGGCTAATGCTGAAAATCCGGCACATATGTGGACGGTAATTCCTCCGGCAAAATCAATAACTCCTATGGTCTGTGCCCATCCTCCCCCCCAGATCCAGTGTGCCACCGGATCATAGATAAGGGTCGTCCAGGCGAGCCCTAAAAGTAAGAATGATGATAATTTTATTCGTTCAGCAACTGCAGATGTGACGATAGCAAGTGTTATCGCAGCAAATGCCATCTGAAATATCATAAAGACCAGTTCAGGAAGGTTTTCACCATCCATGGTCACTCCGACAAGTCCGATATGATCCAGACCGCCAATCAGTCCTCCAATATCAGGTCCGAATGCAAGGGTGTATCCAAAAAATACCCATTGGAGAGAGACCAGTGCAAATGAAATGAAGGAGAGAGTCAGCATTGATATGATATTCTTCCGATGCACAAGGCCGGCGTAAAAGAGTCCGACCCCGAAGGTCATGAAGATGACCATTGCTGTACAGATAAGCACGAAACCTGTATCTACGTAATTGACAGCCATTGATGTCCTTCTCTCTTTGTCAGGTAAATTGCCGGGAATCCTGAGGTAACAGATATGGACATACTGATATCCTTGGATTTGAAGCACTGCTCTGACAAATGATAGAAAGAAGTTTATTTCTCCCTAATATAAAGTTTACCTTATTGGTGATCTGATAGGACTTCTCTGAAGGTGGAACTGGTTTGAGTTATTTAAAAAAAAGAGTGTTAAATCTACCGTTATTTTTGCTATTTAACCCGATTTCTCGTGTTTTTTATTTCTGGTGGGGGTGAATATGCAGGACTTCTTCCTCAACTTCTTCGACCTTATGGATGATCTGATCGAGCAGAGAAAGAACTGCTGGCATTACTGCAATAGCGCCGATGAGTGAGAACAGGACTGCAATGATGGTAGTCAGTCCAAACGTACTGATTATTGGGAAATTTGAGAGTATAAGTGCCGAAAACCCGAAGAATGTTGCAAATCCGGATACCATGATGGCAGAACCGATCTTTCTGACACTGTTTTTAATTGCTTCAGTGACATCTGGTGTTTTTTCCCGCTCTTCAATGTAGCGTTCCATCACCAGAATGGTATACTGGCAGGCAATACCGATAGTCATCGACCCAAGACAGGCAGTCATCGGATTATAATCGATACCCAGTACATACATGGCAACTGCATTCCACCCAACGATAGCGATGATCGGCACTATTGGGGTAAGTGCATGAATGTTCCGGTACACCATTCCAAGGAACAGGGCTACAAGCAGGAAACCAAGATAGGTCATTGCTTCTTTACTTTCAATCAGATCATGGATCAGTGAGGTGAAGAGTTCAAAGCTTCCGGTTATACTGGTCTGAACCCCGGGAGGTGGTGGATTGATGGCAATATCTCCGTATATGAGATGTTTCAGGTTGTTTTTAGCTTCGGTTTCAAGCTTAACGGTATACAGCTGAATGACTGCTTCAGTATTTCCATTAATAAACTGATGTCTGGTTCCTGGTGGTATCCTTTCAATTGCAGCATCGAGCTCAGATTGGATCTCAGGCATCTTCCCATCGTTATACGTCACTACATAGTCAGCGATACTTACTGCATTTGTGAGTTTATTACGGGTCTCAAGTTCACGTTCAGTAAACTCTTTCATCCATTTTACTGTATCAAGGGCTAGGACATTCGATCCGTATACGAGAATCGGGACTGGATCAGTTGATCCGACGGTTCTGGATACTTTATCAAGTGTCAACTTGGCTGGCATATCGGCAGGGACGAATGCTTTTTCGTTTGTATCGATTGGGATCTGCGGATCTATCTGAATGCCGATGAAGGCAACAAGAATTACTACCAGCAGTACGGGGACCGGTTTTTTAGAAATACTGACGGCAATTTTTGAAAGTGCTGCATCTACTGCTTCTGCCTGTTTTGACTGACCTGCTGGTTTTGACTTGTAATTAATTAATATTGCAACAAGGGGAAGACCAATGAGTGTAGTCATATAGCAGGAGATAACGCCGATGATACTGACGAGCCCGAAACTTCTAATCATCGGAACCGGTGAGATAAACATCGCAATAAATCCCATCACGGTTGCGAGCATTGCAAACAGAACTGCAGGTCCGGTTTTTGTTATGGTGGTCCGGATAGCGTCGTTCAGTGAACTTATCCTTGCTTCTTCTTCAAGTCGTGCCTGGAACTGAATTGCATAATCAATACCAAGACCTATCATGACTGGGAAGGCTGCAATAACAGCCATGCTTACCTGAATTTTTGCAAGCCCCATAATACCGAAGGTAATGAGGAGGCCGACTACGACCATAAGAACCGGGAGAAATCTGTTACTTACATAACTGAAGAGAATCCCCATTACAATAACCATGAGGACGAGTGCAGCGATGATCAGCGTGGACATCGACTGCCCCATCTCTTTTCCCATTTCTGAGCTGAATGCAGCTTCTCCGGTGAGTTTAACTGAAACTCCGGGTGGAACGGTGGTACTGTCGATGAAAGAAATGATATTTGCCATTACTGATTCTTTTTTCTCCATGCTCAGGCCGGGATTTAACACAATCATCGACATGGTAAGGAGATTCGACGGAACATACCGCTTTAGAACTGAGGGGGATATCTTATCGGTAGCTGCAATTACTTCCCCTGCTGATGTAGGAAGTGTTCCGCCATTTGCATCTTTCATGACATCCGCAACGCTGGTCATGGAAGAAACATGCTGCAGGTTTTCTATCGGCTCCCGAATTGAATCCAGATATGCAAGGACTTCAGGACTTTTTGGGTTATTGCATTCTACGAGAAGGACTAATGTGTTCTGCTGAAATGTATCAGTATAATGGTTGATCTGTATTCCCCTTGCAGATGCCGGGTCCAGGTAGGTGTCATTTCCGGTCACCATGGAGATCATTGTCATACCAAACAAGGATGCCAGAATCAGGACGACAAAAATCTGGAGAATATTTTTTGGCCGATTGATAACAAGATCGGCTATTACTGAAAAAAATGAGCGCATGGTGAATCACCCGCGTTTCGTTCAGGATACCGGGGCCTTACGCCGTGAATAGAGATAGTATGCGCCACCAAGTATGATGACAAGGATTAGTGCAATAATTATCGGATTTCCAAAGATTGCTTCCATTCCCGATTTTTGAATGACATTGATTGGTATTTTTACTGTGTCTGATATCTGGCTGTTATCAAGGGCGTCACGGTATCTGACTTCTGAATCAAGTGCGTAAGTCTTCTTTGTTGACCCAGCTGCTGCTGAAATCTCAAATTTTGCAGCTCCAACTTCCCCTGGTTTGATGTCGCCTAAGTATGCAAGGTCATCGTTGCTTGTAAAGGGGTCTACTGCACTGATACGGGCTTCAGCACTGTATGCAGTTGCATCTCCCATGTTCTGGTAGGTAACTTCTACAACCTTTTTCTGCCCTGGTGAAATTTCTGATGGAGGGCTTGTCACTTTGAAGGCTACTTTCGCCCCAACTGGAATTCCAACTTCTTCTATCGGGGTGTCAAGGGTTTCTCCATCTGTATTCTGGTATGAGATCAGAACCTGGAGCGGATATGTCTGTGGTTCTGCATCTTTGGACACTGAAACCTTGAACTTTGCATCGATCTCACTTCCTGGAACGAATTCACCGATATAGACTGAACTGTCAACAGGCACAACCGGAGAGTTCCCGCTTCTGACTAGTTTGGCGATTGCTTTACTTCCTGCATCAGCTCCACTGTTCTTCAGCGTTAATGTAACAAATCCTGAACCACCGGCGTTAATATTTTCCGGAGTTACTGCAAGAATATCCAGGTTAATCGCTGATTTGACTACCAGCGGAAGCTCAACTGTCAAATCTTTCTTGACATACCGATAGGTCAGACTGTCAGTTCCCTGCTGATCAGCATCGGCCAGATAGGTGTAATGAATGTCAAGGGGGAGAAGATACGTGCCTGCTTTTGCATCATCTTTTACTCTGATGTCAAATTCCACAACAGAACTGTCAGAACCTTTGATATCACCGATCATCCGTGGGTCTGATTTTATAAGAATCGGGGAATCGCCAGAGTTCAACGCTACGGTTACCATTTTTGCTGTGCTTGGGACGTCGTCCCGCTCAACAATCCCTGACTGGACCATTTTCATAGTATTCAGGCCGGTATTCTGGATCATCACCTTCATGGTGACTGTCGTTCCCGGGGAAAACTCGTTACTTCCTGCAATGCTCGCTGCCAGATCTGGTGATCCGGACAGGTACTTGGTTCCGGCAAGAGCCGGGGCAGCGAGCAGAACGGTAATTACCATACTAATCGCCACGAATGTCGATAGTTTTTGCATATGATTTTTCATGATTTTAAATTCCTCATAAATTTCGGGTAATAATTGTACTTCATCAGAGATGCATGTATGGATTTCGCATACTGGTGGTGTCGGTTTTTACATTCTGATAACTTTTCGTTGTGTGGTTTTACATTGCATGCAGGTTTTGTGCTGTTATCTTTAAAGATCTGTTCTTTATGTATATATTCATTTGCTTCATTTGTTACAAATATGTGAATCATATATTATTACAAATGTTTATTGCATATGTGGGTAACTTATTTCTGTTTCACTCTCCTATATGTACAAATGCAACGGAACGCAGAGGAACTTTCCCTGGTAAAAGATCTACTCAGAGCCCATCCGCAGGGCATGAGTATTACTGATATTGCAGAAAAACTAGGGAAGAATAAGCACTCTGTTGGTCGCTATCTTGATATTTTACATGCTTCTGGGCACGTAGATCTGCGAACCTTTGGTATGGCTAAAGTCTATACTCTCTCCTCCCGCGTCCCTCTTTCAGCCCTCCTGAGTTATACCACTGATCTTGTTCTGGTTGTTGATACAAACCTTCGGATAATACAGATAAATGATACATTTCTCTCATTGATCGGTCTTAAGAAAGAACAGGTCATTTTTCAGGATATACTATATCTTCCTGCTCCTGATCCTGTGGTTCTTTCATTTCTTACCGATCTTGCGGGAAGGATAAAACTACAGAAGGATACTGATGAAATTGAGCTCCACACCGATCCAAAACAGTTTTTCTACCTCCAGGTAATTCCTACTGTTTTTGATGATGGAACCAGTGGAACAACTGCAATCTGTAAAGATATCACTACAGAGCGAAGGGCCATTACCGAGATGCGTGAGGCTAATGAGTTCTTTAATGATTTGATTGAGAATCTGACTGATGGAATTATCGTTGCCGAAAAGGATGATATTATTTTCATCAATGATCGGTTTGTTGAGATCACCGGGTATACTAAGGAAGAGATTGCGGTAATGAAACCCTGTGATATCGCAGCAGAGGGTGAGCGGGAACGATTTAACTGCAGGTACCGGGCGATGGAGGAAAAGCCTTCCTCCCTTCAGGATTTTAGTTTCTGGGCAGAACGAAAGGACGGAGAATTCAGGTACCTCAATGTCAGGATGTCAGAAGTCTGGTATGGCGAAAAACTTCGGTATTATGTGCTGATATCAGATATGACAGAGCAGAGGGTTAGAGTGGAGCAGGAAAACCTCCAGTGGACGATTATGCGCCGGGTTGTGGATCAGATTTCCCACCCTATCTATTGTTACCACGCAGATGGAACGTTTTTCCTGGTAAATGAATCTTTTTGTAAAATTTACGGGTTTTCCTGTCTGGATGATATGATGGGAAAACGTCTGCAGGATATTTTTTCCAATGACATTTCTACCTCATTTACCGCTGGTGATGATCAGCTCATTATGAAAGGTGGCAATGATTTACAATCAGTTCTGGTGCCAGGCCCGGATGGGTTGGTTTCATATCCTGTTGAAAAATCTGCAGTACATGTTGGCGAAAGCGGTGGCACGTATATATTTGGGATTATTCTTACCAATTGTGCAGGTTTTCCCTCAGAATTGAAAATGTTCATGCCTTGATTCTCTCTTTCTCTGGTACATCTGTGCACCTCTTATGATTTGAAAGCAGGTATGGCAGACACATCATGGTAAGGTGAGAAATTAGCCTTTAAATATTGGCACAATAATCTGCTGATATCTTTTCTGACCCATACCTATGTATAGTACGATAACCGTTCCTTGTATACGCAGACGTAGAGGTGGTTCTCCCCGGCACTCTGGGGGGAAAGACCGTTCGGTACGATGGGACGCTGGATATCATCCAACATTTGGGAATCCTTCGGTGACATGGTAATCGCATCGGGCTACCTTAGTTACGAATGCTAAAAAAACCGTGATCGCGTTATGGAAGGAAAGAAGTTATACGTCGGGAACCTCACATATTCAGTAAGTGAGGACCAGCTCAGAGATTTATTCGCAGAGTACGGCACTGTTGAAAGTGTCAAGGTTATCGAACAGAAAGGATTCGCTTTCGTTGAGATGGGTTCTTCTGAAGAAGCACAGGCAGCTCTTGATGCTCTGAATCAGAGTATTTATGAAGGGCGCACCATGCATATTGACGAAGCAAGACCTATGCAGCCCCGCCGTGACTTTGGTGGCAGTGGCGGACGCTCAGGCGGCAGCGGTGGATATGGTGGCCGAAGTGGTGGTAGTGGCGGTTACAGCAGTGGCGGCTATGGCGACTCCGGACGGGGCGGCCATGGTGGTCGGAGCGGTGGCAGCAGCAGCGGCGGCTACAGCGGTGGAAACCGAAGGAAATACTAATTCCCCTCTTTTATTCCTGTAAATTTCCGTTCGCATATTTTCAGCACGTTGTATCTTTCTGGATTTGTTTTTACTTCAATACTCCTTAGCCTTTCGAAATGCATAATTGACTTCTTCCCATGCTTTATCTATAAGTCTTTTATAGTATCCGGTGTCCACTCCGTTAGGGTCAAACGCAGGATCTGCCTGGGTTCTTTTCTCATCTCTGACAATATATGATGCATCCATTCCGGGTTTGAGTTTTACTCCGTGGGATTTGTAGGTCTCAAGTACTGCCTGGGCGATGCACCGTTTCCCATAGTCTTCCCTGCCTATTCGCCGGGTGATAACAAGATCTGCAGGATTAGCCCGGATAATTTCATCCCGGTACCGGGAATATATTTTTTCTGCCTGTGAATGGAGTCTTCCCAGTTCTTCTATCTCCTTTGCGCAGGACATCAGATGAAAGATTTCATGTTGCATTCGTTGGACATAGGGTGGGCTGCTCCTCCTGCGTGCGGCAACTCCCCGGAATTTCATCTCTCCTGATTTGAGTCTTCCATAGTAGTTGCTATAAGATCCGGTCCCGTCTGCCTGGGGGAGAAAAACTATCCAGTCATATACTTCATACTCTGTTTGAAATTCAGTCAGTTCTTCTATCGCGTCAGCGATCTGCTTCGGACTACACTGCTGGACAAAGAGGCAGTCGATAATTCCATGCAGAACTTTTCCCTGCATTGTTTCAATCAGGGTGATACATTCCTGTAAAACATCGGTTGCCTTCAGGGTAATCTGTTCATGTACTTCGATTCTTCCAAATCGTGCATTTTTATATCCTGTATATCCAAAACAGGTCACCAGCATCCATTTAAGTATGCCATCCATTCCTGCATACCGGGGATCGATTTTTTTACGCTTTTTTGTTTCAAGTCTGAGCTGAAGTACCGGCTTTAGAACTGCAGACAAAAATCCATTTCGCTTCGGGTGATCTAACGTTTCGGGAGAGAGATTGTATTTTACCATGATGGATGGGTAAAAGGAGGTGAAATCAATCTGGGTTACTCCTTCGTAAACTCCCGGTTCTGGCTGAAGTGTCAGACCACCCCGGTATTCAAGCCGCATATCATCTTTATTTCTATGTGTTTCTGCATCGTTTTTTCTAAATGGGACCGCTATTCCCCGCGATAGCGCTTCGTATACTTCATAACTGGAAATTATGGTTCCGGGTGTGAGTCGGCAGGTCAGGTTTGGTGAGAGGCCGGTGAGCCGGGATGCGAGCAGGATACCCCTGATATCGCCTTCCCGGTACATAAAACTCTGCCGCGTGTCAACAATCAGCCTGCCTTCAGGCATCTGTGCGCCGAGACGGTGCTCCATCCTTCCATAACTGTAGTATGATCTCGATGAGAGTGATCGAAATCTCCCTGTTCTGCTCAGGGTGTTGTGCAGTCCCATCTCCCGGGCACAGGAACAAATCTTTGCTGACCAACAGTCATAGTCAGGAAAAAGGATAACATCAGGGTCATGGGATTGTATCGTGTCAAAGAGATCATCTATAAGCTGGCGTAGTGGCCCGTTAAGAATAACGTCTCTTCCCTCTGTGGTTATTGATATTGATTCCGGATGATCTGATCTGTGTGGATTTGCACTACACGTTATCTCCATTGTTGCCAGAGGGAGTTCAGGGTCAATGATGAACCGGTCAGATCCTGCAAACCCCCCTGGAGCGGTTTTGTGCTGTGCACAATATCTTTGTTCTGGCCGGATGTCTACGTTATAGAGCTTTACCTGATGCCTGGTCTGCTGCTCAATTTTTTCTGCAACTTCCCGTCCGGCCTGGATTGCATATCCGTCTAATTCTCCATATATTGTTTTGATGCAGCATTCTTTCATCTGAAATAGCGATTCTAATTCTTCAATCATAGAATAATGAAGGTGTGGGTCAGGGAATGAGACAAGGAATTGTGGCATATACTCATGAGGGGTGCACATGAGCGATCCGTTGCATATTTCAAAGAGTATGATCCCGTCTGAAGATCTGCTGATATCGAGGATAAATGAATTGTTTTCATCTGATACTGCAGTCATGATCTTATGTCCAGGGTCTGTTGTTTTGATGTCACTTTGTTTTTGATTCTGGTCTGTATTTTATGTGGTGTAATTGCACATGCCACACGGTTGGCATAGGGTTCTATCTGACTGAGCCAGATATCGGGTATGAGTGCAAAAAGGACTATTGATCCTCTTTCTGCTGCCCGTTGACGGCATCGCTCTCCTACTGGTATTATCAGGTCACTATTATCATCATACAGACCCCGGTCATGTTCAAAGAGGGTGAGTGGCTCTTCGATTTCTTCAAGAATTGAGAGCATCTGGTATGCGGTGAGTGCCCTTCTGACTTTAAATCTGTCTGAATCAGCGGTAATACCGGGAAGCACCTGCGGATAGTTTCCACAGAGGTACAGTACCCGGCCCTGATGCCTGGTCAGCAGTGTGTTGAGCGCTTCGCATATGATTGGACCTGGAGCGATGATTATTGAGAATGTGCCTGGTGTGAAGGAGAACCAGGGATGAATGCTGGCAGGCATGGCTTACGAGGATCCTAAAACCTCGTATCTAAAGGTGAGGTAAACAGGGTGAAAGTGAAGGGGAAAAAATTAACGCTGTGGATTTGGCAAGATATCTGAAATTGAACGCTGGGAATCTATGATTACACTTTTGCTTACATGTCCCTGACAAAGGTGCTGATGAAGGGTAATCATGGTAACTTGGTTGAATATTCGTGTTTATCTATGTTTTTGTCGAAATTACCTGGTTTTAACTGGTGCAATGAGTCGCAACTGAAAAAAAGAGTTGGACAATTAATCTTCTATCTAACGCACAGCGCTATAGTGCGGCTGACCACTACTTCAATATGCTTTCGTTACTCTGCTTTTAACTTTCTGCCTCCTCTTATATCCGTTCTGGCGGTACATACTTAGAAGAACAATGACGATCTATACCGTCTGCCAGACTAATGTAGTCAGTGTGTCACCTCACACCACCATCGCATTTGTATCGGATTTGATGAAACAGAAGAATATCGGATGTGTTATCATCACCGAAGATCACAAGCCGGTGGGTATTGTCACTGATCGCGACCTGGCGCTCAGAGTTGATCTCACCGCAGCAGAAAAAGCCGTTGATCCGATATCTACAGTAATGACTCATGAAGTCTGTACTATCAGAAAGGATACCGGTATATTTGAAGCAGTACAGGTAATGAAGTCCTCACGTGTTCGCAGGCTGCCTGTTGTTGATATGGGTGGAAGACTCGTCGGTCTTATCACTGTTGATGATATCGTCCGGCTGCTTGCTCGTGAGCTTGGAGAGATTGCACGGGTAATCGGCAACGAAAGCCCGAAGATTTAAGGTTTCCCTGAAAAAAATTATTCAGGGGTTTGCTTTTTTTTCATGGACATTTTTTGTTTGATCAACCGAGACAAACTGAGGATTGTTTGCTCACTCCAGTTGAAGTTGTTCTTCGTCTGATATTATGTCATCTGTGATTGCCGGTCTGATATGTTCATGCATAAGTGGTGGAATTAGTTCGTAGTAATCTGCTACTGCCTGTGAGCCTTCCATGATTAGTGCATAATGGGCTTGACCCCATTCCGGATAAATTAATGAACCGATAACTGCCGCATCCTCTGTTCCCCTGACGTATGTCTGCTGGTATGACATTTTTTCATTATCTGTTGTAATTATCGGGTCTTTGGTCATGCAGATGCGAAATCCGAGTTTACTCATGTATCCGGCCTGGAATGTTTTTATCTCGTCTTTTGTCATCTCCTTGTGTGTCTGATCAAGAATATATTTTATCCGGGTTTTTTTATCCGGGGAAGATGCGGTAAATGCTGCATTATCCGGGTTTTCAGTTTCGTTTTTTTCACTTACAACGCTCCACCCATGTGGAATATCAGTCAAAGCCCAGGGACGCATCTCTTCGGGCTGCCAGATGTCAGCTGATACGGGTGTGGATCCGGTAAGTATAATTATCGCTGCCAGAATAATTTTCAAAATTGGTATTCTGACCCTCATTGCTTGTATATCTAAAAAAGTTTCCCTATTATTCATGTGGATTAGTTTGTACATCTATGGGTAAAACGTCTTGTGGAATGTATAAGGGCGTTTGTGTAAAAAAGTTCTTATGGTTCCATCAGGGGTCCCTGACAAATGGATGTAACAGAGTTTTTATGTAAAAAATGAAGGACTAATTATTTCCCGATATTGAACCGTTCCATCTCACGTGTAATCCCGTCAAGGGCAACAGTAGCCTCATTAATTGCCTGAGCAATACAATCAAGAGAAACTGACGATTCCTCAGTAAGAGCCGCTGTGTTTCCCAGTTCATTGATTGTAGCCTCAAATGATGCATGGAGTATTGCGACCGCTTTCATGATCTCTTCAACAGCATCAACCTGGTCACCGCATGAAGATGTGACAACCTCAATACGGGAGGTAATTTCATGAATATGTCTGGTTATTTCAGAAAATACTTGCAGGATGTCAGAAACAGCTTTTCCACCTTCAGTGATTTGTTCGGTTGATGCCTTTATTGTTCCTCCCATCAGGCTGGATTTTTCCTGTAGCCGGGTGATAATATCGCGTATTTTCTCAGCTGATTGTTGTGATTCGAGTGCAAGTGCTTTGACTTCACCTGCAACGATAGCAAATCCCCGCCCGGCCTCTCCAGCACGGGCAGCTTCTATCGCTGCATTTAATGCGAGAAGACTTGTCTGGTCAGCAATATCTGTAATAATTTCTACGATTTGACCTATTGCCTTCATCTGTCCTTCAATTTCTTTGATGATGATTCTGGTTTCCTCATGAGAGGTGAGGATGGATTTCATACCGGTGTCTGCACGGACACTGAATGCAGATCCTGTATCTGATAATTGTTTTGACTGTTCGATGATTGTAGCAAGATCAATTGCCTGCTCAGATACCTGCGTTCCGGTTGCTGCTAAATCAGTAATGGATATCTGGATCTGATCAATCCCGGTTTTACTCAGTTCTGCCTGTGTACTGAGCAGCGTTGTCCCTTTAGCAATCTGCTGCGATCCTGATGCAATCTCTTCGACGCTTGCGTTTGACTCTTCCATCTCTTTCATAAGGTCATGGATCTGCACTCTGAGTTTCCCAATAAGCATGCCAAGTTGCATCCCTATTTTGTCCATCGCAGTTTTAAACTGGATAAATTCACCTGATACTGCAATATGATCGCTGAACCGTGCTGAAAAATCACCTTCAGCATATGCGGATGCGAGCCGCATTGCTTCTGTGAGGGGTTCAAATGCTGCATCCAGTGTAGAATTCAGGGCACGGATTACTTCCTGATTGTCTTGACTAAAACCTGTGCAGTCTCCTCTTATATTAAGTTCTCCGGCTGATGCAGCCTGAGCAATGGTGGTTATTTCCCTAAGGACTGCCTGTCTTTCATCTCCTGCTTTTCTGACATGAGTAAGGGTCTGACTGAGGTTTTCTGTCATCTGATCAAATGCCCTGCCAAGTTCTGCAATCTCATCTGAGCCCTGGGGGTTAATCCGATGCGTCAGATCCCCCTCTGATATTGTCTTTGCTGCAGAGGTTATGTCCTGAATTGGTCTGGTTATGGACTTGGCAACCATGAAGAGAAGAAACAGCCCGCCAGCTGATATGAGGATGCCAAAAAGAATCAGGATGGATGTAAGACTGATGGCGTCCTCTGAAAGTACTTCTGCCGGTACAATTATCATGACCGACCAGTGTGTCTCCGGATTTCCAACGATCACCGGGGCGGTAACACCGAAATAGTTACCAAGTCTGAATATTTTGTTGGAATCTGTTGTAAGAGCTTCCTGAATATCTTCTGGTGATACGCCGAGATGGGGAGCTATCTCTTCAAGGGGCTTTCCTACCAGATTTGCATCTCCGGTAACTCCTGCTACTGTTCCATCATTGCTGACGATGATCATCTGTCCCCTTCCCTCGTACAGGTGTGCTTCATTTGCGAGCAGGTCAAGGTCAGCAAGTGTGAGGTCAATTCCACAGATCCCGATAAACACTCCGTCCTTTATGATCGGAGATATGGTTGATGCCATGAGAATGGGGGTTCCCTGTGACTCTTCGATGTACGGGTTTGTCAGGGTATTAAGGTGGGTTTTTTGTGGAATTGTATAGTAGTCTAATTGGTAATCAGTAGCAGCGTCATCTGACTTTGGATCGTACATCATCCGTACTGGTTTGCCCTCCTCGCGGTACCAGTACTGGTTCATCCTTCCTGTTGCTGAATATCCGTCTCTTCCTGCATATTTTGCGTCAGCGTTGTCATATGCATTTGCTTCAAACATGAGATATACACCATTATAGAGAGGATTGTCTGTAAGTATCTGACCTAAAAGCGGGATAATGTCCTCTCGGGGTATTTGTTTTTGTGTATGCACCGTTCCAAGCAGAATTGAAACCAGATTATCCGAGGTCTTCATCGAGCTTTGGAGGGTAGATCTAACCAGTTCGGACTGGTAATCTGCAATACTGGTTAATTCAGCTTCAGCGTTGGATACTGAAGATGAATAGGTAGAAAAGGCAGCAAAAAGGATGATTACTCCAGCAACAAGGATGAGGGCTATTGAACCTGCAAGGAGGATCTTCTTGTTAATGGTAGTTACAGAGAAGAGATGACGCATATACATACATATGAAATATTCATATATATGATATCGCTTCTGATATTTGTAAAATTGCTTCTTTATAGGTGATTAAATTTTTTTTGAATATCCTATTATTCTTTAACAAGCTAAGCAATGACAGGACGATCTGTGCCTCAGTGACTTGGATGTCAGCTGCACAACACATAACTTCAATCAGGAATGAGAACAGATACTATTGTCTGAATCTTCTTAGGGCAGCCTTATGAATTCACACATAGTAACTAGCGAGCATCTCCTTCTTACCGGGGAGCAGATGGAAGAGATCTGGGAACTTGGAAATGCAGGAGCAAAAAAAGCCGCAGAATCTCTTTCTACAATGTTATGCAGGGATATATCAATTCACGTCCCTTCAATTCTGATGGTGGATCTCGCTCATCTTCAGGATCATATCGATGATTCACTTGCTGCAATGGTTGTTTTTCAGATCAAAGGGCAGGTTTCGGCCGGAGGCTTTCTGGTACTTCATGTTCCCAAAACCTCTATCCTGAAGTTATCAGGTATTATGCTTGGCCAGCCTGAAGGGGAGCGTGAAATAGATGAGATGGATATGAGTATGCTCCATGAGATCGGTAATATCATGACCTCGGCATATCTTGATGCGTGCGCTACTCTCCTTTCGATAATTCTTCTTCCATCTCCTCCACAGATGGCAATAGATATGGCTCATGCGGTCCTTGCTACGATTATTGCAACTCATGAGATGGAGGATAATGCTGATCAGGTTTTATTTTTTAAGACAGAGATGACTTGCTCTGAGAAGGAAATCGATGCAGAATTATTCCTTCTGCCAAGTCGTGCTCTTCTTACTGAACTGCTTGAACGGTTTAGGAGAGTTAAAAAATCTCAAAATGGTTCATAATCTGCAATACCTTTTTTCGGACAATTTTTTTATCCGTAAAGTCTGGAGATCCTTTTTAAAAAAAGTTTCAGAATATGCGGTAGATGATACCTATCAATTATTGAATATCTCTCTTTAATGTGAGATCTCCTACTCCCTGAGTAATTGAAAGTGATATTACTGAAGATTCGGAGTTGCTACCGGTATAGAAGTACACTCCCTCACTCCCGGTCAGTCCTTCAATCGTGCGACTCCCCACACCTGTTTTTGTATCAGCAGCGATTGATGCATCTTCTGGGACCAGCACTGAAATGCTCCCGATTCCAAGCGATATCGATGCTGGGAGATGAGATCCGTTCCATGCAGAAAGATTGATAAATACATCGCCAGTCCCACAGGTAATAAACAGACTTGTCAGATTACAAGAACCCGGATTAATATTAAGTTCGCCGGCATTGCATTCAATTGAGAGATCTACCGGAATATCAGGATGAAGAGTCAGATCCCAGGTGTCTTCAATCTCGCGAGGGTCGAAAAATTCCGTAGATTCCTGTCTAATCTTTAGTATCCCTGTCTGATTATTAGTTGAATATGTATTTACAGGCCCTATTATTGCATTTTTACTCTTGATGGTTCCGTTTATCAGCGTATCCCCTGACCCGGCTGATATGTTGAGTACTCCCTGCTCAAGTATTAGGGATACCTGAGAATGAGATATCGATGTGCCGGGAATCAAAATCGGTACTGTCAGGGTGGTAACATTTCCTTTATATTTGCCTCCATCCATGACGGTAATTACTCCTCCAATGGCAAAGGATACCATAGAGATAATAAAAAGCCAGATAATGACCTCGCGTAGTGAAGGCACCCATGTTGGAAGTGTCATATCGTCTCTCTCCCTGATATCACTGCAATGTTCCATTTCAGGTACCTGATTCCAAGACGATAAAGCACCCTGACCAGAACAAAATCAAGCACCATCAGGAGCAGGCCAGACGAGGTGAGACCTATCCCAAAGAACACTCCTGCATGAGGTGGAACCGGGAGCCCTATATTGACGATTCCAGCAAGTTCCAGAACTGAATATCCGACAAAAAATGGTCCTGAGCAGGCAAGGGAGAATCCTATTACCAGAACCAGGGCAATCAGAAAGAGCAGAATGCAAAACGGGATAAAAACCACCAGGAGGTTGAATATTCCAAGCCCGACTGTTGCAGTAACAGCACGACTCATGCCTCCTGCGGAAGGATTTTCTTCAGCCCGCTTTATCAGGGATATTGCAGCATATTCCCTCCCTATTGTCCGGGGATCTCCAAGTGCTTTTGCAATCTCTTCTTCTGTCCGGTTATCAGCAAGGCCCATTATGAAATGTTCTTCATAATCTGCAAGAATTTCTGTTCGTTCATGTTCTGGAATATTATTAAGAGCATGAGTCAGCTGATGGAGATATTCATCTTTATGCATTCTCTTCTCCTTCAATAAGGCTGTTGACCGCTTTGATAAATTCCTGCCATTCTAACACCAGAGAATCGCGATACTTTTTTCCATGGTCAGTCAGGGAATAATATTTTCGTGCCGGTCCTTCGGCTGATTCCTGTAGGTATGTGCTGACACACCCTTCATCGCGAAGACGACGGAGCAAGGGGTAGATACTTCCCTCAGAAATCTCAAATCTGGCAGAGATATCCTGAACGAGCTCATATCCATATCTGTCCTTCTCACCAAGGAGTACGAGCACACACATCTCCAGAACACCTTTCTTGAATTGCGCGTTCACCAGATTCCCTGCCTGTCCGATGACCCGGATAATGAATTATTGGACTCATAATTCTGATTAGTAACAGGTTCCATTGTTTTAGTGGTATCTTGCAATGCAAGATAGTGATTAATCATAGTATTTACTCATATTAAATGATTTTCAGGTCGCCATTCCCGTTATTCTCATTTTAAGAGGCATATTCCTGCAGCATATTCTTAAATATCCATCATTCAAACATCGGAATGGAGAATCATTATGGACATAGGAGTAGCATTACGTGATTCATTTGCATATGCAAAAGATGCAATATGGGGACAGTGGAAACGATGGATTATCCTTACCATCATGTCGATTATCTTTCCGCTAATCTTTGGGTATATGATGGAAATATACCGGGGATCAGTTCCTGCACCAGAACCGGGGAACTGGGGTCGTCTGTTTGTTGATGGATTGAAGTTCCTGCTTGTTGGAATCATATATTCAATACCAGTACTTATCATTCTTATTGTGTCATTCTTCCCAATTATGATGAATATCTTTACGCAGGTTTCTTCCGGTGGAGAGTTCACTATGAACTCTGCTGATCTGGTTCCTTACCTGATACCTGTTGCCGGAGGATTAATTGTTGCCGTTATCGTCGGAATAGTAATTACCCTGATTTCAACGATTGGTATCATCCGAATGGCCAGAGTCGGAAGTATTGGTGAGGCTTTTAATTTCTCTGCAATTCTTGATACTATCAGATCCATTGGCTGGGTTTCATATATCATCGCTCTCATTATACTTGCTGTTGTTACAATTGTAGTCTCAATCGTGTTCAGTATTTTTGAAATAATCCCATATGTCGGATTTTTAATTGCTACATTCTTTGGGGTAATTCTGACTGTTTTTGAGTCCCGGTTTCTTACCCTGGTGTACGAATCATCAGAGCAGTAACCTTTTTACTTTTTTCTTTTGCGGGCGAATAGTTTTAATAATTATCTATATCTGCATGCAGCAGAATCAGGGATGACGGGGTTCTGGTTATACTCTCAAAGGTCAACTCTTCTTTGGAACTATGAATCATTTCATTGATCTGTTCTCATATGAGTGGGGCTTACAAAAAGATAGAGATTGATTATCCTAATTCTCACATCTGGGATCAATCAGCGGTGATGGAATGTTTACTCCAGATAATTCCTTAAAACCGCTCCATTGCTAGACCCATCAGATCAGCAAATATTTCCAGAATTCTCCCTTTATCCGGAGAAATTACTCCTCCAACCTCTTCAGGTTTCACTCCAAGTACCCCAAGTACTCCTTTTCGACTTCGAATCGGGATAAACCTGAATCGGGATGCATGAAGAGTGTCAGTATCATACCCGGCAACAGATTTTTTTGTGTATGACCATATGGCAACTGCTATTTCATCATCATTCATCACAAGTCCTTCTGATGAACCTCTGACGGTAAGAGATTGAATATCATCAGGAAGGAAAACAACTGCCTGCCAATCAAAATTCTCTTCTATTTTTGAGACAATTACCATAATAATTGTTTCAAGATTTAGTGCACCGGTCAGTTTTTTTGATAGATTGTAGAGCATTGCATTCTCTTTTTCACGTGAATGTGCAGAAGAAGCGTAATCCTGAGCCTTTGAGATAAGCACACTGATAACAATTCCCACTAAAATCATTCCTGCAAAAGAGATGAGGTACTGGGTATCAGATACATTAAATGTATAATATGGAGGAACCAAAAAGAAATCAAACATGATGACACTGATAAATGCAGTAAATATTGCAAGGTACAGGCCTCTTCTAAAAGCAGCGATTACCACAACCATCAAATATATCATCATCAGGTTCGTTTGAGAGATTAAATCCTTCGTAACCTCCCCTAATATAGTTACCAGACTTACAAGAACCAGACTTTCAATATACCGTTCAGGAACAATTGTTGGAATGAAGAATTCATCTGATGATGATTTGTGTTTTTCCCCTTTGTTTCCACTACTTATAACATACACATCAATGTCCCCACTCTTATGGATCATCTGATCAACAATGGATCCAAATATAATCTCTTTCCATCGTGGTCTCAGTGTTTTCCCAATGATAATTCTGGTGATATTATGCTTTTTAGCATAGTCAATCAGCGTATCGGGGATAGTCAGACCAAATATAGTTTCTGTCTTGCCTCCAAGGCTCTCAGCTAGTTTTATCGTTTTCCAGATTTGTTCTTTTGATTGCTTTGACAATCGGTGATGTATCGGGGTCTCAACATAGACCGCTCTCCAGTCGGTATTCATCCGGTCTGCCTGCCTTTTGGTTGTTCGGATGAGTTTTTCTGAGAGCGGACTGGGTCCGATTGATACGAGAAGATGATCAGTCGCAGGCCACGGCCCAGGAATCGATCTGGTCTGCATGTACTCAAGCATCTGATTATCAACACGGTCAGCCATCTTGCGAAGGGACAACTCGCGGAGAGCAAAAAGATTCCCTTCATTAAAGAATTTTTCCACTGCACGGGCAGCCATATCCGGAATATAGACTTTTCCCTCGACCAGTCGCTGGAGGAGCTCAGGTGGAGGAAGATCCATGAGTTCTATTTCATCAGCATCGTCAATAATCCGATCCGGAACCGTCTCTCTTACCACAACAGAAGTAATCTGAGCAACCACATCATGAACACTTTCCAGGTGTTGAATGTTAAGAGTGGTATACACATCAATCCCGGCATTTATAATCTCTTCAACATCCTGGTATCGTTTCGAATGCCGAAAATCAGGGGGGTTAGTGTGAGCAAGTTCATCAACGAGAACAAGTTCAGGATGCTGCAAAAGGATTGATTCGAGATCCATCTCTAAAAGAGTTGTAGATTTATACTGAACTGCAACCCGGGGGATAACCCGAAGTCCCTGCAAAAGTTCTTCAGTCTCTGCTCTTCCATGGGTCTCTACATATCCGATAGTAACATCGACACCTTCATCCTGTCGAAGATGGGCAGCCTTGAGCATTCCATATGTCTTCCCGACTCCTGCTGCATACCCAAGGAATATTTTGAGTTTTCCTCTGCTTTTCCGCTCTTCGTCCTTCTGAATTTGTACCAATAAAGCGTCTGGATCAGGGCGATTATCATTCATTACATTAACCCATACCTAATATGATGAGACTGATGTCTATCAATTTAATTCCGATAAACGGGGTTATCACACCTCCAACCCCATAGATAAGAATATTATTCCGCAGTGCCTCATCCGCAGTCATTGGTTTATACTGCACCCCCCGAAGAGCAAGAGGAATAAGGGCAATGATGACAAGTGCATTAAAAATTACTGCTGATAAAATTGCCTGCTGAAGTCCCATAACATTAAGGGCAGAAAGGGCCGGATATGTACAGGAAAACGCTGCCGGGATGATAGCAAAATATTTCGCGAGATCATTTGCAATACTGAAGGTTGTCAAAGCCCCTCTGGTCATGAGCAGTTGTTTTCCAATTTCAACAATTTCTATAAGTTTTGTTGGGTTACTGTCAAGATCTACCATGTTTGCGGCTTCTCTTGCTGGTTGGGTTCCGGTATTCATCGCAACCGCTACATCAGCCTGTGCAAGGGCAGGAGCATCATTTGTTCCATCACCAGTCATGGCAACCAACCGTCCTCCTTCCTGATACTCGCGGATGAGTTTTAATTTACTCTCGGGAGTTGATTCAGCAAGGAAATCATCAACCCCTGCTTCTGCTGCAATCGTTGCAGCAGTGAGCCGATTATCCCCGGTTATCATAACTGTCTTGATACCCATATGGCGAAGCTGGGCGAACCGCTCCTTCATACCGCCTTTTACGATATCCTTCAGATAAATGACACCAAGTGCCTTCCCGTTCTTTGCAACCACAAGTGGTGTTCCTCCTGACTGGGATATGGTATCAACTTCATGAGTAAGTTGATCAGATACCTCATTTCCCTGCTGTTTCATATATGTAAATACTGCTTCTGCTGCTCCTTTTCTGATTTGTGTGCCGGTGATGTCAACTCCACTCATCCGTGTATGGCTGGAGAATGGGATAAACTGCATCTCCGGAGTGCTGTCATGAGCACCGACACTTCTACCTCGAAGGCCATATTGTTCTTTTACCAGGATAACAATACTTCTTCCTTCTGGTGTCTCGTCAGCAAGGGAAGCGAGTTGGGCCACTTCAGCGAGTTCAGTGATATCAGTTCCGTCAACCGGGATAAGTTTTACAGCTTCCCGGTTACCAAGCGTAATGGTACCTGTTTTGTCAAGCAGGAGAACATCAACATCTCCCGCTGCTTCAATAGCCCGGCCAGACGTGGTAATAACATTTCTCCGTATTAGTCTGTCCATTCCGGCAATTCCAATCGCACTTAACAGTCCCCCGATAGTTGTTGGAGCAAGACAGACCAGAAGAGCGATAAGAACAGTTATGCTGACAACCGTCCCTGCTCCTGATGCATGAACACTATACCAGGAGAAGGCATAAAGGGTTGCACAAACGATGATAAATATCACCGTAAGACTAATTAGCAGGATATTGAGTGCAATCTCATTTGGAGTTTTCTGTCGTTTTGCTCCTTCGATAAGCGATATCATCTTATCCAGAAATCCTTCACCAGGATTTGCTGTAACCCGGATAACCAGCCAGTCTGACAGGACGGTGGTTCCACCAGTAACAGCACTTCTGTCTCCTCCGGCTTCCCGTATCACGGGGGCACTCTCTCCGGTGATGGCACTCTCATTCACTGAGGCAATCCCTTCAATAATTTCACCGTCAACTGGGATGATCCCTCCAGATCCGACATAGATTAGATCATCTTTGTGCAGGCTGGATGAGGGAATATTCTCGCATATTGAAGGGTCAGGAGAGATAGCCTGTTTTGATAGATAATTTTTGGGTAACTTATTTGCTGCGGTATCCTGCCGCATTTGTTTAAGTGCCTGTGCCTGAGCTTTTCCCCGACCTTCTGCCAGTGCCTCGGCAAAGTTTGCGAAAAGCACAGTTATCCAAAGCCATAGGGAAACCATTCCAACAAACCAGGCTGATTCACTCCCTGCTCCAAATGTTGCCTGAATCCAGAAGATAGTGGTGAGGATGCTTCCAACCTCAACAACAAACATAACCGGGTTTTTTACCATCTGTTTGGGATCCAGTTTAATAAATGAATCTCTTATCGCCCGAAGATAAATCTCCTTCTGAAAGGAAGGCCGACGGGATTTTCGGGGATCAGACATGAGAGATACCCCCTATTTGAATAAAATACTCCGCAATAGGGCCGAGGGCGAGAGCAGGGAGGAAACTTAACACTCCTATAGTTATGATAACAAAAACCAGCCAGATAATAAAGAGTGGCCGGTGATCCTGCAAGGTTCCCCCTGATGGAGGAGTGATCTTCTTTTTCGCAAATGATCCTGCTAAGGCCAGAATGAGAATAAGGAGAGGGTATCTGCCGATGAGCATTCCAATGGCAAGAGCAGTGTTGTAAAAGAGAGTATTTGCGTTCAGACCGGCAAAGGCACTTCCATTATTACCTCCTGCTGAAGAGAAGGCATAAAGTATTTCTGTAAGTCCGTGTGCTCTGGGATTGAAGATTGATGATGTTCCTGGTTCTATCATGACTGCAAGAGCTGATCCAATGAGAATCGTTGCAATAGGGATTAGGATAATGACCACTGCAAGGGTCATCTCACCAGGTTCAATTTTTTTCCCAAGATATTCAGGTGTACGACCAACCATCAAACCGGCAATGAACATAGCAATGATAACATAGATGATCATTACTGCAAGGCCGGATCCGACACCACCAAAGATTATCTCTCCAAATTGGATCATGAGGAGAGGAATCATTCCGCCAAGTGGAGTAAAGGAGTCATGCATAGAATTCACCGCTCCACATGAGGTTGCTGTTGTGCTCACTGCAAAGAGGACACTTGTAAAGATACCAAACCGAACCTCTTTCCCCTCCATATTTCCACCTGACTGAAGGGCAGAAGGGGTCTGATCAATACCAAACTGGGAAAAAAGAGGATTTCCAGTCTGTTCACTCCAGAAACATACGCCGATGAGGGGAAGGAGAATGAGGGTCATTGCGATCAGAAGAGCGATTCCTTTTTTGGCTGATCCGACCATTCTTCCAAATGTGTAACACAGACTTGCCGGAATGAGGAGTAGAGCAAGAATCTCTATGAAATTTGACAAAGGGGTTGGATTCTCATATGGATGAGCTGAATTAACATTGAAAACTCCTCCCCCATTCGTACCTAATAGTTTTATGGCGATTTGTGATGCAGCTGGTCCCTGAGGTATTATTTGCTCAGTTACATCAAGATTATCCTTCGAAGTAATTGGGTCAAGGAGATGAGCGGTTATAGGGCTGTCAAAGTTCTGAATTGATCCTTGGGAGACTAGGATTAGGGATAAAAGTATACTCAGCGGGAGAAGAATCCAGACACTTCTGAGAAGCAGCACCCAGAAGTTGCCAATGTTTTTTGTTTGTCTGCGGGAAAATCCATAGATAAGAGCAACCAAAACAGCCATCCCTGTTGCTGCAGAGAGGAAGTTCTGAACAGTCAGACCAATCATCTGGGTCAGGTAACTGATGGTTGTCTCTCCAGCATATGCCTGCCAGTTGGTATTTGTTGCAAAACTGACTGCTGTATTGAGAGCCAGGTCTGTATTAACCGGTCCCAGGTGCAAGGGATTGAGGGGGAGATACTGTTGTATTACCTGGAGCAAAAATACAACCAGGACTCCGAGAACATTAAAAATGATGAGAGAGACGGCAAAGGTTTTCCAGTCCATCTCTTCTTTTGCATCGATTCCGGAAATTATGAGTATCCTTCTTTCTAACGGGTTGATTATTTTTGACAGAAATGTCGGCTCTCCCTGGTAGATGCTGGCCATGAATCTACCGAGTGGGATTGTGAGTACAAAGAGGACTAAAAAAAAGAGAATACATTGCAGGAGATCTTTTTCTCTCATTCCGGATATGAACGTGGTTTCATCTGAAATCGGTTGTATCTGTGATGAAAGATGTATCCCGCCATTATTTATGGATATTTGATATCTGTCTAATGCTTGATTAAGGCGGAGTACATTTACCCGGTTTTCTCCAATGATACCTCCTAGTGGTCCCTGAATTTGTTGATTTACAAGAGCGGTAATTTCATTATCAGAAAGATTCCTTTCTTTTGCTACCCTGGGAATCTGATAATACGCAGATGATATACTTATATCTGGATCAAGACCACTTGCAGAAGTGGTTATTAAATCAACCGGTATGAATTGTTCTGATTCTGGGGAAATTTTTTTAAGGGTAGCAATTGATGCTTGAATTCTTTCGCGGAGTTTGGGATTCGTTGGCCCTACATTTGATCCGGATGAGAGGCTAGAGTTATAAAATGGAGTTGTTGCAGATGGTCTTCCCCAAAAATATCCCGAAGAGGAAAATTGCTGTCCGATATGTTCGGATCCGGTAATCTCTCCATCATTATATATAATACTTCCATGAGATTGCCAGGGGAAAGCGATTTGAGCTATTCCGGTGACAACTAGTGGATATATTACTCCGGTAATTATTGTAAGCAATATAAAAATAATGGCTGCAGGTTTGCCCTGCTTCATGATGACTGATAGAAGGTTTGGGATATACATAATAATCAATCCTGCACGAAATAAGATAAGTGGATTCAGATACAGAAATGTATTTCCTTATAGGTGAATAATATGTTTCTCTGGTATCGAAGGAATAGTGGTATTTTCCTTATGACTAACTCCCTATACTTCTCTTTCTGCTTGCTGTCCCGACAATTGAAATTTTGATTCCATTCCTCGGGTTTGGAAAGATCAGGGGATTGATTTTCGTTGCTACATTTCTTTTCGGAGTTTCGATAGATGTGCAGGAGACGGTTTTACGTGTGGTGGTAGCTGACCGTATTCATCTCTCAAAGCGTGGAACGGCTTACGGTATATTCAATACTGTCTATGGGGCTGGGTTTCTTATTGGCGGGGTGTTAGTAGGGTGGTTATATGATAATGTCCAAGGGATGGCGCCCGTTGCTCCGGTGATTATTTCGGTTATGGGTGTTAGTATTTTTTTATCATGAAGCGGGAAATAAACGGGTGAAAAATCCCTCCTCTGATAAACGATTCATCTTCTGATTGAAGAAGATTAGGGGTCTATATTCAATAGTTTCTTCTGGTTTTGGGGGGCATATATGAAATTTTCTAATTTCCCCTTATCCGGATAAAATAAGAAATATGAGTACAAAAAAATAATTCAGGCTGGTACTTAGCACCGGGATCATCGAATTGTATGACAAAACAAGTACCCAATGCTCATTGAAATATTGGTATACCATCTGATATAATTGTTGGTATTTTTGGTGTATAACATTCACAAATGTGACCGTAAATATCTTCTGTTCTCTATCGGAATCTTTTTTACGGTAATCCGCTGATATCTCTAGTGCAGTCCGTTCCTTCACCAATGCTGCCGGTGATGAAGTCCACCGATGAACCGCTTAATCAGCTGATGACTTCTACCCAGGAAGGGTTAGAATGTTATCTGAAGGTGAAATAACGGAGACAATTCAATATATCTCTGATCGGCGATGCAAGAGTGGAGGTTATTGCTTTTATCAGTTGGACGAACCAAACCTCTCTGATACATGGTACGCTCTTGGGTGTCTTATGGCACTGGGCCGGATTACACCCGATCCGAAGACTGAAGCGTACTTGGGACAGCATAACCCGGCTAAATCAGGATTTACTGGTTTATATCGTCTTTGGTATCTTTTCTGGTCATACCGCTATTTGTCGGGATCTACACCTGACTTTCTGATAAAAAAGCTGCAGGAGATTTCCCCTCCTATCCCTCGCAGCACCGGTACAATGGAAATGGCCTCTGTTCTTGAGCAACTTTGTTTCTATACTATTTTATGCACTGAAGTTGGAATCCATATCCCTCCTCTGTTGAGAGAGGAGATTCATTCGGAAGTGTTGAAATGGCACCATTGTGAGGGTGGGTTTGGGAGATCAATGCCAACCCTTATCGAGACCTGGCATGCAGTTGCGATTTTTCAGGCTCTTAATTTTGATTTATGTGCTGAAAAAATACAATCATTCCTTTTTGGATGCCTGGATGACCAAACCGGATTTGTCAATGTCCCTTCCTCACATCCGGGGTATCTGGAACACCTAGATGCCGGAGTTTCGCTTGCTATTCTATTGAATTTGCCAGTACCAAATCCTGTTATCTGTACTGATTTTATCTGTAAGTGCAGAAAAGCGAATGGGGGGTTCACGAGATCAGGTTTTGGTGGAAACTCTACCCTTGAATATACCTGGTATGCCATACGAACCCTCTCCCTGTTGAATGGCAAAAATTACTGGAAATGGTAGGGCGGGTTATGATCGCTATATTAAAGGGGCGATATCAAAGACCTGGTATGCAACCGGGTGGATTTTATTAACCTCCATATCATATCAGGTCAGACTACCTCCCTGCTGCAGCGTCATAACCTTACGTGAACACGACAAATAATTATGAACTGGTGATGGAGTTCACCACAACCGCCATCCGGCTGATAACTCCTACCCCTCATGCCTGCCAGCTCAGGTTGAAATTATAGGATACATACCTGGCCTGGCTAGAAGGAGAATCATAATATGCAGACAGATGGTGGCCTATTATCAAACATAATTAAAGATACGGGGTATCTTCAGAACCTTGGACCTGTGTACCACTCATATGCAGGGAGTTTGGATCTCCTGCAGGAGAGGCTCTCTGAAGGAAGGTTTCACCTTGCAGTACTTGGACAGTTTAAACGAGGTAAGAGTACTCTGCTTAATGCTCTCCTGGGTGATCAAATACTCCCCAGTTCAGTCATTCCTCTTACTGCAGTCCCGACATTGATTCAGTACAGCGATAAAAAAGAGGTCCGGGTGAGGTTCCTGGGCGGGAGGGAAGACAACATTTTCCAGTCAGATGACCCGGCAATGATTCGGCAATATGTTGAGACTTATGTGTCCGAAGAGATAAACCCCCACAATAAACTTCAGGTTCTCCAGGTGGAGATTCTATGGCCCTCGCCACTCCTTGCTAAAGGAGTGATTCTCATTGACACACCTGGTATTGGATCAACCCATCAGCATAATACGGAGATGACAATCACATTCCTCTCCGAATGCGATGCTGCCCTTTTCCTGATATCATCAGATCCCCCAATGACTGATACTGAACTTGCATTTCTGAAACAGATCAAAGCAGCGGTTCCGAAGATCTTCTTCCTTCTTAATAAGATTGATTATTTGTCTGAAGAGGAAAAAGTAGTTGCAGCGGAGTTTTTCAGACAAACCCTGATTGAGAAAGGAGAATATATCGACCCACTGATTTTTTTGGTCTCTGCAAAATGGGGTCTTTCGGCGGCTCTGATTGACGATCCTAATCTGTGGTACCAAAGTGGGTTGTCTGCATTATCAGATCACCTGTTTTCCTTTCTAACACAGGAGAAGACCGATGTCCTGCACACCGCTATTCGTCAGCGGGCTGCTGCACTTATGCAGGAAGTATCTATGCACCTTGCACTGGAGATTCGGTCACTTGAGTTACCGATGAGTGATCTGGAGGTGAAGCAGGAACTCTTTAAAGGGAAGATTAATGAAGCAATGTTGCAGCAGCGTAGATCACAGGATGTTCTTGCTGGAGATCACAAACGGGTCATTGATTGGCTTGAAGAATGGGCACGAGATCTTATAAAAAAAGCTGAAAAAGATTTCATGGAACGATCAATTATTCTGCTTGAAGCAAATGGATATAATCCTGCCCCTGTTCATGATATTATTGCTGAAGAACTTCCTGACTATTTTGAACCTGAATTGCGGGCTCTGACTTCTGTGTATGAGAAGAAGGTTAGTCTTCTCTTAAGTGAGCATCAGCAGCAGGCAGATGTCCTTATCCGGAGTATCATATCTGCAGCAGCAGACCTCTTTGCTATCCCACTTCATGAAATTGGAGAAAAGAAAGTCTGGGTGCTTGACCATGAACCCTACTGGGTTTCCCGGACTGGATGGCAAACATTGGTCGGTTCTCTTACTGATGGGGTTTTTGGTAAATTTTTGCCTTTGTCCCTGCGAAAGAAAGGGATTATAGAAGATATGCGGTCTAATATTAACCGGCTTGTACTACATAACACGGAAAATATCAGGTGGGCTACTATGCTCAACATCAACAAGACATTTAGTCGGTTTACGTGTGAGTTTAATGCAGATATGAATCGCATCATCGAAGCGACCGGGGGTGCAGTCGATGCCACGGTAGAATTCAGAGCCCGGCATGCAGAAAAGACTGGTGAACGGCTTTCTCAAGTTAAACATGAGTTAAATCTGGTAGAAGAGCGGATTGAATATTATCGGGGGGGATGTAATGCCGGTGTGCCCCTGGTGTGGGACAGATCTGTATGGATATTCAAAGTCCATCCCTGACAAACGGTAAAAGGGAATAAGGTTACTGGTGTTGCCTGTTGTCCCTGGTGCAAATGGTCAGGGAGTGGTGAGCAGTATATCGATCTGGATGATGATGATGATGTACGGATTCCATATTGACTCTGGCTTTGGAGAATAAATTATAATTGGGCGATGCTGACAGGTGTTTGATTTATATAAATCGTACCTGGTGAATTTTCTCTGAAACAGTATTTGCGAGATGATCCTCTGATACCATTGTAGGTTTTCATGTTTTCATCTTCAATATAATTTGCAATTGAATAATTCTAACCCGTTCTGGTATGGGAATGATGAAATTTACCCTCAATGAACAAGTTCTCGTTGGCATCGGCGGATGCATTGGTTCGGTCGCACGGTATCAGATCAATGAATGGATCCCATCACTTTCTGGAACCTTTATCGTGAATATTCTGGGGTGCATCGCAATCGGGATGTTGATGTACGAATCGATCTATTTTGGAGCATTCAGTAGAAACACCCGACTTTTCCTTGGTGTAGGTTTAATTGGTTCGTTTACTACATTTTCTGCGTTTGCAACGCAGAGTATTGATGCCGGTCTTATTCCAGGAGGTCTGAACATTGTAGCAAACATAATTTTTGGTTTGTTTGGGGTTTTCATTGGCCGTTTTATCATTCTGAAGCAGGGAGGGTTATCATGGAACACCTGATTCTTGTTGGTCTTGGAGGAGCACTTGGATCAGTACTCCGGTTTGAACTCTCCCGGCTCCGTCCGGTCAGAGATATTCCTGTTGGAACAGCAGTTGTGAACATTTTAGGAAGTTTTATCTTTTCCCTCGTTTTTTTCTCCCGTTCACCAGGAGATGCCTATTATCTTATTGATGTAGGAATTCTTGGAGGTTTTACAACATTTTCTACCTTTTCGTTTGAGACTTTCCGTATGCTTGAAGAGCAGAATTATCTCACTATGCTCACGAATATGCTGATTAATCTTATGGGAGGTCTTGGAGGGGTTGGATTGGCATATGTAATTATTTTTCATTGCTTGGTTGGTGTATGATGTTATCTGAAGGAATGCTATTACGGGTATATATTGCGGAATCTGCACGAATTGGGAAAAAACCTGCATATAAACACTTGGTTGAGATGTTTAAAGAAAGAGGCTTCCCTGGGTGCACTGTTTTTAGGGGGATGGTGGGATATGGTCATGAGCATACGATCCATACTGTTGATGTCCTGAATTTTTCCTTGGATCTTCCTGTGGTGATAGATGTTGTTGACACTAAAGAGCGGATTTCAGGAATTGTTGATGAGATTGAAAACCTGGTCGAACATGGGTTAGTGATAACGCAGGATGTAAAGATGGGGAGAAAACGGTAATGCTGTTTTTGTTCAACCTGGTTACTTTTTACTCTCATTCATCTTTTTCAAGAGGTTTATATATTTTGAATTATCTGTATTTTTTGAAACCTTTGGATAATACGGATTTGACCAATTATTTTATCACATCCGGAACCATATGAGTTGTCTTCATTGTTCTTGATGGGGGGGCATTATAACATCTGGCTCAAATACGCACCTGGTGAAACCTATGCACCTTGTTCAGGTAGGAAAGGATGAAAACCGGGGAATCCAGTGTATTAAACGTATGACACTTCTTGGAATTCGTAAAGATATATGAGGATATTTGTCTGATGATTCCGGTAATTCATTCAGAGAATCTCACAAAACGATTTGGCAATGATATCGCAGTGGATCACATCTCATTTGATGTCCATAAAGGGGAGATATTTGGTTTCCTTTGCCAAAATGGTGCTGGTAAAAAAACTACTACCCGGATGCTGACCGGAGTAATTCTTCCAGATGAGGGAACTGCACTCATCCTTGGTTATGATATCCGGTAAAATCCAGTGGAGGCTAAACAGTGATTTGGTGTCGTACCTGAAACATCAAATGCCTATACTGATCTCTCTGCATGGCAGAACCTGATTATGATGAGTGTGTTGTATGGGCTTGATCACTTCTATGCAAAGCAACGTTCATCTGATCTCCTTGAGATGGTTGGACTTCTTGAGCGTAAGGATCAAAAAGTGCATGCATATTCAAAAGGGATGAAACAGCGTCTCATTCTGGCTATGGCCTTAATAAACGAGCTAGAACTCCTTTTCCTTGATGAACCTACCGGCGGCCTTGACGTACAGAGTACCAACATGATACTCTCCTTGCTTCGAAATCTAAACAAGCAGGGGACAACTATCTTTCTTACTACCTACAATATGGAAGAGGCAAACCAGCTCTGTCATCGGGTCGGGATTATCAGAAACGGGGTAATTATAGCAATCGATGCTCCGGAAAAGCTTAAGTCAGCAATTGATCGGGAGTATCGGATAGAGATAAGTTTTGGCAGTGTGACACCTGAGGACAGCCTGATCATTCTTGACGGCATAATCGAAGCTCACCAGACTGGTGATAAATGGCAGATCATTGCAGATAATAAAGATACTGCAATCAAATCCCTGGTCACCTTTTCTAAGCAGAATAATGCACCAATTCTCACGCTGAATACACTTGCTCCCACACTTGATGAAGCATTTATCTGGCTGAATCGCGATGAGGAAAAATTATGAATCCGGCATCATTATCATCACAGCTACGCCGGGCCTTCGCGATTACAAAGAAAGATATCAGAATTTATTATCTCAAAGGTCCTGTTCTTATCTTCGGTGTTTTTATGCCGTTTTTCCTCTTCCTAGCCTTTTTTATGGGAAGCCGCCAGCTTCCCCTCTCATTTCTTATTTCTGGATTGATTGGTATGACACTTCTTTTCAAAGCCACGGCGGTTTCACCTGCAATTTTTCCCTGGGAGGGACAGGCAAGGACTTTGGAGCGGCTCGCATCATGTCCGATCACTATTGAGGCCATTGTCCTTGGTGATATGATTGCTTCAATCATTTTCGGGATAGCAATTACCCTGATTACTGTTTTCATCGGAATTTCACTCGGTCTTTCATTACTCCATGGGATAATCTTACTGAGTGCAATATTCATTGGTGCATGCTGTTTTTCAGCAGTAGGAATGTTCCTTGCGATCCCGCCAACAAATGTGCCGTCAAACATCATGATGCTTTCTTCACTAATCAAATTCCCACTGGTCTTTATCTCCGGAATCTTGTTCCTCTGGATCAAATGCCAGCGTGGGGACAAATGCTTTCGTTCTGTTCCCCTCTCACTTATTTCACCGATATTGTCCGGTACTCCTTTACCGGGAGTCATTTTTTCCCGGTAATACTTGATATCATGGCACTCATGGGATTCACGGTAGTTTTCATGATTGGAACAATGTATCTGCATAAGAAGACGATGCCAAAAAGGATGTAGGCTGGGAATATGTGATTTTTGAAAGATGGTGTTACATCATGCATCCATTATTTCATCTGGACGAATGGGCATTGAATTTCTCTTTTCTAAAAAACCAGGTAATCCAGGGCGAGAGCTATTATGAATATCGCAAAACCAGCGAGTGCGATTGGGATGGTATAATTCTTCACCACGGTTTTTATGTCGTCTCCTGTTGTCCGCTGAACAATCCAGAAGAATGGATCAGTAACATAGGAAACAATGCATGATCCAGCGCTTATGAGGAGGATAAGTGGAAGGGGGTGGATTGCATCGACAACAGATGAACCTGCGAGAACCTCAGCTGTTATCACTGCCGTTACCACTCGTGATCCCTGGGCTGTTTCGATCAGTGCGGCAAGAATAAACGGAACGAAAATTATTGGAATCAGCAGGGTGAGTTGATTTAAAGCTATTTGAGCAAACCCGCTTTTAACGATTACAAAACCGAGTGCCCCTGCACCACAGATATCAAAAATGATAAGACCTGCGTGTTTTGCTCCCTGAGATAATCCCGGAGCACGCATGCTTGAAGGTGCAAGGATGATTGCTGTGACTGCACCAATAAGCATGATGAAGTTGATCATGCTTACATGGGACAGATTCAGGAATAAAAATGCGACTGGGATGGATAAAAGGATCGCGATAAAGGGAGCCCATGCATGCCAGTGAATTCCTTCTTCATGGGTCTCATTTCTGTTCTCCATAATTTGCTGAGAAACCGATGGTGGTTCTGTTCTTTTTAAATTCTTTTCATCCGGATGAAAAATCCTGAAATAAAGGAGTATTCCCCCCAATAATGCAAGTGATAGTGGAATGGATACAGCATCAAAGAAGATCGGATTCATTCCTCCAGAGAATGTATCAAAAAGCGGAATGACAACAGGTGTGGGGTACACAAGGGCATAGGAGATGATTCCGCTAATCGCCGCAAGATACAAGAGTACGTTCCGTTTCACTATGTCCTTTTCCAGGTGGCCCAATATTGGAATCAGCATGATATACCCGGTTATACAGCAGGTAATTGGCACCGATAAAATATATCCTGATATTCCTGCAATGATTCGGGAGTTTTTTACGCATCGTCTGATGTCGACAATGATACCTTCGACGTGGTTCTGCTCCTGGAGGAGTTTTGCAATAACTGCACCACAAAGGATGATAATCCCAAACGCTGAAAAAACCTTACCGATACCGGTAATGATCCCTTGCATTGTCTCGTCTGGTGTCATGCCCACAAGAATCCCGAATACTACTGCACCGCCGATAAGGGTGAAAAACGGGGATATTCGATACCAGAGACTGACGATGGTTATGAGGGTCAGGGTTATTACAAATGCGAAAAGGGGATCCATGCTTAATATTTATATACATCGGGAGAAATAGATTTGGAAATCTACTCATTATGCTTCTTCCTGAAGAATTCCAATAATTTAATTCACGGTCGGGACAGACCTGTAATTATTTTTTCCATCTACAAAATTTAAATGACCTATTTTTAATCTGTTTCATCCAGCGTCAGATGATCGATGCACAAAGAAAGAGCAAGGTTGCCACGATCTGTTATTGTGTAAATAATCCAGTTTCCCTGGGGATTACCTGATATGAGGTTTAGGGAACTGAGTTTCTTTAAATGATATGAGAGCCGGGTATCTGATATTTGCAGAAACTCCCGTATGACGCAGACACACAGGGGTTGAATTGAGAGCAACGACAGGATTTTGATGCGAAAGGGATCAGCGAGAGCCTTAAATAATTCTGAATTCTTTGCAATATCTTCCGGTGACATAACAAGTTCTGCAAGGCCTTCCATGCCTCCATTCTCACTCATACACGCCTGCACTTCGGGAGGTATATTTTGTGGGAGTCCAGTTTTTCTCTCCTGATTGCTGCAGCTGGAATGGTTCATCGTATAGTACTCTTCCTGATAACGTATAGGGGATTCGGTTGAAATGGGTACCTGCATCTGCAAATTATTTAATAACATAAAGTATAAGATTATTCACTATCTTGCAATGTAAGATACCTTGAATACGATGGAACCTCCCTATAATCTACCTGACTGCAGGAATCTGATGAGGGGCCTTCACGAAAGTATTATTCACTTACTAATCATGGAAAGATGATGCAGGATGATCTTATCGAAGAATGGAAGAAGTATATTGATGCAGTAAACAGCCTGTTTGAAGGTTCTAACCCATGTATAAAGAATATTTTTTTGTGAATCATCTTCAGAGGGATTGATTATGTAACAATATGGCTGATATTGCAACTGGTATCCATACCCTGCTCAATTCCTTCAGATTGTTGTTGAACAAAATTTATGAACACGCCATAGTAAAAAACAGAACGGACCATAATTATGAAAGAACTGATTCAAATCCCACTCTCAAAAATTCTCCTGTTAATGCTAATTTTTGCAATTTCACTTGCTTTAATCCCTGTAAGTGCAGTAAGCAGTGATGCATCACAAACCCCTTCGGTTGTTATTCAGGAATATAAGGTCACCCCAGCAGTCCTGACTGCTGGAGAAAAAGGAACATTAACGGTTACGCTCCGGTCAGTCAGCCCGGGAACAAAGACAAGCTCGATAACCTCCGGTGGTGATACTGCATCTCTTACTTCACCGGTAATTCCGTATATCGACTCTGTCACGTTCAAGAGTAAGGATATCAGACTTCTGAGTGGTGACTCAAAATTTGAAGGGAATATCGGACCGGATCAACCGGTTCCTATTACCTTCTATATTGAGGCTCCCCAAAGAAACGGACTTTATTTCCCTGAGGTATGGATCAGGGTTCGCGATGGACAGAGTCTGAAGTTCCCGGTACCGGTGAATGTCGGGACACAATTATCAGTACTGCGAACCCCGTCACTCTCCCTTGACAGCACCTTTGATTCAATGGTTAAACCAGGGACGAAAGTTGAAGGTTCTGTAACTATTATGAACGAGGGATCAAGTCAGGCAGATAATATCCAGGTTACTGTTAACGGAACTGCACCGGCAGTGATTGTATCGGGAATCAGTTCATTTCAGATTCCACGGCTTGCTGCTGGAGAATCGGTGACAAAAGACCTCTCTCTGCTCATCGACAAGAATATTCCTGCAGGTCTTGTAGAGGTGCCGGTTCGGATGAATTATGCTCTCCTTGACGGAAGTCCTGTTGAGCAGTTCGGGAGCATCGGCCTTGATGTAAGGGGGGAAGCTGAAATTGGGATCACCTCGGTTGAGACAACTCCGGTCAGGGTGAGTGAAGGAGAGGCATTTGATCTGATGATTCGGGTCCAGAATACGGGCACGGGAGATGCAAAGTCAGTATCTGCAGAGATTGACCTCCCGATTGAAGGAGCACGGGAAGCATTTGTTGGTAAGATTAAGCCTGGAAATGATGCACCCGCCACATTCATCCTCGAAGCAGCAGCCGGAGGGGATTACACCTATACGGCTACCATTTCATGGACTGATGACTGGGGAGAGCACCAGTTAACCCGAGATCTCTCATTAACCGTTTCAAAATCAGATGGTTCTGGAACGATAATTATGGTCCTCTTCTTTGTGGTTATCATCGGTGGTGGAGCATTCTGGTACATGCGTAGAAAGAATGAGTCGGACGAGATGGTATGAGCCTTAATCACCTGAAGGTCTCATTTTTTCTTGCAGTTCGAGGGCTTCTTCGGGGAAGCAGAGGAAGTCTGTACCTCTCCATCCTCATCATTGCGATGGTCTTTACCAACATGATCTTTATGCCTTCAATTATCATGGGGGCAATAAAAAATGCAGAACAGTCCATTATCGAGTATCAGACCGGCAATGTACTGATTAGTCCGAAAGAGAATGAACCGCATATTGAGGATGCTAGCGGTCTGCTTGATAAACTGAATCGGATACCCGGGGTCATTCGTGCTTCTGCTCACTATTCGATGGGTGCTACGCTTCGCAATAAGGGAAATCAAATTGGAGCGACAGTGATTGGGATTCGTCCTGATGATGAGCGGATGGTGACTGGTACCTGGAAGAAGATGAAGGAAGGGGAGTACCTCTCAGATGGTGAGACCGGCGAAGTCATCATCGGAATTCAGACCGCCGGGCATAAGGATGAAGCTGAGGATATGGGCCCAAGTCTTGGACATGTCAGAACCGGAGATCCTGTTATAGTTGAATATACAAATGGAGTTTCGCGAGAGTACCGGGTTAAAGGGATTATCGAGACGCGGTCATACCAGGCTGATATGGAGGTTTTTGTAACCTGGAATGAGATGGAGAGTGTACTTGGGCATCCGATTGATGTAGCTTCCGGGATGATCATCAAGACTGCTCCTGATGTCCCTGAAGCCCAAGTAAAGCAGCAGATTCTCAGGTTCGGGGTTCAGGAGCAGGTAAAGACCTGGCAGGACCTTCTTGAGGAGTCATTCGGAAGGGCAATTGAGAGTTTCTCGATCATCAACAGTGTGACTGTTATTGTCAGCCTGGTTATTGCGGTTGTTGTATTGTTTATTGTAATAATGATCAAGACCCTTAACAGCAGGCGCCAGATTGGTGTATTAAAAGCTCTCGGGGTTGAGAAGCATATAATCATCCATAATTATCTTTTCCAGGTTCTGCTTCTCACATTAGCCGGTGCAGTGGTGGGGATTGTAATCGTTGAAGGAATGGTAGGTCTTCTGACGATCTTCCCGATACAATTTCCTGATGGAGAAGTAACTCCTTATGTGACGATTCATGATCTCATCACAAATACGGCTCTCTTATTCATATCTGCCGCGATAGCAGGATATATTCCGGCCTGGCAGGTTGCTAGTGAGGACATCATGACTGCGATGCGGAGTTGACTATGATAGAGGTTGCAGATCTCTGTAAAGTGTATCAGATGGGAAAGGTGAGTGTTGATGCTCTCCGGGGAGTGACCCTTCGGATAGAAAAAGGTGAGTTTGTCGGTATTATGGGGGCAAGCGGATCAGGGAAGTCCACACTTCTTCATATGATCGGTCTTCTTGACAAGCCCACCTGTGGGAAGATAACTCTTGGTGGTATTGATGTTTCAACCCTTTCTGATCAGCAGAAGTCCAGGTTCAGACTGAAGCGGCTTGGTTATGTGTTCCAGGATTATGCCCTGATGCCTGAACTGACGGTTGAAGAAAATGTGTATTTAACCTCGATGGTCAGGGGAACCAGTGAAAAGGATTATCTTTCACAGACAAAGGAGATATTAACTCGGATTGGTCTGGTTCAGCGATCTGATGCCCTCCAGAGTGAACTCTCCGGTGGTCAGCAGCAGCGGGTATCAATTGCCCGTGCAGTGGTGAACCGGCCTGAAATCCTTTTTGCTGATGAGCCGTGTGCAAACCTTGATACTGAAAGTTCAAAGAATGTTCTTGATCTCTTTAAACAGATCAATGAGGAACTTCATCAGACCATTGTCATGGTTTCTCATGAAGAGTGGCATATGGAGTATTTTAACCGGGTTATAATTCTGCGGGATGGCAGAGTAATATCTGATGGACCACCGGATCTTATAAATCATGCTCGTGCATGAGATGGCCATTCTTTCTTTTCAAATTTTTTCTAAAATCGGTAATAATAGGATATGTTTCACTGTCCACAACATGATCCTGCGTCTCCCCCACAACTACACTCTCCACTGTCCATGTCCTTGCCTCTGAGTGCTGCACTGATCATAGCCCAGGCACACCCGACCCCACTTTGGACTTCTATGGCATCTACCGGGCAATTTAATGCGCAGGCCCCGCATTCCATGCATCGCTCCGGATGAATGAGTTCTGCATGCACTGATCCCAGGGCAAATACCCCGTGAGGACAGACCTCTGTGCAGCGTTTGCAGTTAATACATTGTTTTTCATGATAGTGGAGGGTATTTTTAAGATAGGAATTAAACATCAGATCATCCCCATATACCTGCATAGTTCAAGCACTATTCCTAAGGATATTCCGGATACGGTCATTAATGCCATGACTGGGACATATCTGAAGATCTCTTTTTTCACTCCGGTTCTAGATGGAAAGGGCGTTGAACCGGTAAAATTCAGACCAAGATATGCGATAACTGCCGGAATTATCAGGAGTGGTATTGCAGCTCCTGCGACCGCTGCCCATTTTGGGATATCCGAAGTGAATCCGAATGCTAAAGCAAACGGGATTGCTGCGAGTGTTCCAAGAATGAAGCCTTTCGTTGAGAAATCATGAGTTGGTATGGACGGCAACAAGGCTGGGAAGAGTACTGTTCCGGTGAATACTGTAATGATAACAGCAAGAGATGCAGTAGTCCCGGCGAGGAATCCGAGTATGATTGCAATTATTATGGCAGGCAATGCGATATGGACTATCTCAATAGGTGCCAGCACTATCCGATCACACAAGGGGAACTGAATTCTGCGCATTTCTGGGGTGGCTTTGCCGGTTCTGATATATTCGGGGAGATCTCTTGCCTGGATTGGTCCGTATTCAACTCTGAATCCTGACTGACGAATCACTTCATGTGCACTAATTCCTGGTGCTCCGAGCTGTGGAACTATGATTTTCCGGTGGTCTACAATATCACAAAGCCCTGTTGTTATAATTCTGTAAATCAGTTCCTTTGTACCGAATGTTCCTTTTCCTGCAGCACACCAGACATTTATCCCTTTGGTATCCAAAACAAGGATGTATGCATCGAATCCCGCAAGTGCAGATCGAAGCGCGTCAAAGCTCAGAGTATAGTTTGCAGATACAAAAACCAACGATTCAGATGTTGGATCTCCGATTTTATAGAGTCCTGGTTCAACACGGTGGCCTGATCTGTTTACCCCCCAACGTGCAAGAACGTGATCGAGCCGGTTGGTAAGAGTAATTGAGCTATTGGTAGAATGAATGAAGGGTTTGCCTGGGGATTTATCAGTTCTGCATGAGCAGGAACATGAGCATCCTGAATTTTGAGATGATGTCATTTACTCACTTCCTTACCTTGTGTCGTGCATCAAAGGTCCAAGAATTTCTTTTACCATTCCGCTCAGGTTATCCGCTTTCATCAGTGCGAGACAACAGACACTTCCGTTCTTCTCCCAGCTTATTAAAGCAAGTTTGTCACCTGGTTTAATACCTGCTTTTTCGCGTACATCTTTAGGAAGGACCATCTGTCCCCGTTCATCAATTGTCAATACTGCTTCTACATTGCACCCGATATTCTGATAGCAATCGCATTGGGAAGTAACCGGAGGTGATAGTGTATCATTGGTTTTTTTATTGGTCATGGCAGTATCAATAATGTGGAATTTACGAATATTTAATTTTATGTGAAAATTCTTAAAATTATAAAAATTCTGAAAAATAAGAAATTATTGTGGGGTAGGGGATGAAATAATTCAATAAACACTCTGGATAGTATAGGGATACCTTTTGTTGTAATCAACGGACATGAAAATTATTGTCCAGTACCATCATTTGCAACGCGAGACGCTGTATCATTAGTTGGGTATTTTTAAGGCCATATAAAAAACACCCCGTAATCAGGTGATCAGAAAAAAATTAAACTCTGATAAACCGGATATAAAACGTTGAACCTTTACCAAGGCCGTCACTCTCTGCCCAGATTTTTCCATGATTCAGAGTTACCATTCGCCTGACAATTGCAAGACCAAGTCCTTTTGCCTGAAGATTCTGCCGTGACTGGTCAACCTGGTAAAACTCATCAAAAATGCGGGTAATATCCTGTTCAGCAATACCAACGCCGTTGTCCCTGATAACAACGGTTACGGTGTTTTGACTGAGTTCTGTTATAAGACCGCTGCTCTCCCCTGGTTTTTTCTCTAATTGGTGCTCATTATCTGAATGAGCACCAATCCAGACTGATCCACCTGTTTTATTAAATCGAATAGCATTTGAGATTACATGCCGAAATATTGTGTGAGCATGGACTGGTGAGAGTGATACCATATAGCCCTTGGGAATATCAGAATATATTGAAATTCCTGCTTCTTTTGCTTCATCCATCAGGTCATCTGTTACTTTGCCTGTAATGTTTATGAGATCATAGGTAACCCGGTCGGTGATAGAATACATGCTATTCAGTCGTGCCAGATGGATTACCTGCTCAACCGTGTTTTGCATTACATCAATACTGATTTTCATCTGCGATAATAACCTGACTATATCGGGATCTTTCTCCTGTTCTATCAGGAATGGGATCAGTCCGACAAGGGGAATGAGGGGTGTGCGAAGATCATGACCCAGTTGTCCGATAAAATGATCTTTCTGGATAAGCAGTGCTTCAACTTCGCGGGTTCTCTCATGTACCTGAGCATCAAGAAACCGATTTACATTCTCCATTTCCGCATGAAGCCTGGTAAGTTCCTTGTTTCGCATCTCGATGATGGATGCATACTCTTTTACCCGAGCTTCTTCAGCTTTGCGGGAGGTGATGTCGTATCCAAGACCAATAAGTCCGGCTATTTTCCCTTGCTCATCACGGTACGGGACAATTCTTCCGGAAATATCTATGTATCCATCAGGAGTCCGGACCTTTAGTTCATACTGTGTTTCTTCTCTTTCTCCTGAAAGGATTAGCATATCACGCTCACCAATAGATTTCAAGAGCTCCGGTGGAATAATGTCTGTATCTCTTCGTCCTTCAATCGGACCTTCAACACCGAGTAATTCACAATATGCACGATTTGCTGTGATATAAATTCCTGAGGTATCTTTATAATATGCATATCCTGGCAATGTATCAAGAAGTGTCAGCAGTTGGGATGTTCTTCGCTTCTCCTGCGCTTCTGCCCTGATCCTTGCGGTAATATTTGTGAAGAGGATGATAGATCCTGAAGGAAAACCTGCAATTTCTTCCAGTGGAATTTTGCATATCTGATAGACCTCTCTTTCCTCACCTGCTCCCCAATGGAATTCATTCTGTTCTTTTGGATTGCATAATCCCTGCATCATTGTGTCCCACCCTACAATGACAGCTTCGGCAGGTTTTCCCAGTACTGCTTCTGATGTAGCTGCAATAATTCTCTCTGCTGCCGGATTAATTTCTCGAATGCGATCTTTTGTGTCAAGGACGATAACACCTATTGGTATTCCTTCAAGCACGGTTTTGTGTGCAACTGGCAGGATATCCATAAAGTGATACCGTGAGATTGCAGGAATGATAGACAAACCTGTAATAATCAATGCAAATGGTGTCAGGTCAAGGTTTGGAATCGGGCGAAGTCCGGATATATTTAGTATAAATGCAATAAAAGGAACAAGCGATCCGATAAGCATCAGTGCGATCTGTCGCTTGAATAACACTTCTGATCGAATGAACATGAAGACAAGAATAATGGTGCCTATACTGAGGATCAGAATATTATATACCGTATTTATCCAGTACCATGGCCCTGGCACAATTTTTAACAATGAAAATCCATTACTCACATTCATATATGCGGATTCATAGAGCCAGGGCATCATCAGGGGTGATATCGCGATGATAATTGTCATACCCGGAATAATGAAAATCGAACGCATCAGGTTCCTGTTTAATAGTTTATCATATCCTGCAAATCCTAAAATGAGAGAGAGCCAGCATGGCGCTGCAAGGGCAATTCCGATATATTCAAATTTAACAAAGAGAAGAGCAGTGCTGACATCTGTGCTACATAATTCTGCTGCTGCCCCTGCAGTGTATAAGACCAGACTAGTAAAGAGGATAGTGCCGCGGACTCTTCCAATCCCGGCTTTTATCTGATATGAATACAGAGCAAGGGCTATTGACAGAGCTGTTGCAAGTAAAGGGGCAAGAGCGAGAGAATTGAAGACGAGCATCAGTTTCAGGTATCCACGGGGTTTCTATTATTAGTCTGTCCTGCTTGTCCTTTATAGGTAATCCACATTCTGAAGGATGCATGGGGGATTAATTGATTATAACTGTAACTGCCGGAAAAAACATATAAAAACAAGGATACATATCTGCACACTGATTTGAAGGGGGAATATCAATAAAGATCGCTATTGCTGGAAAAGGGGGAGTGGGTAAGACATTTATTGCAGGAACACTTGCCTGCACTTATGCCAGCCTTGGGATGAAAACCATAGCCATAGATGCAGACACGTCACCAAACCTGGCTCTCACCCTTGGGATGACTCCGGGTGATGCAGGCCGGATAATACCTGTAGCAGAGAATGAAGATTTAATCCTTTCAAAGACGAAGACTGATTATCCTGGTGTTTTTAAACTGACCTACACGGTTGATGACATTGTTACAGGCCAGGGAGTCCTTACTCCGTGCGGAGTAAAGCTCCTTGTTATGGGAATGGTCAGAACAATGGATGGTGGATGTGCCTGTCCTGCCCATAGTCTGATCAGAACTCTCATGTCCCATCTCATTGTTGAGTGTGACGAGGTATTGATTATGGACATGGAGGCCGGGGTAGAGCACCTTGGACGAGGAACTGCAAAAAATGTTGATATCATGCTGATTGTTACTGATGCTCATCAGGCATCTCTTGTGACTGCCGGGCGTATTGCCGGACTTGCGGCACCTTTTGGAAAACCTATGATTGCGTATGTTGCAAACCGTGTTACCAGTCCTGATGTTTTGGAACGTATAAGAAATGCTGCCTGTGAGCAGGGTGTTGAGGTCATTTCTTCAATACCTTACGATAATGATGTTCTGCAGGCCGGTATGCTTGGAAATAGTCCTTCTCTTCAGAAAGAATATGCTGCCGTATCTGCAGTACAGGAGCTTGGAAAAAGTCTAATCAGTACATTGAAAGGGACGTGACAATGAAAATTATTGTAACTATGGGCCGGGGGGGAACTGGGAAGACGAGTTTTGTCAGTCTTATGGCTGATTACTTCATACACAAAGGAGATGCCCCGCTCCTTCTTGTAGATCTGGATCCTGATCAGAACCTGGGTGAGATGATAGGTGTGGATCTTGAGGCTGAAGGGATTAAGACGGTTGCTGAACTTCTGGAAGACACCTTTATTGGGAAAGGAGGGACGGTGGTTGGTGTTGCTCCGTCCGATCGGATTGAACAACGGATATGGCGCGATGGTCTGTATGAAGGGAAAAATTTCGATTTTATTGCCCTTGGAACCAAATGGATAGAGGGCTGCTACTGTATGCCTGATGCTGCACTTCGTGATGCACTGGCCCGTCTGACCCGCCAATACCAGTATGTTCTAATCGATGCGCCTGGCGGCCTTGAGCATCTGAATCGAAGAGTAACCGCTGATGTCGATGAAATATTTGATGTTATCGGGCCGTCCAGTAAGTCATTTGCTCATCTGCAGCGGGCCCGTCGTGTAGCTGAAGAATCAGGGATTCACTATAACAAGTTCTCAAGTATCGGTGGTTTCCTTTTCCCTGATAATCTTAGTGAACGGGCTTGTGAGGTTTCCGGGATACGG
>Ga0351907_1018_pt1 | contig 53443 bp, 44 predicted proteins | sample BONcelHT113001E6_FD_206861 | JGI IMG/M metagenome (GOLD analysis project Ga0351907, IMG submission 206861) | Enriched cells from coal bed in the Powder River Basin, Montana, United States - BONCAT cells T11 rep1 HSBNCT.T11.300.1.E6 ... | reverse complement strand
AAAAAGCAGGACAAAATCGTCAAGGTGGACAAGACTCCTGATATTTTGCCGCGTCTGCTGACCAGGATGAATGCGAAATCCGCACAAAGGTTCGACAATATAGTTGAATTGCCCCTGTTCAAGCAGGTGGAACCACATCTCCAGATCAACAATTTGTCGATAGTTACCGTTAAAGCCCCGCCAGGCCTGCTCTTTTCTGAATAGTACCGCGGAAGGTTCGCCGATGACATTTCCATGCTTCAAAATACAGTAGCGGATGATATCGGATCCTTTGGCAGTAACCGAAGATTGAAAAAACGCTTCGTCCTTGACTACCTCGGAATAGCTATTGATCACCCGCCGACAGGAAGCAACCAGGGAAACATCAGGAGCAGCATCGAGAATCCTGACCATTTTCCCCAGTGAGTCGGGAAAAATGAAAATATCATCCTGAAAAAGAAACTTTACATATCGCCCACGTGCCATTTTCAGACAGTTGTTCCAGTTCGCTACCATTCCGAGATTGGAATCATTTACCTTGTAGATAATACGAGGGTCCTGTGAAGCGTATCTCTCGATAATTTTGCCCGTTCCATCCCCGGAACAATCGTCTACAATGAGCAACTCGAAATCGCGGAAGTCCTGGGCCAGAACGGACTCAATGGCGTCGCTGATGAAATCGGCTCCCCGAAAAACCGGAATGCACACGGAAACTTTCGGTGTCGGTATCGGACTATCGTCAGCAGGCTGCATTGGCGCTCAATGAGGAATACAAGATGTCAAACGCCGCGTGGGCTTCTTTTTTGGCCTGAGCGGACCTGATTGAAAAAAAATCAGTATCCAGGGAAGTAACCATGTCCGCCTTGTCATTGATCTCCTGCCAGGACGAAAGCTTGAAATCAGTCGACAGATCAACCATATCCAGGAAACCCTCCGCCTTATCCACCCGAATCGGTCCGAACAGGTGGGGAATGCCGTACGACAGGGCCGTTATATTGCCGTGCATACTGGTGCCGATAAACAGATCACTGGCCGCCAGAACGGAGAGCATATCGAAAATGGACCGTACTCCAAGGTAGCGAAAAGCGCCCGCCGATTCGCGACAGAGGCGTTTCAGGAAGCGGTCATCGGCATGACAGTAGCCGAGCGGCAACAATACGATTTCGGCGCCGGTTCGCTCCCGGTAATGGGACAACTGGGCCACGATTTCGTCAATGGGTTCACCCGCATGGGGCATACACTGAAACGTGACGATTTTTTTTCCGGTATCGACACCATACGACCGAAGAATTTGCTGTCCCTTGCTCCGTTCCCGTGCCGGTTCATAAAAATCGCTGAGCGTCATGATCAGATCCGGCACCGCATGGATCTCTCTCGTTACTCCCGCTGCCAGAATTTTTTCGCGCGACTGCCGGTCTCGGACCGACAGGTATGCGGCGTTTTCCAGGACATCTCGCACCCGGCTCTTTTCAGCAGCAGCGAACGCCAGCGGAGCGCCACACGAGCAGAAGTAGGCGGAGCCGATTCCGGGAAAATCTTTCTGGTCGAGCAGGAACGGTCCGGGGGCGGAATAGTTCATGTACTGCTGGAGGAATTTCTCGACAACAGTCGGTCTTTTAAGATATTTTTCCCCAAACCACTGGAGTATCGGGTGCCCGATACGCTGCCGGTAAATGTACTTGTAATGGGATGCAAGGGTTATGGTATCGGTCCGAAGAATATCTCCTCCGCCAATAAGGAGAGCGGAGACGATCTTCTCTTTAGCCTCCAATAACTCCTTGATGCGGGTAATCGTATAACCGGAATCGCCGGGAGCCGGCCCGTCCAAAAAGGAATAATACCGGAGCTCCTCCCCGTACCCTCGTGACTCGAGCATCTTCCCGACAATCACCGGGTAGAGTAGATCTCCGTAGTTCTCACGGTCACTGGCAGCAAAGTGTCCGATCATCAATACCTCCAAAGTTATTCTATTACCATGGCACGATACTTAGTTTCCATCCAGAAACTCCGGATGTGAAACTAGTGGTTTTCAATTCGGAAACGAGGGATTTTTCGTCCTGGCAAGAAACTTTTGCATGCAAAAGTTGACAGCGAAGGCTGCCCGCAGGGCGAGTCAAAATCAAGGGGTTGCACGGAGGCGTACACAGGTACGCCGCACAAGCAAGCCCGCGGATTGACACAGCCAGGGCGGAAAAGAACCGTTTCCGGATGAAAACTACTTACGAATACAGCCGCGACCATGGATGTTCCTACAGCGTATTCGTTCGCGGGACGACATCAATTCTATATAAATCATGTGTCTAAATTCGTTCTGAATTTTGCCAGGACTTTACGTCTGATAAAATTCTTGACCCTTTTCGGGAAACCTCGGAGCTTTTTACGGTAGACACCATTCAGACAGTCTTCCAGTGCCTCAACCAGTTCAATGTCCCTGCGCGTCTCCTTCAATGCCTTGATATTTTCGTCGAATACCGCTTTTGTGTGGACATCTCCCAGCTTTATGTGTAAACGGGAAATATATTCCGGTGTTACCGTATCTTTGGTAAGAAAAGCGGTACATCTATCAAGAGCGCCGGCAATCTTCAAATGAATCATGGTCCGAACACATTTCTCACACCTGCCACAATTGGGAACAGCTCCGAAACAGACCCTGAGTGAATTCATGATCTTCTCATTTTTCACCACTTCCGCTGTTTTCATGACGCGAGTCGCTTCGGCGCCATGATGAATGAACTGCAACGATTTGGTACTCCAAAAGCGATCCATCAACGGAGTGCTGCCCCACGGGAGTGGCACGTCATAGGTATGGCTGCTCGCAAGATAGATTTTGTGAAAATGTTTCGATAAAAGCAAGCCGACACTCGCCAGGCCTGCGCCGTGATTATGATCACCCCAGACACCATAATCATCCATAAAGTCTCTGAGATTCGTTCTGATTTCTATCAGTGTCTTGTCGATTTTTTTTGCAACCTGTCTCAAATGAGCCAAATGTGCTTCGGTAATACTTTCATTTCCTTTTCGCGAATCGTAGAAACCATCCACATAAATGAGATGTGTTATCTCATCAAAATTTTTCACCAAGGTATAAGAAGAGTCCAGGCCAGCCGTAAAAAAACAGGCAACGCCCCTATTCGGAAGGTTTTCGCTGTGATGTTCATCAGCCTGGACATCCACAACCGAATAATCTTTATACCAGGTGTGAAAGATATTCTGAATTGTCTCGGAATTGGAGAAGAGCTTCTCGGATACTTTCCCCTTGAAGGAAATACTTCTTCCGGCTTTCATCGCAGGAAATAAAACGACTGGCAGCGCAGGGTCAAGACTGTCGGTAAAGATGTCCACATTGGATTCATATTCAACATCAAACAAAGGATCATCATCCTTGCAAATCGTAAAACTGTGAACGAACCGGTTTTCTCTTTTGTTATTACGTGGATTGCGTACAAGTACAGTCATCGTTACCCTACCTCCCGTCACCTGTCAGGTCATGGAACATTTGCCTGTCCACAACAAAATATGCTGCACGTAATCGCCAACAGCGGAAATAAACGCCCTGTTTTCCCGGAACCGGCATTGGACGTGGACATAGTATCTGCCGCAACACGCCTCCATTATTACCAGGGAAAACCTGTGACCCTACCGCAATTCAAGGGTTTTTATTAAAAAGAACCAAAGTTTCTGGAGCGGATTATAGACTTTATAAAAAGGTAAGAGAAGAAAAAATTGCCATGGCCGATACCGTAAAGCTAATTTGCTTTGCACGAGTTTGCCATCAATTTTGTTTTGCCGCGCCTTTTTCCAAATCTTATAAAACTGGTTATAGACGAGAAACCTTTTATGAAACCTGCTGCAGGACACATAGTCTTTGAACAGGTATTCATCGAAAAGCAGGGAAAGATCGTTGATATACGTCAGGGAGAGAACATTTTTCGCTGTCTGCTGCTCGGTATGGATACGAAACGATGACAGGGGCTGGTCAAGGTGGGCATAACTGCCCTGCTCCAAAAGATGGAACCACATCTCAAGATCCACCAACTGATGGTAGCGCGGATTGTAGCCCCGGCTCGCCTGATTTTTCCGAAACATCACCACCGAGGGTTCACCGATCTGATTCTGGTTGCGCTGGTCACAGAGACAGCGGCTGATTATCTCAGCTCCGGGAATAACCGCTCCAGCGGAAAAATACGACAGGGTCTGCAGCAGCCGGGAGTCATCGTCGATCAGATTTCGTGGCGAACCGACCAGAGAAACGTCCTCTCGGCTATCGAGACAGGCAACCATGCTGCGGAGAGCATCAGGACGGGCCAGCACATCATCGCCGAACAGGAACTTTACATAGTCACCCCGGGCTTTGCCAAGACAGTAGTTCCAGTTTTCCACCATTCCCAGATTGTGCTCATTGACTGAAAAAACAACCCTCCCATCGGCAGCCGCATACGCCTCGACCACGGACCGGGTGTCGTCCGAGGAACAGTCATCGATAATGAGCAGTTCGAAATCGGCATAATCCTGGGCAAGAACCGACTCAATGGCCTCGGGCAGATACCGGGCATAATTATAGGTGGGCATGCAGACACTTACCCGGGGTGGCGTAACACTCATCTAATACCTCTCACAGCGCAGACAACTCAAACATACGATCCCCCTCCCCTGCGTACAGCACACATCTTAGGAGCTGTAAAACAATAACATGGTCAAGATTGATGAACTCGCAAAGAGTCGTCATACCCGCGGCTTGTGCGCAGTAGCCCTAGCGAAGGAGCAAAGCGGGTATCCTGTGAAGTTGTAACTCACTGTAATTCCTGGATTCCCGTTTTCACGGGAATGACGGTACATCGTACATTTCAACTATTTGCGAAAGCATCAAGATTGCGCTCGGATTTAGGTCGGATTTGACAGAACTGATTGAGCCAAACCGCAGACGCAGCAGGGCTACGTTGAGGATTTGATGATTGAAGTTCGGTCAAAGATGGCCTGAAGATGAGATGCAAGATGCCCATGGTATTTGTTTGCAGCTCCTTAGTCCCGAAGAAGGGATCCACGCAGCTTGAAAAGGGGGTTTACAATCTTGTACACGGGTAGAAAACCGCGAAATTTTCCCAGTTCGAAAGTATTTGTTATTCGTCCTTCCGCCATTTCCCGACTGATAAGCCCCTGGCGATACAGTTTCCAGATCCGGTAGCCCTGGCTGTAGGTCAGATACCAGCGGGTAAAGGCGCTGAATCTCATATAGGGCTTTTCGGCAAAATCTCTCAGGAGTAAAAACGACTCGTCGATATGGAGCATCCTGCGCATGTTGACCTTGGTCTGTTGCCCGGGGTGATCGCGAAAAGAGGCAAGGGGTTCGGCTAGATAGGCGAACCTGCCCTGTTCCAGGAGATGGAACCACATTTCAAGGTCGACGAATTGGGCATAACCGGGATGAAACCCGCGGAGAGCCTGACTTTTCCTGAACATGACAACTGAAGGCTCGCCAATCAGGTTGCGCGCTTCATAAAGGCACCGGCGAATCACTTCTGTGCCCGGGGCAATCTTTTTATCCCTGAAATGGGAGGCAACCCGCTTGATTCTGGAATCCTCGTCGATGATATTGCGCGCCGAGACTACCAGGGAGATGGCAGGATCCGCCTCAAGTACCTGGAGCATCTTTTCAAGACATTCCGGTGAGGCAAAGAGATCATCGGCAAAGAGATAGTGGATGTACTCGCCCTTTGCCAACTCTATGCAGCGGTTCCAGTTGGCAACCATGCCGAGATTTGTCTCGTTGCGCAGGTACACTATCCTCGAATCCTTTGCTGCATACCCGGAAATAATTTCTGCGCTGGAATCGGTTGAGCAGTCATCGATGATGAGCAGCTCGAAATCTGAATATGACTGGGCCAGGACCGAATCTATGGCATCAGCCAGAAATGGTGCACAGTTGTAGGAGGGAATGCAGACGCTGATTTTCGGGTTACTCATGAGATTCCTCCTGAGGTTCTTCGCAGAATTTCCCGGTCACCCAGAACACGGAAGGGTTTCAAATCGCGACGCTGTACTATCACGTGGCGCAGAGACTTCAAAGCCCCCCAGAAAGCACGGTAGTAGGGCAGATCAAGCCAGAGGAAACTTACCGCAAGGCGGAAAACGGTATACAGGCAGTTCATGGCCATGAGACCGGGATCGGTCAGATTCAGCCAGTGGAAGAGAAAGCGGTTGCGGAAATAGATGGTACGCTTTCTCCGCTTGCCGGCTTGTAGAATGGTGGCACTGTTGTAATGGAAGACCGTGGCGCCGGGCTCGTAGAGACTCCGCCAACCCCGTTTCCAGGCCCGATAGGAAATGTCGACATCCTCGAACAGGTAGGGGGTAAATATCTCGTTATAGCCCCCAAGGGAACGAAATTTTTCCCTGTCATAGGCCACACACGCCCCAATCGCGTAGAGGTTTTCTCTGACAGGAGAGACTGCGTCAAGGGGCGCAAATCCGCCCTTGATGAAACCCTTGCCGTACAGTCCGTCGACAATCCCCTGGTTCTTCCCTTCTCTTTCGGCAAGGATTGCGGGAGTCACCGCGAAAACGCTGCTATCGGAAAAATGCCGCAGCAGAGGTGCTACCAGGTCAGACTGGACCCTGACATCGGTATTGATACAGAAGAGAACCGGATACCGGGCCACAGCCAATCCCCGGTTGCATGTACGGGAAAAGCCCTGATTCCTGGCGTTTACCAGAACCTGAACGGTGGGAAAGTCCTCTGCCAGAATCTTCGTGCTCTCGTCGCTGCTGCAATCGTCAACAACAATAATCTCATGGGGACCACCCCAGCAGGCAAAGGCGTCGATGACCGAGGGCAGGTTTTCCCGTAACAGGGCAGCCCCATTATAATTGGGAATCACGACACTTACGCCGTGGCTGTAGGACTTTGTTTCTCCAGCACTTTCGACTACTGGCATCTGGTAACTCCCCCGTCCGGTCGAACACTCTTTTCTGAATTAGAAAAGGACCGGGAGTCAGCCAGCAGACTTCGGTAATAGTCCAGATATCGTGCCCCCATTGCTGCCCGGGAATACTTTTCTAGCACCAGTTCATGGCCGCGCCCGCCCATGGCAAGCCTTCGTTCCGTGTCGCGAAGCAGAGATGCCACTGCCGCGGCGAATTCCCGGGGACCACCATCCACCAGCAGTCCGACATCTTCACCACGGAGGATATCGACTATTCCGCCCTCGTTAAAAGCCACGATGGGCGTGCCGGCTGCCAAACTTTCCAGGTGCACGATCCCGTACCCTTCGTTTCGATGGGTGCTGACGGAGAGGTCAAAATCAAAAAAAACCTCGGGAATCTTTTCACGCGGGATCCTGCCGACAAAAATGAAGTCACCTTCCAGACCATGTTTCCGGATCCTGTCCAGGACCGGCTGCAGGAGACCGGCATCGCTCTTGTCGCCAACAAACGCAACCTTCAGGTCGGGAAACTCTTCCTTGAGATAGGGAACCGCGTCAACCAGTTCCGTCTGATTTTTCCAGAACTCGCCCAACATGCCGATCAGCGGAAATCCGACCCCTGAAAAGTAACGCCGGCAACGATCGCTGCGGAACTTTTCCGGCTCGAGCGGACCGGTTAGCCCTACTCCATGATAGAGGATCGTGGTTTTGCCAACGGCAACCGGATTGTTCAAGCAGAGTTTGTCGCGGACATGCTCGGAGATGCAGACAATACCATCAGCCCAGGAAAGGAATGGCTGTTTTCTGGCAGTTCCGACATGGTAGTTGACGATAAATTTGCCCGCTTTCCGAAACGGAAAGGCGACGCGCCATGCCAGAGCGCAGAGCAGCAGATCGTGTTCCCGGTTTACCGACACGATGTCGAACCGTTCGCGGCGGAACAGTCGTACCAGGGCGGCGAAAGCGATGATGTCCCCTACCCCATGACCAGGGAGGGCATGCACCGGTAACGCGGTTTCACGGAAACGGCTGTCGGATTTTGAACCGGCGCGGACGAGAAAATGAACATTCACCCCCTTGAGCACCAGTTCCGTTGCCAGATCCTTGAGATGCTCCTGGCCGCCACTCCACCCCTTATCGTTATTGACCAGGAGAACCTTCATGATTGCACGGCCGCAGCAGAGGAAGCCTTTTCCTTGTTCGTAGCGCGGGGAACGAGTCCATTCTCACAGCGGAATTCTTTGCCGGCAATCCTCTGGTCGAGGATCGCTTTATTGTGAAAGAACTTTTCGTTGGCAAAACTCCAGGTTGACCGATGCCAGAGATGAAAGACTATTGCCAGCGCCCGAACCGACTTCAGCTTTCCCCCATAATTGAGAACCCTGATCCCCAGGTCGTTATCCTCGATGGAACCATCGCGAAAATCTTCATCGCAGCCGTTAATTGCATAGAACAGCTCGCGATAGACGCTGAAATTGCAGCCCCAGACGCCATCGTCGGAAATATCGTCACGATGAAGCAGACGCCGCAGAAAGGGATTGGTGAGGCGCAGTGCCTCCTCCGCCTTTCGCGTATCGGAAAAGATCGAATCAAACAGCAGCGGAAGAGTCAGAGATGTCAAAGGTCGTCCCTGTCTCAGCATTTTTTCCGTCAAGCTGCTCCCCAGATCAACCCGCTTGCCGCTTGCCATCACCTCCGGTCCAGAGACCAGCAGATGGGAGCGGACAAATTCCCGATGAGCCATACAATCGCCATCGATGAAAACCAGGAAGTCCCCGGTCGATTGTCGGACGGTTTCATTGAGAATTTTTGGTTTACGAAAGCCGTCGTCCTCTTGCCAGACATGTTTGAGTTCGAATGGACAGGATTCGGAACCGGCAAACGTACGGATAACCTGAGCGGTCTCCTCGCCGCTGCCATCGTCGGCCACCAGTACCTCGTCAGGAATTCTGGTTTGACGGGTCAGACTCAGGAGACAGAGGCGCAGGGCGGCCGGTCTGTTATAGGTGGGAACGATCACCGAAACCTTCAAGACTTCTCACCGCCTGCTTCTTTTTCGGGGAAACGCATCAGCTTTTTCTGCAGCTCATAGAGCTTCAGATATTTGAGAAAAACGCCGTAGGCCTCCATAACGGAAATTACGTAACCGGCAAGCCCGTCGAGAATTCCGAGACGGATGAAATAGCGATCGAAAAAAGTGAACAGCGGTCGTAGAGTAAAATGGATCAGGGTCGATTTTCGCCCGGTCTCGTAGTGGTCACTCGCCGTGCGAGTCGCATACTTGTTCTTGGTCTCGGCAAAATGATTGATATCCCGATAGATATAGTGGTACAGGTCGTTTTTCAGACTCATCAGCGAGCCGGGCACCTGGATCTTGTCATGGGGCTCGTAGCCCCCCCAGTAACAGCGGTCCTTGCGAAAAAGTCGGATATTACGGTCGGGAAACCATCCCGAGTGGTTGATCCAGCGCTTGAGGAAATAGTGACGTCTGGGCATGTCGTAGGCATCATGTGCACTGTTCGCCAGATCAAGGGCGAGGATTTCATCCCGTAAAGCGGGTGAAACCCGTTCATCGGCATCAATACTGAAGACCCAGAGGTTTTCTGTCCGATCGGTGACGAACTGGCTCTGACCGATGTGACCGAGCCATACCTGAATCAGAACCTTCTCGGTGAATTCCCGGGCAATCGCCACGGTCCGGTCAGTACTGCAGGCATCTATCACGATGATTTCATCAGCCCAGCTCACACTTTCAAGGCACTCGCGAATATTGAGCTCCTCATTAAAGGTTCGAACCACCGCGGAAATCTTCGTTTTTCCTGTTGTTTCTCTTTGCATCAGCACATCCTCATTGTATTCAGCCGGCTTTCGACAAAAGTAATTCGATCGGCAGCCTTGAGCCGCAAACTACAAGTTAACAGCCAAGAAATTCCCTTACGGAAACCGTACTGTTTCAAATATTTTTTTCGATGCCTTCCAACTCCAGTGCGTGTCGTCCGGATAAAAGACATCCCGCTCCCCTTTCTCCAATTCCGGCAGGAGGATTGCCTTCGTGTCGATGAGGGTATAGCGTTTTGGGAGTTTTCGTAATTCTTCGAAAAAGGTGCTGTATGGATAGGGATTGTCCACGATGAACGTGCTGTAAAGGTTATACTTATCGACGCTCGGCATGAAATAGAGAGTAATTCCCTTGGTACGCAGGATATCGGCAAGTTTATTGAGATTATCGTTGACAACCGAAACATACTTTTCGTTGGTCACAGGGATAATGTTGATATCCTCTCTGAAAAACAGCAATTTGTTGTCAGCTTTGACGCTAAACAGGGGCTTGATCAGATCCCTGACATATGTCTTGCTGAAAAAAGCATGATCGGAATACTTGAAGAGAATCGTATTGAAGAGGAACTTGAAATTGCCTTGGTTAATAAAGGTTATGGTGCTTTTTTGCGATACATTATATCCCATCCGCTTAAAAGTACTGAGTTTTTCCATGTCGTAATTGATAGAAAGATCCAGAGGTTTACCGTACAGGGAAAGACAGAATTTCTCCGAGGCTCCGACAATCAGGTATTTTGGCCGCACGCGGTCAAGGAAGCCGTTGTTGCGCAGGATTGCCGTCAGGGTAATATTGTCCAGTAGCTGGTAAGACTCAATATTCAGAACGCCGCAACGGTTAATCGAGGCAATGTAATCCTGGTAGTAACGGTTTTTGCCGCCACCACCACCGTTTGAAAACGAGTCGCCGATGGTTACGACCCGGATCGACTGGTCATGGTATTCATGTTCCTCGATATGGCGGAGCGGCAGATCATTATGATTCTTGCGCAAAAGCTTCGAGTCGGGCAGATATCCCATGCGGGCCAGATCGCCGCCATTATATTCCGTCGAGAGAATTTTTTCGGTCCAGCATTTCCAAATCACCGCGTTTACGAGAATAAAAGCCAGCAGGATCGCCAAAGCTAGGTACGTATATTTTCTGTATTTGTTCATGTGTTCTCAATCAAAATGAATTTCCCGTGCTGCGACGCGCTGTCACACCAAAAATCGGCAGCCATGAAGCAGGGATTAACGGAAACGGACTTTTTCGAAAATTGCCCGGGAAGCTTTCCAACTCCAGTGGGAATCATCGGCGAAAAAAATATCCTTTTCGCCTTTCCGGAGTTCCTCCTGAAGGATTTCCTTGGTATCGATAAATAAATATTTTTTCGGCAGGGGACGCAATTTTTCGAAGAACATATTCTTCGGATACGGATTGTCAATAATGTACTCACCATACAGGTTAAATTTGCTGACCACCGGCATAAAAACCAGGCGGATGCCTTTGCGCGCCAGGACCTCGGCAATTTCGTTCACGGTCTCATTTATCTCGGAGACCTTCTCTACCGTCATGAAAGGGGTAATCCGGAGGTCATATTGGAACACGAGAAGGTCATCGTCCTTTCTAACGTTGAACAGGGAGCGATTCAGTTTGAATTGGTGCACGCTGTGCCCAAAGGCGGAGTCCGAAAAGAAATACATCAGGTTGCGCCAGTAGAAATCGAGATTACCACTGTTGATGAAGGAATGTTTCGGCAATCCCGGCCAGTCACCCGTAACACCCTCATAGTGGCGAATTACATCGGCAAGAGAATCCGTCCACCCCCAGGCAAAGGGCCTACCGAAACGGGCGGGGACCAAGGTCTCCAAGGATTCGATCAGCACATAACGGGGTTTAATGATGTCAAGGTAACCGCTGTTGTCCAGAACCGCAAGGGTGCTGAGGGGAGAACAACCCATGACCAGGTCGTCCGTCGGATACGGTGTGACATTCATCACCGAAATATTGCTGAAAGTAGCAATATAGTCCTGATAGTACGGATTTCTGCCCCGGCCGCCACCAATCGAGAAGGAATCACCGATGGTCAGCATGTCAACCGGTTGACCGAGGTAATCCTTCATTTTCAGGTGTCGCCGCGGAAGGTCCACTGAGGTGTTGCGATAATGCTTCGATCCGGGAAGATACCCCAGGCGACTGAGATCCCCGCCTTCATACGTGTCGGTAAGCAAATCTTCGGTAAAACATTTCCAGGTGACAAAGTGAAAAAGAACGAACCCGGCAAGCAAAGCGAGCGAAACGGAGGCAAAGCTCCGGTAACGCCAGGAACAGGCTGCCTTGGCAAAGAGTGCGGATCGTATTTTCAGAATTGCGGCAACATTTATCACGGCGGATTATAACTCCAGCACCCATGAAGGATTACACTCATGGCACATTTGTGCTACGTATCAGGGAAACCTCACGGTTTCAAACACCTTTTGTGATGCTTTGCATGTCCAGTGCGAATCATCGGGATAAAAAACGTCCTGTACCCCGGACCTGACCAGCGGCTGTAGAATCGCCTTGGTATCTATGAAATGGTACCTCTTCGGCAGCTTCCGCAACTCGTCGAAGAAAGGGTTTTTCGGGTACGGATTATCGACAATGTCGTCGCTGTAAAGATCATATTTGTCTACGACCGGCATGAAATACAGCGTGATGCCCCTCTTTGCCAGAACATCGGCAAGCTGGTTGAAGGTATCATTCACGTTCGCCACCAGATTACCCTTGTTATAGGGAATCATGCTCAGGTCTTCATTGTGAAAAATCAGGGTCCGATCATCAGGAGCAGCGAAAAGACTCCGGCCAAGCTGCATCCGATAGACAAGTCCGCGGAAAGCAGTGTCGGAAAAATGATACAATACCTTGGTATAGAGATATTTGAAATTGCCGTTATTGATAAATCCGACCTTTGGCAGGTAATCCAGGCCATAGGTCGCTTTGGCATAATAGTGTCTGATGTTTTCCCGCGAGTCCGTTTTGCTCAGATCAAGGGGGCGTGAGAAACGGGGAACGCAATAGCGGGCAACGGATTCGATCAAAATATAGCGGGGTTTGATGACATCCAGATAACCGCTGTTCAAAAGCACCGCAAGTGTAGAAATAGGGGAAAATCCGGCAACCCTGTCGTCGGTGGGATATGGATAGACATTCAGTACCGTGCAGCGGTTAATGGTGGCGATAAAGTCCTGATAGTAGCTGTTCTTTCCTTCGCCGCCACCCATGGAAAAGGAATCGCCGATCGTCAGGACATCAATCTTCCGTCCATCGTACTCTTTCATGCCGATATGACGGAACGGAAGGGTATTCTCGACCTTGCGATACTGCTTGGAGCCATGAACATATCCCATCCGGGCCAGATCACCGCCGTCATACTTCTTGGTCAGCAACACTTCGGTGGCCGACTTCCAGATCGCGTAGTTCAGGCCGATAAAGAGCAGCAGTATCGTGATAAAAGCGATGGAAAACTTTTTACGCGTCATATTCCGACCTAAAACTGAAAGTAAAGGAATTCACTGACCTTGCTCATGTTCAGCAAGGCATAGAATGCGATTACCATGAGAAAGAGAAAGCTCTTCCAGGAAGGCTTGAAGGAATCGGTCATCTGGATGGAATTCTTCGCCGACAAAGCGACAATAAACGCAATCAACAGGTACCAGACCGTCTCGTCCTTACCCTGAATTCCTGCTAGCCAAGTCTTTCCGAAAGTAAAATCAAGGTCACCAATTATTGGCAGGTTGCCGAGAAAACGCGGCAGCATCACTCCGCTCTGTCCCGCCATCCCCTTGAAGACCTTCATGGCCCCATCCCAGTCTTTTGCCCGGAAAAAGACAAAGGAAAGATTCACGAAGTTGAAAGTTATGAACCAGGCAAGGAAACGCGGCATTTTGATTTTTTTGCGCTTCCAATAGTGATTTATGACCAATCCGGCACCATGCAGCGAACCCCAGATGACAAAAGTCCAACCGGCCCCATGCCAAACGCCGGAAATGAACATGGCAAGAAAAATGGCCACCATGGAGCGGGCAAAGGTAATATTTTTGAAGGAGCGGAGGATCGGGGTATAGATGTAGGTGGTCACGAAATTCGTCAGGGTAATGTGCCATCTCTTCCAGAAATCGATCACCCCGGTGGCCTTATAGGGACTGTTGAAATTGACCGGGAGTTTGATATTGAACATCAGTCCCAAACCAATTGCCATGTCGCTGTAGCCGCTGAAATCGAAATAGAGCTGGAAGGTATAGCAAAGGCTTGTTGTCCAGGCCTCCAGAAGGCTCAGGGAAGGCGCCACGTCGAACCCGGCTTTGGCCCAGATGGAAAACTGATCTGCCAGGGCGACCTTTTTAAACAGACCGATGAAGAACAGATAGAGTCCCAAGGAAAGGTTCCGGTAATTCAAGACTTTGTTCTTTATCCGGTCAAACTGGGGCATCATCTCCTTGTGGTGGAGAATCGGTCCCGCCAGCAGATGGGGAAAAAAAGTGACGAACAGGGCATAATTGAGGAGTTTTCTTTCCTGGACAAGGCCCTCGTAGGAGTCGACGAGAAATGCGATCTGGGTGATGGTGAAAAAGCTGATTCCCAATGGCAGCACGATATGCAGCAACGGGACGTCGAGACCGAACGCCAGGTTGATATTCTCGAGGAAGAAATCCATGTATTTGAAATAACCAAGGAACAGGATATTCATAACGAGTCCGAAGACCAGGATGGAACCTTTCGAAACGAATCTTTTCTTCTGGGAATCCAGGTCTATCATCAGACTTCCGATGGTGTAGTTAAACAGAATCGAACCGAGAATGAGCGGCAAGTAGTTAATTTCCCACCAGCTGTAAAAAAACAGCGAAGCAAAGAGCAGCCAGGCATTCGCGGCAATCGTCAGTCGGATTCTATTCAACAGAAAGAACACCACCAGCGTAATCGGAAGGAAAAGAAAAATAAATACATATGAATTGAAGAGCATCAACTACTCCTTGTACTGCAACGTCAATAATCTCGATTCAGCGGGCTTGCTGCTTCGTATATCACTGCGAAATGCCGCGATGCACGCTGGACACATCCTTGAAACGGGAGCAGCAAGCGACCAGTAATCGCTTGCTGTCCAAGGCCGGCACAAGACTCCGAAACACAAAAACGACCTGCGAAGATTCCGCTATCAGTTCTTTTTGGCTTTCTTTTCCACCAGATCAGCCATGTCGCCAACGTTTTTCAGTGACTGCAGTTCACCGAGGGCAAATTTTACCCCGAATTTCATCTCAACCGCAATAACCAGGTTCAGATGAGAGAGAGAATCCCAGTCGTCGACATCATCAGCTGTTGTCTCTCTTTTGATCACAATAGTACTATCGTCAAAAACTTCCCGAAAAATTCCATTCAAAATTTCCATCGTATCCATACGTTACACCTCCAGGGTTGAAATATCACCGACATCCGTACCAAGATACTGTGCCTTAAGCACCCGCCGCATTATCTTGCCACTCTTGTTTTTTGGTATTTCAGGGACAAAAACCACATCATGGGGAGTTGCCACGGAAGAAAGCTTGTGGGTTACATAAAGCCGGATCTTCAGTTCCAACTCCTGCGAGTACGCAAATTTCTTATGCAGGGCCACAAAGGCAACAACCTTTTCAAATAAAATTTCATCCGGAACGCCGATGACCCCGGCTTCCGCCACTTCTTCTATCTCGAGCAGCGTACTTTCAATTTCAAAGGGGCTGATAAGGTGCCCCGCCGTATTAATGACATCATCGGAGCGACCCTGAAACCAGAAGTAACCGTCCCCATCCCGATATGCCGTATCACCGGAGAAATAGAAGCCGTTTCGAAACTTTGCGGCGTAGACTCCGGGATTATTGAGGTAACAGGCAAACATGGAAGGCCAGCCCGCTTTCACGCACAGATTCCCCGACTGGGTATCCGGTACCGGTATGCCTTCGTCGGACAAAATTGCTGCTTCGATGCCCTCAACAGGCTTGCCCATGGCTCCCGGCCGAATCTCCAGGCCAGGACGGTTCGAAATCATGATCGCGCCGGTCTCCGTCTGGAACCAGGTATCGTAGATATCACGAGCAAAGGTCCTGCGGGCCCAGGCGATGACTTCCGGATTCAGCGGCTCCCCGACGCTGAAGATATGCCGGAGCGATGTCAGATCGAATCGATCGTAAAAACCGGAGTCTTCCCGCATCAGCATCCTGAGTGCGGTCGGTGCGGTATACCAGACGGTTACCCGCTCCTCTTCGAGAATCCTGAACCACGATTCCGGGTTGTAGCTTCCGGCAAACTGGATCTGCGTCACGCCCAGGCACCATGGTCCAAGAATCCCGTACGAGGTGCCCGTGACCCATCCCTGGTCGGCAGTACACCAGTACAGGTCGTCTGTTCCCAGACCGAGAACCCCGGAAGCGGTTGCCGCATGGGACGCAAGCGCTTGATGCAGGTGTACCACTCCCTTCGGTTTCCCGGTGGAACCGGAGGTGTAATGCAGTATCGCCGTAGTGTCAGGAGCTGTTACCGGAATGCAGAAATCTTCCGAGGCTTCAGCCATCAGTCGGTCATAGCTTAGAACATCCTCAGCCAGATGATCATCGCTGTCAATGACGATAATGTAGCGCAGCTCAGGCATCTTTGAGCGTACGGCGGCAATTTTTTTTACGAAACTCTTTTTGGTGATGACACCTTTTGCCCGGGCATCGCCAAGTCGGTCAAGAAGTGCCTCTTCACCGAAATTGGAAAAGAGCGTGCCAACCATTACCTCATGCTTTAGTGCGCCAAGAAACGAGATGAACTGCGCGGGTGTTTTCGGCAAAAAAGTAAAGAAAGCGTCACCCTTTGCGAACCCCAGCTTCTTCAGAACATTGGCGAACCGATTGGATTGAAGATCCATATCGTGGAAAGAGTAGTCATGGCGCTCCAGTGAAGGAGTAATGAACCGCATGGCTACTTTGTCGGCATTACCGATCTCGCACTGCTTTCGAGTGCAGAGATACCCCATATTATATTGATCATCATGAGCGTGCGATGACATGCCCCGGAACTCCTTTCGCAACCTTTCCTTCTGTACAGCAAGGAGAAGGAAGAGTCGGTTTTTCTATAAACAAGTGGTTAGGAGCCTGTCGGACGCAGGGCAAATCTGCTGCAAATCCGTCAGGACGGTCCATATTCCGCCGTTTTTTTGGGCAATAGAACAACTATTGCCCTGCAAAATCGACAAAATCTGTCCTCGCCCAGCCAAATTTTCGCTTAGATTTCCTAAGTCCGACAGGCTCCGAGTGCTTCGTTTCAGCCCTGGCTGACAACCTCCCCGGAACAGTCCAGGAGTTCACAGCATGCGGAAACCACTTCATCCACGGTTATAGCCTCGATGCAGGCAGGCTTCATCCGCGCCGAAGGCTCACATTCCGTGAAAAACTTCTGTCGGCAGGGAGAGCAGGAAAACTTTCGGTAGACTATTTTTGCCTGCTCGCTCCAGGGTCCGAATTTCAGGGGTGACTGGGGTCCGAACAAAGCAACGAGGGGAATCGCGGCCGCGGCCGCAAGATGCATGATTCCGCTATCATTTCCGACAAAAATTGTTGCCCTCCGCAGCAGGGCCATGGTTACCCTGATACTGCTTTTACCGACCAGATCGACACATTCAGGGCCGAATAACTGACGCGATGACTCGAACAGTCCCCTCTCTCGGGGGGAACCGAGCACTGCAACCCGCAGCCCTCGCGCTCTGAGACGACCGGCAAGTTGCGCAAAATCCTCCAGGTGCCACCCGCGCTGCGGAATCGCGGCAAAGGGATGAATCAGGGCCAACCGCTCACCAGGGCCAACCCCCTCGCGGGCAAGAATCTCACTTGCGGCAGACTCTTCCTCAGGGGTTGTCCAGGACTCCAGGTAATCATCGCGAACAGGAATCCCGTCGGCGCGCAGGACATCGAGGAAATTCTGTACCTCATGCTGATCCTGACGGTAGGGTACTCGTTTGGTGAGGAGCAAGCCCCTCCCCTCCGTGTCAAAGCCGACCCTTTCGCGGGCACCGCTGAACAGGGCAATAAAAGCACTTGAAAGGGATCGTTTCAGCACATAAACCTTATCGAACCTTTGCGAGCGAAGTTCCCTGATGAAACGCAGCTTGTCGCCCAAGGTCTTGTGGGTGCCGCGGCTGTCGGCGTGAATGGTAACCGGGTCCCAGCAGACCAGCTGGTCAACGTAGGGGATCCCCTGCACCACATCGGCAGTACCGGGAGCAACCACCCAAACGATATGGGCATCCGGCTCGGCATAGCGTAGATTCCGCAGGAACGGAATTGTCAGGATGGTATCGCCGATAAATCGGTAGCGCAGGACCAGGATGCGCTTCTTTTCTCCATTCATAACCGGCCGAACCTCTCTTGTATGGAACCCGCTCTCACAGCGCTTCACTACTCATCACTCAACGTCTCGGCTTCTTCCACCAGAAGTATCGGAATACCGTCCCGAATGGCAAATTTCAATCGGCAGGCCTGACAGACAAGCGACTCACCGGCAGTCTGAAGTGGCCCTTTGCACTTTGGACAGGCCAGGATCTCTAGCAGTTCTGGAACAAGTTTCATCAATCAACCTCGGAATAGTTCCGGCGTGAGCAGTTACCCGCTTCGCGTTGTGTTGTCTGCCCAACCCAAGCAGGACATCAGAATGGAAAAAAATGCATAATGCCATATTTAGGGCAGAATGTTAAAGCAGTTTCTCAATCTCGGTCTCGAGAACCCCGGTTTCGATAATTTCAAGTTCCAGAACCGCGGCATAGGCAACAATGGAGAGGTCCTGAATAAACACCATTTTGACAGCGTCCTTTTCCGTGGTTATCAGGTAATCCGCCCCGGTTTGCTGCAGGGCCTGGCGGATCGTATCTTGTTCTGCCTTGTCGTAACTGCAATGGTCACGAAAAGAGAGCGTAGCGGATAACATCAGCCCCTCTTGTAGCAATGCGGCAAAAAATGCATTGGGATCGGCAATACCCGCACAGGCAACGCCAGTTTTTCCCGCAAACAGGCTAAAGGGAGAAAGAGGTCCACCCGCCAGGGAAACGACTCCCGACAGACGATGAGACGAGCGGCAGACCGGAATACCGGGTAATTCGGGATATGCCGTAGTCGGGTTGCTTCGGGTATAGATAACCAAATCCGCCCTGCTTACCGCTGAAAGTGGTTCGCGGAGGAGACCGGCTGGAAGTGTCCAGCCGTTGCCGAAAGGCCTTCTTGCATCCAGGAGCAGGATATTGAGATCACGCTCCAGCCGGAGGTGCTGGTAGCCGTCATCCAGGAGAATAATATCCGGCTGAAACCGTTCAAGCGCCTTCTGCCCTGCTCGATAGCGGTCGGAACCTGTTATGACAATAAGACCGGGCACAGAGTTCGCAAGGAGCACGGGCTCATCACCTGCCTCGGCAGGAGAAAGAAGAATCCGCGAACCGTCGGAAACAACACGGACCTCACCGCCGGCTGCGCCGCCGTACCCCCGGGACAGGACGACAACACGTTTGCCGCTGGCAATCAGCAGTCGTGCCAACAGGACTGTCATCGGAGTTTTACCCGTCCCCCCGACCGAAAGGTTTCCTACGGAAATGACCGGTGCTCCCAAGCGAAAGGATCGAAGAACTCCTTGGCGATAGAGAAAGACTCGCAGTCGCAAAACGACGCTGTAGATGATCGCCCAGGGCAGCAACAGTGCGATAAGCAGCCTGTCGCCTGAGCTACGCCGTTTCCCTTCCCACAACTCACGGAAGTATCTGTCATGAGATGCCATATGCCACCATTGCCTCAGACGTAGAAGGAAGGGCTCTAAGCTGAGGCTCGGAGCCCGTTAGAAACGACCGACGAGATAATTTCCATGTGACGTTCCGTGGAACCACGGTTTTCGGTCAGGATCCGTGCGCCGTTCTCACCAAGTCTCAGCCGCTCCCCGGGAGAATCGAGCAGCTGCCGCAGAGTCTGGGCAAGCATGGCAGCGTCCTGCACCTGAATTCCGCCGTGATGGTGAAGAATAAGGGTAGCAATTTCACGAAAATTATTCATATGAGGGCCAAAAATCACCGGTACAGCGAGAGAAGCCGGTTCAAGGAGGTTGTGGCCGCCAACGGCAACCAGACTCCCTCCGACAAAAACCAGATCGGAAATGGCGTAAATATCCATCAACTCTCCGACAGTATCGACGAGGAGCACCTCTCCGAATGTAAACATTTCGGATTGCGCGCCAAGCTGTGAGCGTCTGACACAAGGAATACCGAACTGCTCGGCAAGCTTTGCGACCTCCTCTGCCCGTTCCGGATGCCGTGGGACCAAAACCAGAAGGAACTCCCACCCCTCGTTTACAAGGGTACGATATGCGGTCAGCACCGCCTCCTCCTCCCCCTGGTGGGTACTTCCCGCGGTAAGGACCGGCATTCCTTCGGGAAGGTGGTAGGTGGCCAGCACCGCTCGCTTTCTTTCCTCCGAAATACTGAGTACCGGAATATCGTATTTCAGGTTTTTTGCCACATGGACCTTGGCAGGTGAAGCACCAATCTCAATGATCCGGCGGGCATCAACATCCGTTTGCATGCATAGGGCATCAAAGTTTTCCAGCACCGGTCGGAATGCCCAGGAGAACCGGAGGTAACCGCCAAAAGATTTATCCGAGATGCGTCCATTGGCAAGTACCGTCGGAATTTCGGATCGGTGTGCATAGCGGAGAAAGTTCGGCCAGATTTCCGTTTCGACTACCACAATCAAGGACGGCCGGACGGCTTGCAGCATCCGACGCACCGCGAAACCGAAATCAAAGGGAAAATAGATGCATACGTCCACATCGGAAAGATTTTCCGCAATACTTCTTCCCGTCTCGGTTACCGTTGAAAGTACGATTTTCTTTTCCGGATAGCGTGCCTTCAGAGCCTTCAAAAGCGGCCTCACAGCCATTGTCTCGCCTACGGACACGGCATGGACCCAGAGAGTTTCACCACCTTGCAGGCAGACACGCTTTTCGCGGGACAGAAAGCCGAGACGCTCTGCTATCCCCTTGCGGAGCCGTCGCCTTCTGACGCACCGGCACAGAAAATAGGGAAGTATCAGAGGAACAGCAAGGATCAGCAGTATGTCGTAGAGTAAATAGAGCATTAAATAGTAACCGTTAGACGTTAGACGTGAGATGTTAGACGTGAGACGTGAGACGGTAGAAGAAGTGACTGTAAACCAACAAAATTGCTTTTGATTGTTTTTGACATCTTACGTCTTACGTTTTACGTCTAACGTCTAACGTCTAACATCTCACGTCTCACATCTAACCTCTCACATCAGTGCCTTCTCCCTGGAACTGCATGGTGTACAGCTTTTTATAGAGCCCACCTGCCTCAAGAAGCTGATGATGACTCCCCTGTTCGACCACCGCACCCTTGTCCAGAACAACGATTGTATCGGCATGCAGTATCGTGGAAAGCCGGTGAGCAATGACGAAGGTAGTGCGATTGGACATGAGGTTGTTGATCGCCTGCTGCACCATCTGCTCGCTCTCGGTATCGAGGGCACTGGTTGCCTCGTCAAGGATAAGGATCGGAGCATTTTTCAAGATAGCCCGGGCGATGCAGAGTCGCTGCTTCTGTCCACCGGAGAGACGAACCCCGCGATCACCGATGTTGGTCTGATAGACATCCGGCATCTCGGAGATGAAATCATGCGCATAGGCAGCCCTGGCGGCCCTCTCGACCTCCTCATCCGTAGCGTCGGTCTTGCCGTACTTGATATTGTTGGCAATGGTCTCGTTGAAGAGAATCGTCTCCTGGTCCACCAGAGCAATCTGCTGCAGCAGATCAAAATGCTTTAGTTCGCGGATATCAATGCCGTCGATCCTGATCGATCCGCTCCCCACATCATAAAAGCGCGGAAGGAGGGAAACCAGGGTCGTTTTCCCGGCCCCCGAGGGTCCGACAAGGGCAATAACCTCTCCTTTTTTTGCCGACAGATTGACCTGCACCAGGATCGGTTCGTTATTATAGGAAAAAGAAACATCCCGAAATTCCACCTCGCCCCGAGCACGCTCAAGGGATAAGGCGTCCGGGATATCCGTTATTTCAGGTTTCTCGTCGATTATGTCGAAAACCCTTTCCGCGGCACCGAGCGAGCGCTGGACAATGGAATACACGTTGAGAAGTTTCTTGATCGGAGAATAGATCATCCCCATCGCAACAACAAAGGAAATAAAGGCATCGGCAGTCATCTCGCCGGACAGCACGTGACTGCCGCCAAACCAGATAACACCCGCAATTCCGAACGAGGTAATTATCTCCATGATCGGCGTATGCATCGCCTCGTATTTCAGGGTTTTCCGGGCAAAATTCAGAAATTTCAAGTTTGCGGATTTGAACTTGTCAACTTCCCGCTCTTCCAGACCAAAGGCCTTGATGACTTTTATGCCGGAAAAAGTTTCCTGGAGAATGCAGGAGATGTCACTTATCCTCTCCAGACCCAACTTGGCAAGCCGTTTGATATGACGCCCGATGATTTTCGTCGGGAATATCATCAACGGCACAACGACCAGGGTGATGATGGCGAGTTTCCAGTCGAGGTAGAAAACGAGACCAAGAAGCCCCAGAGCCGTGAGGCTGTCCCGGAAGACGCTCATCAGTATTTCGGACAAGCCGTTTTGCATCATGCTCACATCGTTCAGGACGCGAGCCATCAATACGCCGGTCGGGTGATTATTGAAAAAACGGAGTGACAACCGCATGTTCCGCAGGTAGATTTCGTTCCGGATATTCTGAACACCGAGCTGTCCGGCATAGGTAATGCAAAATTGCTGGACAAACCGGCAGGCGCCGCGAAAAACAAACAGCGCGATCAGGGCAAAGGGCAGCAAACGGAAGATGCTCAGAGAATCAACGGCAAAAGCAGTGTTCAGGAACGGCCCCAGGTTTATTGAAATAGCGTGGGAATCTTCGGAAAATACCTTTTTCAAGACCTTGCCCACGGAAAAGGCAATTGCCGAATCGGAAGCGGCAACTCCCACTGCGCCCACAAGCGAGATGCCGATCAGTTTCTTGTATGGGAGGGTATAGCCGATAAGTCTTCTAAAAGTGCCCATTATTCTCCCTTTCTAACATGAAGCATTTCCAGAACGATTGCGGCGACGCGAGCGGAACAACCGCCGCTGCCGAGACGAGTACGCACCAGTGCCAGCCCGTTCCGAATATCTTCCGCATAGGAAGAGTCGGTCAGTATCCGCGCAATCTCCTCCGTGATACGTTCCGGCTCCGCCTCATGTTGAATCATTTCCCGCACCACCCGCTTGTCGGCTACGATATTGCAAATTCCCACATGATCCACCCGTATCAGCCACTTCGCCACCTGAAAGGTCAGCGGAGAAACCTGGTAGATAATCACCATCGGAACGCCCAACAGGGCAATCTCCAGTGTCACCGTACCCGATACCGAGATAATGGCATCGCACACCTGAATGACATCATATCCTTTGCCCTCCACGAGGGTAACCGTCACACCGGATGAATCAAGATACGGCGCGATATCCGACCGATCCAGACTGGATGCAAGAGGCAGGATAAACTGCAGATCGGGGAAACGCTCCCTCAGCAGCAGGGCCGACTTGAGAAGTATCGGCAGATGTTTGCGAATCTCCTGTTTTCTGCTCCCCGGAAACAATCCTACTGTCCTGCGGGCAGGATCGATTCCGAATGCGTTCCGTGCGTCCTCAAGGGACATGGTCGGATGAACCGAATCGACCAGGGGGTGACCGACAAAAGAGACCGGCACACCCTCCTTCTGGTAGAAGGGAACCTCAAAAGGAAAAACAACCGCCATCCGATCAACAATGCGGGCAATTTTTTTAACCCGGCCGACCCGCCAGGCCCAGACCTGGGGACTGATATAGTACAGCACTTTGACACCGGCGGATTTCGCGACCTTGGCCAGGCGCAGATTGAAATCGGGATAATCGATAAGAATCAGCAGGTCAGGGGGATTCTCCTTGAGGATCCGCTCCATTTTCCGAAAGGCACGATAGATTGCAGGAAAGTGTCGCGCTACCTCGACAAGACCCACCACGGCCATCTCCCGCGCATCAACCAGGGTTTCGACCCCGGCAGTCCGCATCTGCGCACCGCCAATTCCAAAAAAAGCGAGCGACGGCTCGAGTGACAGGGCTTCCCGTACCAGTGAGGAACCATGCAAGTCGCCCGAAGCCTCGCCTGCTATGATCATAATTCGTGTACTCGCCAAGATACCTCCGGGATCCTTTCCTGCAGACAGCAGTTAAGAAAAGAAAAAGTCATTGCGCGGATCACCTTCCCGGATGGTACCGGAATGAATGAACCTTTATCAGACTGGTGAAAAGGCCATGAAAAGGGCTACTATGCTGCGAAAAGCAGCAGATGTCTCTTCTCTCCGGTTTTTCAACAGCCTGGTAATGCGCAATGACCTTTGAGCAACAGGGTACTGCTCGTCAAACCATACTGGCAGCAAGTTAGGGGAGAATTTGTTTCGCCTTGCTGCGACTCATAGAAGTACCATCGCCCAACTGACCATGGGTGTTTCTTCCCCATGTCCAGACGTTGTCGAGGTTATCTCGCGCGATACAATGGTGTCCGGTGGCGATGATTTCCACGATGTTCGGGAGCGGAAGCCCGTCCTGTTTCAGCACTGTCTTAAGTGACGCCACCGGAGAGTAACTCTGTAATGCGGCACCGTTGCCGAGCTGACCGTAGTAATTGTAGCCCCAGGCAGAAACTTCACCACCAATAATGGCTACCGAATGGTCAAGTCCAGCGGAAATGGCCGTTGCCACCAAGGTATCGAGCTTGTCAACCTTTACCGCCTGCTTACTAGAGGTAATCGTTCCGTCGCCAAGCTGGCCGAACTCGTTGTAGCCCCAGGCGTAGATGGTGCCATCATCCTTCAGGGCCAGGGCGTGGCTACCGCCGGCCGCGATGGCGGTGATTCCACTGAGTCCTAACACCGGAACAGGCGAATAACTTGCGACGAAGGTGTTGTTCCCCAACTGGCCTTTGCTATTATTGCCCCAGGACAAGACGGTACCGTCACTCTTCAGGGCCAGGCTGAAATCTCCACCCGCGGCAACCGCCGTGATGGTTACGCCTTCGGCAAGAAGCACCTTCACCGGAACGCTCTTCGACACGAGGGTAGCGTCACCCAACTGACCGGTAACGTTGGAGCCCCAGGCCAGAACGGTGTCGTCGGCAGCGATGGCAAGGGTATGTTTGCCGCCGGCCGCGACTGCCTTGACGCCATCAAGAAAGTTCACACCGTCGAGCGCCAGTACCTGTGCCGGTGAGATCTTCGTCACCAGTGTCCCGACGCCCAACTGACCGGAGGCATTATGTCCCCAGGCCCATACCGTTCCGCCGGCATCCGTGTTGAGAGCGACCGTGTGTGCTCCGCCGATTGATACGGAGGAAAATGTCTTTGCTACTACTTTCGGTGTTGATTTATTCAGCTTGTCGCCGAGGCCTAGTTGACCATAGCCATTAGCCCCCCAAGCTTTCGTTTCGCCCCGGTCGATGACAACGCTATGCTCTCCAAAGACCGTGGAGGAAATAAGTTCGTACGTCGCATAATCTGTATCACTGTCATCGCCGCCACCACAGGCAACAAGGAACAGCGGCAAAAGTGCTAAGAGAAATGGACGCAGTATCTGCCTCGTCAATCGGTGCATGGTGTTTCCCCCTTCGGGTATACGTTGAAGTATTTGTACAAAACCGCGTTCCGACTTCAGCAAAGGAATGCAGAACCAATCTTAGGCAAAAGACTTCCTGACGATGCCGGCAACCGTTCTCACCTGCTCCTCGGACATCTCGGGAAAGATCGGGAGAGAGAGACACTGTCGGGCAACATGTTCGGCAACGGGCAGCGAACAGTCACGATGACTTTCGGCAAAAACTTCCTGGCGGTGGAGCGGAATAGGATAGTAGATGGCCGAGGAAATCCCCTGCCCGGCAAGCGCCGTCATTATCCGTTCGCGATCTGCGGACAGAAGAGTGTATTGGTGGTAGACATGAACCCCTTTGCCATCTTCTTGCGGCACCACCAGCTCAAGCCCCGAAAACAGCTCATTATACAAATGCGCCACGCGCCTGCGATTGCTGTTGTAGCTGTCAATGTGCTTCAGCTTTGCCCGAAGTATGACTGCCTGAATCTCGTCAAGACGGCTGTTGAAACCGATCACATGATGATGATACCGCTCGCGGCTGCCGTGATTGCGGAGCACGCGAACGCTGTCGGCCAACTCCTCCGACGCGACCGTCACCATGCCGCCATCACCGTAGCAGCCAAGGTTTTTGCTCGGGAAAAAGCTGAAGCAACCGAAAGATCCGATGGAACCGGTCATTCTGCTGTCAAGGGTGGCGGCACCGAATGATTGCGCGCAATCTTCGACCAAAAGGAGAGCATGTCGGTCACAAATATCGGTAATTGCAGACATATCGGCCGGCTGACCGAAGAGATGGACCGGAAGAACTGCACGCGTAGCAGGGCTGATCGCCGCTTCGATCTTTTCCGGGTCAATATTGAATGTCCGCGGGTCGATGTCGACAAAAACCGGAGTAGCGCCGACGTAACGAATCGCCTCGGCAGTCGCGATAAAGGTAAAAGGGCTGGTAATAACCTCATCACCCGGCCCTACCCCGGCCGCGGCAAGCGCCAGATGGAGGGCATCGGTACCCGAGGCCACGGCCACGGCGTGCTGCACGCCAAGGTATTCAGCGGCTTCCTTCTCAAAGGCGGTTACGTTCGGACCGAGAATAAAATGGCATTTTTCGAGTACCTCGCGGATGCCGCTATCAATTTCGTCCTGCAACTGATGGTACTGCAGATTCAGGTCAACCATTGGGATCATATCAAACACCTGCTAGTTAAGGTTTGGGCTGCATGTTTCAAGATTGATGTACTCGCAAAAAGTCGTCATACCCGCGGCTTGTGCGCAGTAGCCCTAGCGAAGGAGCAAAGCGGGTATCCAGTGAAGTTGTAACTCACTGTAATTCCGGGATTCCCGTTTTCACAGGAATGACGGCAAATCGTACATTTCAACATTTTGCGAAAGCATCAAGATTAGAGGTATATGGAATTGTCGGACAACGCAAGGATCCGGCATGCTGTTCATAGGGAAACTATTACAACTTTTTATTGATCAACAGGGCGGTTTCCAGCGCTCTTCTGCCGTCTTCTCCGGTCACGACAGGTTTCGTGCCGTTGGCGACCGATTCGAGGAAAGACTCTATTTCCGTTTTCAAAACATCTCCTTGTTCCAACTGCCGCTGGTCAATGGCCACATTGGGAATTCCGGGGAACATCTCACCTTCTCCCTTGCGGAACACCGCAATTTTCTTGTTTTGGAAATCGAGAGTTATGTAAGCATCCGACTGAAAAATACGCATCCGACGTTCACTCTTGAGGCTGATGCGACTTGCCGTCACATTTGCGACGCAGCCGTTTTCAAACTGGATACGAGCATTGGCAATATCCTCTTCCTCGGTGAAAACCGGCGCCCCGATGGAATCGATCCTGACAATTGGAGAGTTGATGAGATTCTGAATTATGTCAATATCGTGAATCATGAGGTCCAGCACCACATTCACATCTGTTCCCCGCGGCTTAAATGGGGCAATCCGGATGGATTCGATGAATCGCGGCTCTTTCAGAATGCCTGCCAGAGCCATGACAACGGGATTGAAGCGTTCCAGATGTCCCACCTGGAGAACCGCGCCAGTCTCCCGGGCTATCCGAATCAACTCGTCCGCCTCTTCCAGGGTGGTAGTAATGGGCTTTTCAAGAAGAATTCCGATCCCTTGCAGGAGAAAGTCCTTGGCCACCTCAAAGTGGTACTGTGTCGGAACCGAGATGCTGACAGCATCCACCATTCCCAGAATGTCACAATGATTGGTAAAAGCCTTTGTACCAAGCCGGACGGCCACCGACTCGGCCCGCTCAAGATCAATGTCGACAACAGCGACTAGTTCGGAATCCGGAAGCATGGCATACTTTTCCGCATGGAAGACGCCAAGATACCCGACACCGACAACGGCGGTTCGAATCTTTCTGTTTATCGACATAGGCCTCTTTCCGATTTTTCGGCAAAAGCGAGAAGATGTTCAATTTCCGGCGAAAGGGGAATCTCGCTTCGAACTTTGCGGAGAGCATCTTCAAGGCGCAGTCCCGAGCGGATAATGAGCCGGTATGCTTTCTTGATGTTAGAGATGACCTCTGGAGAAAAGTTGCGACGTTTCAGGCCGACGGTATTCAATCCAGCCGAGGTGGCTCGATTGCCGCTGGCAACCGTATAGGGCAGAGCATCCTGCCCGAGCATGGCCCCACCGGACAACATTACGCTTTCTCCCACCCGGGCAAACTGGTGCACCGCGGAAAGTCCCCCGAGAATGGCAAAATCTTCCACCGTGACATGGCCGGCCAACGTCGAGCCATTGGCCATAATCACATGATTGCCGATATGGCAGTCATGGGCAACGTGGCAATAGGCCATAAACAGGTTGTTGTTACCGATTGTCGTTTCTCCGTCGCCGGTAACGGTGCCCAAGTGAATGGTCGCAAATTCGCGGATAATATTTCCATTGCCAATCTTCAGGTAGGTCACTTCACCTTTGTACTTCAAATCCTGGGGAATTGCCCCGACAGACGTTAAATGAAAAATCTGATTGTTTTCACCTATTTCCGTCCAGCCTTCGACCACCGAACTGGCACCGACCTTGGTGCCGCGTCCGATTTTTACATGTTCACCGATAATAGCAAAGGGGCCGATCTCAACGTCGGCCGCCAATACCGCTCCCGGATGCACTATGGCGGTAGGGTGTATCATCTATATCTCCAATCACCGCTTACAACGGCAAATCTTGCCAAACATCGCCTCTGATGTACTCGTAAAAAGTCGTCTTACCCGCGGCTTGTGCGCAGTAGCCCTAGCGAATGAGCAAAGCGGGTATCCAGTGAAGTTGTAACTCACTGTAATTCCTGGATTCCTGTTTTCACGGAAATGGCGGCACATCGTACATTTCAACATTTTGCGAAAGCATCACCTCTGACTGAGGTAACTTTCAAGATTTGCCGGGTCGTGGCATCGCTATGTATCGTTCAGCTACAGACCGTCTAGTAACCGCCCCGCTCATTTGGCGGCAAATGTCGCTTTCAAGTCAGCGTCGGCCACCAGTTTATCTTCGACATAGGCCTTACCATTAAAGCCCCAGATTCCCCTGCGGTTCATTGTTGTCACCATTTCCAGGCGGAGCACATCTCCGGGAAGCACCGGCTTTCTGAAACGGGCATTGTCTATGGCGAGGAAATAGGTGACTTTTTTTCGATCCTCTTCACTCGAGGAAAGGTAGGCCAAAATCCCGGCCACCTGCGCCATCGACTCAATGATCAGCACACCCGGCATGACAGGGTGTCCGGGAAAATGTCCCTGAAAAAATGGTTCGTTGATCGTCACGTTCTTGATGCCGACAATTCGCTTTCCGGGTTCAATATCAAGGATTCTATCCACCATAAGAAAAGGATAGCGATGCGGTAATATTTTTACAATTTCTTGCAAGTCAAGCATGCTCAAACCTCCAATAAAAGGGCATCAATTCTTTTCATCCAGTTTTGCCTCGAGTTCCTGAATTTTCCTTTCGAGAGAATTCAGAACCTTGCGCATTTCCGGCAATTTCGGAAAAATGGAGGCCGACTTGAGCCATTCCTTGTGGGGGAAGGCAGGATACCCGCTTAAAATCTTGCCGGTGGGGATACTGTTGTGCACACCCGACTTGGCACCGACCATGACATTGTCACCAATTTCCAGATGGCCGACAATACCTACCTGACCACCAATCGTCACGTGCTCGCCCAGTTTGGTACTTCCGGAAATTCCGGTCTGGGAAACGATGATGCAGTTTTCACCGATAACGCAGTTGTGGGCAATCTGCACCAGGTTATCAATCTTGGTACCCCGTCGAATAAGTGTCAGTCCCAAGGCCGCACGGTCTATCGTTGTGGATGCTCCAATCTCAACGTCGTCTTCGATAACGACGATGCCGATCTGGGGAATTTTCTGATAGGCCTTCCCGTCAGGGGCATAGCCGAAACCGTCACTGCCGATAACACTACCGCTGTGGATGATAACGCGACTGCCAATACGACAACCTTCCCGGACGGTGACATTGGCATGAAGAACCGTGTCGTCACCAACCTCAACACCCTCGTAGAGAACAACTCCCGGATGGAGGACGACATGTTTACCAAGCTTGACGCCATCACCTACATATGCCCCCGGATACACGGAGACCCCTTCGCCGATCGTTACGTTTTCCGCAACAAAGGATCCCGCCATGACTCCCTTGGGGATGTTCGGCTTCACATGAAAGAGGGTAAGGAGTTTTGCAAAGGCCAGATACGGGTTTTTTACTTCTATAACGTTACGGTTGTACCTTTCCGCCCCCGGCGGAACGATAACAGCCGTTGCTCGCGTGGTAGCGACCTTGCCGACATACTTGGGGTTGGCAAGAAACGTTATCTGGCCTTCCGTTGCCTCGTCAAGTGTACCAAGGCTCGAAACAACCGCATTCTCATCGCCAATGACTTTGCCGCCAAGCAGGGAAGCCAATTCTTTCAGAGTTTTTTCCACGATGCCCCCCTATTTTTTGATGGAATTAAGCAGACCCAGGATCTGATCAGAAAGGTCGGACTTTTCATCAGCATAGATCATGCTGTCGTTTCTGATAAAAATAAAATCATACGCATTTTTACGACCAAAGTCCTGAACAACCTTTTCGATATCGGTAAGAATATTCCTGGTCAATTCCTCATCCTTTGTCTGTAGGTCGTCCTGAGCATCCTTCTGCATCCTTTGCAGGTCTTTCAGCGCTTGCTGATAATCCCTTTCCTTTGCTGATTTGGCGGACTCGGAAAGGAGCGATCCCTGCTTTTCGAGGACATCCTTCAGCTTTTTCAGTTCTTCCTGCTTACGATTGATATCATCCTGGTGTTTCTTTACCTTGGCAGTCAGTTGTGCTTTTGCATCCTTGCCTGCGGTGGACAGATTCAATACCTTCTGGATATCCACGTATCCCAGTTTGCCGTTGGCGGCCGCGAAAGCCCCGACAGGGAAAGATATCGCTAAGAATACAGCAAAAATCGTGACAAACCCTTTCATTAGATCTCCTTTTTATACGTAATTGCTTTCAATATATACTGCTGGACCGTCCGCTTATCGACGGCATTATTCATAAAATAGAAGCCGACAGGGTCAGTTATTATCAGAAAAATCCTCCAATTGAGAACTCGAACTTGCCGCTTTTACTGTCAATTCCTTCTCGAGGATTGACCGGTATGCCGTATTCGAGTCTGAGGGGACCCATGGGGGAATACCAGCGCAGACCAAGACCATAACTCATCAGTACCTTGGAGAAATATTGTTCTCCAGGACCGTAGGAATTACCCATATCAAAGAAAGCGACTCCCTTGAGACCAGCATCCTTGATAATGGGAAAAACGTAATCCGCATTAAAAACCGCTTCCTTTATGCCGCCCAGGTAGACGGTGCTCGGTATGGTTGTTGCGGTACCGGTAATGGGATTAACAGTTTTTAGAAATGTCGTACTTATAGGACTGACGGTCCGTGAACTGTATCCGCGGAGCGTGCTGATACCACCAAGATAGAACTTTTCGTCAATGGGAATTTCCTTGCCCATCCGCATCATGTAGCCAAGTTCGCCGCGAAGGGAAAAAACCGTGTCCCAGATGAGAGGGAAGAAAACGGCAGATTGACCGATAAAACGGGAAAAGCGCTGGTTGCCGCCAAGGCCGGCGTATTCAGCCGACAAGGTAGCGGTATAGCCTTTGGTCGGATCGAGACGATAATCGGTTTTGTCCAGGCTGAGGCTTCCATAGAGCGAACCGATGGTACCACTGGTCTCGGTAATCAGATTGGGATTGGCAAGAAACGCGGTAGAAAAATCGTAGAGAGATTTGACCTCATACTTGTACATCCAGAAAGTCGAAAGAGTATCGGACAAGCGGTAGCCCGCCTTGATGTCACCACCGGTGACCCTTCGGCTGTAATCCTCATACTCGCGTTCGGAACGATAGACGTCGAAACCGAGGGTCCAGTTTGTATCGAGGAAGTAGGGATCAGTGAGTCCGATATTGTAGAGCTGAGTCTTGCCACCCAGCGAAGCAGAGAGCGTTGCCTTGAGCCCGAGACCCAGGAAGTTGCTCTGCTGAACCGAGCCCTGGCCGATAATACCGTCCGAAGAACTGTACCCCGCGCCAATGCTGAACTGGCCGGTAGACTTTTCCTTGACTTCAGTATTGAGATTCAGCTTGTTGCTGGCACTCCCCTTTGCGGGAGCAATGCTTGCCTCTTCGAAGAAACCGAGATTGGAAAGATTCTGCTTGGTTCTCTTCAAGGCGGTGCTGTTATAAAGATCACCCTCGGCAAGTTTGAACTCGCGGCGGATAACCTTGTCGCGGGTTTTGGTATTGCCGCTGATATTGATCCGCTCGATGTAGATCTTATCGCCTTTCTCGAAATCATAGGTAATGTCAATGGTTTTTTTCTCCTGATCGACCTTGGACAGGGGGCTTACATTGGTAAATGCATATCCCATGTCGGCATACACATCCGTCAAGGTAAAGACATCGACCCGAAGCACCTCACGGCTGAAAACCTCTCCGCTTTTCAGCTTGATCTTGCTCCGCAACTCTTCCGTACTGAGCAGAAGATCGCCCTTGAAATCAAGGGACCCCGTTCTGAACTGATCGCCTTCGGTAATACCTATGGTTACCAGAAGCCCACTCTTATCGGGAAGCAGCTTGACCTGAGGTTCACCTACCTTCACATTGACATAGCCATTGTTATAATACAGGTCGGCAATTCGACCCACATCACTTTTCACAACGGCTTCCTTATAAGTGCCGGCACCGGTAATCCATGACAGAAACCATTTTTCCTTGGTTTCCATCTGTTTTCGGAGCTTTCGTGCGGAGAAAACCGTATTCCCCTCGAAGGAGATCTTCCTGATAAGGACCTTATCGCCTTCCTTGATGGTAAAGGTGACACGGATTCCGTTCTTCCCCGATTTCACGGTTGTGGAGTCGACTTCGGCAAGGTAGTAGCCATCATCCGCATACAGTGTTTTAATCTTCTTTATGCTTTTTGCCAGCAGGTCAGTGGAATAAACACTGTTGGTCTTAATGTCTATTGCATCACGAATCTTGTCGTTGGCAATTTCCTTGTTTCCGGTAAAAGAGACACCCCGGACTATCGGTTTTTCAACAACCGTAAAGATCAGGGAAACGCCCTGAGCGGTCTTCAGCGATTCCACCCGCACATCCTGAAAGAGACCGATGCGGTAGATGGTCTTGACATCCTCATTGGTTTTGTCAGCGGAGAAGGAATCACCGACCTTGCTCTTGAGCAACGGAAGGATTGCTGCAGTTTCGCGGCTTTCATTCCCGGTTATGACAATATCCGTGATCTTTTCGTTGTCGGCAGAGAGGATTGCAGGATGCAGTGCGCTCAACAGAAAAGCGATTACCACGAAAAGGGTAACCGGAGCGTAACGAACTATGCTGTTTTTTAGGAATAACAGTTTCACGGGTTACCATTCTCCTGAATCCGACCGTCCACCAGACGAATGGTTTTACCCATTCTGGCGGCAAGGCGTTCGTTGTGAGTTACAATGATAAGCGACAGTCCGGTCTTTCGCTGTATTGCTGCGAGAAGCTCATGAACCTCTTCACTGGTCTTTGTGTCAAGGTTCCCGGTCGGCTCATCCGCCAAAAGCATTGCCGGTGAAAGCACCAACGCCCGGGCAATGGCAACACGCTGCTGTTCACCCCCGGAAAGCTCACCCGGTTTGTGCTGCAGTCGATGTCCAAGGCCCACATCTTCCAGAAAAGAACATGCTGATTTCCTGGCTTCTTCCTTGGCTACCCCACTGATAAGAGCCGGCATCATGACATTTTCCAGGGCCGTGAACTCGGGAAGCAGATGATGAAACTGGAATACAAAGCCGATGGAACGATTTCTAAAGGTGGCTAGGGAACCTTCAGCTAACCTGAAGACATCCTTGCCACGAAAGAAAACGTTTCCTGAAGTAGGCCTGTCGAGAGTGCCCATGATATGAAGAAGGGTACTCTTCCCGGCACCGGAAGCACCAACAAGGGCAATGGTATCACCCTCCTGGATCGTAAGGTTGATGCCGTTCAGGACATCGATCCGGGAGACATCCCTTTGGTAGGATTTGCGCAGGTCCCTGACCTCAAGAAGGCAGTTACTCATAGCGCAGCGCCTCGGCAGGGGGAAGACGTGAACCTTGCCATGAAGGGTAGAGAGTTGCTACAAACGATATCAGAATGGCTGTCAGTGAAATCAGCAGAACGTCGCGGGGTACAACCTTCGACGGAAAATGGTCGAGGTAGTAGACATCTCTGCTGAAAAGCTCGAAACCGGTGACTGTTTTAATTAAATCCACAATGAATTCCAGATTATACGCAACAAGAAGGCCACCCAGCACACCGATCACGGTACCGGCTATGCCGATGATGAGGCCTTCAAGGACGAAGATTTTCATTATGCTCGTACCTGTCGCCCCCATGGATTTCAGAATCGCAATATCCTTTGTCTTTTCCATCACCACCATAAAGAGGGTCGATGCGATGCCAAAAGCGGCCACCAGAACGATCAGGGTAAGGATGATGAACATTACCATTTTTTCCGTCTTCAGGGCGAAAAGAATGTTCTTGTTCATCCGCATCCAGTCACGGGCGTAAAATTCTGAACCGAACCCCTTGTTGATGTTATCGGCAATTGTGTCCGCCTGATAGACGTTATTGACCTTGAGCTGGATTCCCGTTGCCGTAGTGCCGAGAGATAGAAACTCCTGGGCATTTCGAAGCCCTATATAGGCTAGTGTCGAGTCGTACTCGAACATCCCGGTGTTGAACAACCCTGCAACCCGGAAGCGCTTCATCTTCGGGACCATTCCGAAGGGGGTGATATTCCCCAACGGTGAGACAACGCTCAGTGAATCGCCCACGAACACATTGAGATTTTTTGCCAGTTCCTTACCTATTATGATGCCTGGCAGAGACGGAGATTCCGTCGTACCGGAATCGACAACATCCAGCGCGGCAAGATTTCCTGCCTCGAGAGATTTTTCCAGATTGGTGACCTTTACATCCGAAGCCGGTTCGATTCCCCGCAAAACGACACCGGAGACATTCGCTCCGGTGGAAAGCATCACCTGGCTGTAGACAAAAGGTGTTGCAGCAACAACTCCCGGGACACGTTTCAGTTTGTCCATCACCGCTGCATAATCGTCAATTTCGCCCGTTGTTTTCATCACAACGACATGAGCGTTGGTACCAAGAATCTTGTCCGTCAGGTCTTCTTCAAAACCGGTCATTACGGCAAGCACCACGATGAGCGCCATGACGCCAAGAGCAACACCGGCAGTCGAGATAAAAGTAATGATGGAGATAAACGTTGACTTGCGCTTTGCTCTCAGATAGCGCAGTCCGATAAGAAGCTCGTAGGCCATTATTTGGCTTCTTTCCTGAGCTGCGGGAAGAGTATGACATCCCGGATGGACGGCGAGTCCGTCAGCAGCATGACCAGGCGATCGATGCCGATCCCCTCCCCTGCAGCGGGCGGCATCCCATGCTCAAGTGCCCTGATATAATCTTCATCCATAAAATGAGCCTCTTCATCGCCCTTGTCCTTAGCCTCAACCTGGGCCAGAAAACGCTCCTTCTGGTCAACGGGATCATTCAATTCGGAAAAGGCATTGGCTATTTCGCGCCCATGACAAAAGAGCTCGAATCTATCCACTACCTCCGGATCGTTATCACTTTTCCGGGAAAGAGGGGAAACCTCTGTGGGATAGGAGGTAATGAAGGTCGGCTGCATAAGCTTTGACTCAGCGACTTCCTCAAAGATCTCGGTAATGAGTTTACCATAGCCCACGTCCTCGGGGAGGTCAATTCCAATGGACTTTGCATAGGTGTAGGCCAGATCCCGGTCTTCAAGGGATTTGGCATCGATGGAACCATATTCCAGAATAGCTTCCTTGACCGTCAGGCGTTTCCAGGGACGGCGGAAACTGATGGCTTGCCCCTGACAGGTAATATCCTGAGTACCGAGAAGCTGGTCGACCACATAACAGAAAAGTTCCTCGGTATAATCCATCAAATCCGTAAAGGTCGCATAGGCCTGATAGAATTCCATCATGGTGAATTCCGGATTATGGCGTACGGAAATACCCTCATTGCGGAAGTTCCGGTTTATTTCGAAAACCTTATCAAAACCGCCGACCAGGAGCCGCTTCAGATAGAGCTCCGGAGCAATACGGAGATAAAGTTCCCTGTCCAGGGCATTATGATAGGTCACAAAAGGTTTCGCGGTTGCCCCACCGGGAATCGGCTGCATCATCGGTGTTTCAACCTCGAGGAAGTCATTGCGCAGCATGAATTCCCTGATGAGCTGAATAATCCGGGCCCGTTTGATAAAGACCTCTTTCACTTCCGGATTAACAATCAGGTCAACATACCGTTGACGATACCGTGTTTCTACGTCAGTCAATCCATGAAATTTTTCCGGCAGAGGAAGGAGAGACTTGGTAAGGAGTCGTACTTCGCTGGCATGGAGAGAAAGCTCACCGGTTTTGGTCCGAAAAGGACGCCCCTTCACGCCGACGATATCACCGATATCCAGGGTTTCGAATTCCTCAAAAGCATTGTCCCCGAGAGAATCCTTCCTTACGTAAACCTGGAAACGACCTTTTCTATCCTGAACCTGCACAAATGCCGCCTTGCCAAAGGATCGACGGGCCATAATGCGACCGGCAAGAACGAAAACGTCTTCGACATCCTCCGGAATCGACTCCCTGTGACCATACGCTGTGAACAGGTCTTCCGAGGTATGTTCGGGCTTAAAATCATTCGGGTACGGATTAATCCCCGATTCCCACAGGGCATCCACTTTTTTTCGTCGCTGCAATAGAAGTTCACTGAGCTCTTCCAATAGTCCAACACCTTTCTGTTCTGCTACTGTAAATTGCGAAATACACGTAATAAACTCGCAAATTAACTCATTTCATCTCGTTAATCAAGCAAAAAGCTCGTAGCGAAAACCAACCGATTACTGAGAAACCCGCTATTTACAAGGTTTGCCGGGCGACTCATTTCCAGGTTATTTGTGAAGAAACGTAATGTCGGGCACACTGCAACCAATGCTGCATTGATTATGGTTTTCCAAAAACAAGCGACAACGAGGTATCGGAAAGACATCCGGTAAAAATCGATTTACCGAAATACTCGCCTTTCCAATATCCGCTAGCTTCTCCTGATGGAAAATTCACCCCTGATGAGTTAGTGAACACAAGAGACAGGTACGGGGCCGCACCGAAGGTAACCCCTTCTTTTTCAAGGGGGAGCCGAAAGGATGCGATGCGGGTAAACTCCGAGGAAACCGGATACGGAACAGGTTTACTTCCATTCGATTCCGCCAGTCGGAGCGGAACGACCGATGAAGTACTATTCCGTGCGGTTGGGGGTGTCTTTGCACACAGCGCTATGTCAGCATAGCCGTTTCCAGCGAGGCGAAAGTCATAGCTCGGCGTCCACTTGAGATTCGTAACCAGATAGTCAACCCGGGCCTTGCCGTTCGCCTTTGAAAGCCACACTCGAGCAACGGTCCGTGGCGCCCCCTCCTGTTTCTCCAACTCTGCTATTCGTGCCGAAACTTCTGCCAGAGCCTTCCGTGTTTGTCGCCGGGCGGCAGACACCGCATCAAGCTGGCTAAGGGTAAAATGGGTTCCGGTGCGAAGCGCATCCAAGGGATCAGGGTTAGTTTTGGTTTTTCTCAGTGCTCGACCGCTTTGAGATTTGGCAGCAGATTTAAAGATTGCTTCCCGTTCATCAAGGCTTTTGATTCGATCAAGAAGGGCTTCCCGGCGTTCTTCAAGCTCAGTCAGCCTTTTGGCAATACTGCGATCCGTTGGAGCAGGACCGACTTCCACCCTGAGAACCGTGCTGTCCCCGAGTGGTTTGACCCGGAAAGAGTCGGGCAGCAGTGCCGCGGAAAGCGGAACTTCGATGATGCCCTTACGGGCAGCGTACGTCTGCTCGATGCGGGCTCCATCCAGAAAAAGAATTCGACTTTCTCCCAGAGTCAGGGACGGCAGGCTCAAGAAAGCGACAAAAATAGCGGCAGCAAGAATTTTCATGGAATTCTCCCTCGGCATCGGACTTGAGCCCGGATATGTTCTGGAATTCGGAAAAGCCTAAGAGAGGATGCCCCCGAGACGGAGAATGACTTCCCACTCATCCTTTGTCACCGGCTGAATGGAGAGCCTGCTCCTGCGAAGCAACTCCATTCCGCCAAGGAGCGGGTGCCGCTTGATCTCTTCCAGAGTAACTTCATGGGGAAAAGCCTTTTCGTAACGGACATCGACCCGAAACCAGACAGGTGCGTCCGGCGTACTTCGCGGATCATAGGCATCGCTTTCGGGATTCAGGGCGGTACAATCCGGGTACCCCCCACGGACAACCACCGCAGTACCGACAACAGCGGGACGGGGAATGCCGCTATGATAAAAAAGCACGCCATCTCCCGGCTGTATCTCGTCCCTCAGAAAATTCCTGGCCTGGTAGTTACGGACCCCGTCCCACGGTTCGGTACTTTCCGGTCGCTTCTCCAGATCACTGAAAGAGAAACAGGAAGGTTCTGATTTGAACAACCAGAATTTTCGAGAGGGGCTCATAACAAAACCTCGTGCTTGTGTCAGGAAAGACGATGAAGGAACAATCCGCTCAGAAGTTTCGGTTCGAACCAGGTGGATTTCGGCGGCATGATCTTGCCTGCGTCCGCCAGCGACATAAGCTCATCTATGGAAGTCGGATAGAGGGAAAAGGATACCTGGAACTCTCCGCTGTCGACCAGTTTTACCAACTCTTCCGTCCCGCGAATCCCTCCCACGAAATGAATCCGCTGATCGGTACGCGGGTTGCGCACGCCGAGAATCGGGCTCAGCAGATGATCCTGAAGTATAGACACATCAAGTCGCCCCACGGCATCCGCTTCGTCGAAAAGGTCATGTCTAGGTGTTAGTGAATACCATTTCCCCTTCAGATACATACCGAAATCATGCCGCCGGGCAGGTGTGAAAGAAGCTGAAACAGGAGTAATATCAAACTTGTTCCCCACCAAGGTAATAAATTCGACAATGCTGTGTCCGTTCAGATCTTTTATTGCCCGGTTATAGGCCATGACATTCATTTCATTATCAGGGAAGATTACCGTAAGAAAAAAATTATACTCCTCGCTGCCGGTATGATCCGTATTCACGCTTTTTCGCAGCTCGCGCACCCTGCTCGCGGCAGCACTGCGGTGGTGTCCGTCGGCTACATACAATGTTTCGATACCGGCAAATTCGTTACTAACCTGATGAATGAGATCGCTATCCGTAACAGCCCAGACGGTATGAACAACGGAATCTTCGGTAGTGAAGTCATACAGTGGTTCCGAAGCGGTCAAGCGGGCCATGAGCTTATTGATACGGGCAGAGTTCCGATAGACATAGAAAACGGGCTCATCATTGGCATCAAGGCAATCAATATGCCGAACCCGATCTTCCTCCTTGTCTGCCCGCGTCAGTTCATGCTTCTTGATCAGGCCACTCTGATAGTCGTCTACGCTGGCGCAGGCAACAAGGCCGGTTTGAACGACAGAACCCATTTTCTGCCGGTAGATATAGTAGTGCTCTTCCTGGTCCTGGATTAGGGTCTTCCCGCCAATAAAGGCCGCAAGATTTTCCTGCCCTTTTCGATAGACGGACTCGTCATGGGGATCAACCTCAACGGGAAGATCTATTTCCGGCCTCGAAATATGAAGAAAGTTGAAGGGATTCCCTTCAGCCATGGAGCGGGCCTCAGCAACACTCATGACATCATAGGGAGGTGCAGCAACCTGCTGGACAATCTTTTTCTGAGGGCGCAATGCCCTAAAGGGTTTAATCAGTGCCATACGTACCTTTCTAAGTATCTTTTCACTTTTTCGAATCTCGCCGCCCGCTTGCTCTTCAGATCGTGCGAGCAGCAGAAGAAATCAATTAAAATACCGCCGAGCTCCAACGAATTTCTTGAAAAAACCGTTACCATGCAAGGGTGAGATCTTGATCTCGTCGCCTCTGCGTGGAGCATGAACAAAGCGGTTGCTGCCCACATAGATCCCCACATGGGAAATACTGTCATCCGATGAACCGAAAAAGACCAGATCTCCGTCAACGAGATCTTCCAGTCCGATACTCCTCCCCACCTTGAACTGCTCGGCAGAAGTCCGGGGAATGTTTACTCCGCACAGATTGTACACTGCCCGGACAAAGCCGCTGCAGTCCATTCCGTCAACAACGGTATTTCCTCCCCAGAGATAGGGGATTCCGACGAATCTTTCGGCAGTCCGTGCCGCAACAACCCCCAGATCGTCACGGCTTTGCTTTCGAACCGGCTTCTTGGTGGGCACCGGGGACGTCGGCTCCTTTTCCACCTCAAGAGGTTTTTTCAAGGGAGGAGCAATGAAGAACGATTCAATGCCAAGCCCTGCGACAATTCTCGAAGCGGCGCGCCGGGCAGTCCGGTGTGAAGGAAAATCTCCGAACCTGACAGCAAACAGTCCGTTTTCCCTTTTAAAATAGAACGCATCGACCCCCTGATCCTGAAGCTTTGCGGTAAGCCTTTCGGCGTTTTTCACATCGGAAAAAGCGCCGACCTGGATCGAATAGCCAAGCTTTGATATCCCACCTGAGACAGGAGCAGCGTTGCTGCTGCCTGGGATCACAATGAAAAGGCAGATAGCCATAAGGAAATATCGCAGAAACATTACGAGGCACCCTCCTGTTCATTCCTTCTGACCCCCATAAGGAAGGCAACAATAAACGCGTCCAAATCACCATCCAGAACCGCGTCAGGATTCCCGGATTCGATTCCGGTCCGCAAATCTTTCACCATTCGGTAGGGATGGAGAACATAGGAACGAATCTGGCTTCCCCAGCCGATTTCCTTTTTTTCCCCGCCGATTTCCGAAACCCTGGACGCCCGCTCCTCCAACTCTCGTTCATAGAGCTTCGCCCGCAACATTCTCATGGCGGTTGCCTTGTTCATGTGTTGGCTTCGTTCATTCTGGCAGGCAGCCACCAATCCGGTCGGAATATGGGTAATCCGGACAGCCGAATCGGTAGTATTCACGTGCTGGCCCCCGGCACCGCCGGAGCGATAGGTATCGATACGAAGGTCTGCATCGGAAATGCTGACATCGACATCGTCATCTATCTCTGGAAAAACGAAGACGGACGCAAAAGAGGTATGTCTTCGGGCATTGCCGTCAAAGGGGGAAATACGAACAAGTCGATGTATACCAACTTCTGCCTTGAGGTAGCCATAACCGTATTCACCATCCAGCGTAAAGGTAACACCCTTGACCCCAGCCTCGTCACCGGCCTGATAGTCGGTTATATCGGTGCGCCAACCTTTCTTTTCACAGTAGCGGAGGTACATGCGCAGCAGCATTTCAGCCCAATCCTGTGCCTCGGTTCCGCCGGCCCCGGCCGTAATGGTAACAAAACAGGAACTCTTGTCATGGGGTCCTGACAGCATTTTCTGAAATTCGGCCTGACAAACCCTTTCCTCCAGGTCGTCAAGCAGAAGTTTCACCTCAGCGCGTGTCTCTTCATCCTCTTCTTCGCTGCCCAATTCGATGAGGACCTTGATGTCTTCCTTGTCGCCTTGGAGGCGGTCCCAGCCATCGACCATTTTCTCGAGAAAAGTTCGTTCCTTCAACACCTTCTGGGCCGTAGCTCCATCGTCCCAGAAGTCGGGAGCGGCGATGCCGGCCTCCATCTCCTGGATATCCTCCCTCTTTCGATCTATGTCAAAGAGACCCCCGGAGAGAGTTGATGCGTTTCTCTATGTCTTCAATTCGTGCAATTTCTTCTCTGAACATGCTGTACTCCTCCGTTAGGTAGTTTCCATCCGAAAACTCCAAAATAATGCTTTCCCCCGTTGGGCTGGGGCTTTCCCGGAGTCTCTCGTACGGCTTCATGGGACAAGAGCGACAGCAAGGAAAGCGCCTGAAGCCGGCAGGCTGCCGATCCGTGTCTCGGGTGGCAACCGATTACGAGAGGCTTCGGGACAGCTCCAGCCCAGCCATTGCCGAGACTTTCCGATGAAATCTAGGTAGAGCCCTGTGACTTCCTGAAACCCAGCAGGGTAATGAAAATGGAGACACCGAGAGATACCAGCGCAAACACGTCTCCGAACCGGGTGTAAATCGTTCCGCCTTGTCCCAGGAGCACCTCCCCGGTAAGGAAACATTCCTTGAAAAGGGGTGTCGTATGCGAGATGTTCCCCTTTTTATCTATAATCGCCGATATTCCGGTGTTTGCAGCCCTGACGAGTGGCACACCATTCTCAACGGCCCGGAGGACCGCCATGGACAGATGTTGATAGGGAGCGGACGATCTCCCGTACCAGCCGTCATTGGTAATATTGACCAGAAGCTCGGCACCTTCGCGAACATAGCGGCGAGACAGCTCAGGGAAGATTCCCTCGAAACAGACTAGAACCCCGATCGTTCCTTTAGCGAGCTGGAGGGTGGCAAGGGAGTCTCCGGGAGAAAAGTCCCCGACACCCTCCACGAGCTTTTGCACAAAGGGAAGCAACTTTGCCAGCGGAACATACTCTCCAAAGGGCACGAGATGCAGCTTGTCGCTGCGACCAAGGACATCGCCGGAAGAAGAAACCAGAAAGGCACTGTTGAAATACCTTCTGCGGTTGCTCGTGTCGTCAAAGGCAGGACTTCCGAAAATCACGGGAGCATGGATCTCGCGTGCCAGACTGGTGATCCTCTCCGATGCCGGCCCTGCTGTCTGAAAGAAAAAGGGAGCCGCGCTCTCCGGCCAGACCACGAGATCCACCCCGCCGGCCGCGGCCTGGCGGGAAAGACGTTCATAGATCAGGATGGTCTCTTCCATAAAAGCAGGATCCCACTTGATTCCCTGGTCAATGTTGCCCTGAATCAGGGCCACCTTCAGGGGAACACCCGTCTGCGGCTGACGAAGCCGGTACGACCCGTATAGCAGAACTGTGGCAAGAAGAACAAGGAAAACCGTTGCACTCCGGTAGGGATACCCGACGCCCTGACTCTTGTTCCGTGCCCTGATGGCCAGATAGATGACACTATTGGCCAGGACCAGGAGGAAGCTTATTCCATAGACGCCGGTAATGCCGGCCACCTGAATAAGGGGAAGTATCCGATATTGGGTATAACCGAGACTTGCCCAGGGAAAACCGGTAAGGAGAAATGAGCGGATAAATTCCAGGCCGACCCAGAGAAAGGGAAAGGATAGCACAATCGGCAGCCCTTTTTGTTCTGCCTTCCGTACCAGAAAGAACAGGAGAAAAAAGAAAGCAGCCAGATAGGCGACCAGCATCAGGTACACGCAGATACTCACCACAAGAGGCAGTTTCCCGAAAGTGGTGACAACAATATTAATCCAGTAGAGGATACCGCCATAGCTGACCAGTCCGGCGACAAAACCGAGCTTGCCGGCTTTTACCGGATTCTTGTGCCCACAGGCGATAAGAAGGGGAACAAAGGCTATCCAGGCCAGGAAGGAGATTTCCGCCTTCGGGAATGAAAGTGTCAGCAGGACTCCGGTAATGACCGCAAGGAGATAGTCGCGTACCGTTACCGAGTTGATACTTCCTGGAGAAAAACGGAATCGATTCACGTGCCTGATGCCTCCGAAGACGATCCCGGCTTCCGCACAATACATACCCGACGAATCTTGCGCTCATCTGCTTCAAGGATCGTCAGCAGGATATCGTCATTTTCGACAACTTCACCTGCGGCAGGTATCTTTCCTGTCAGGTGAAAGATGAATCCTCCGACCGTATCAAACATCTCCCGCTCGATATCAATCCCCAGATATTCCTCCAGGTCCTCGATGGGCAGCCGAGCATCCACGATAATAGAGCCGTCCGGTTGCCGAATCAGCCAGTCTTCTTCAAGATCATACTCATCCTGAATATCACCCACAATCTGCTCAAGCAGATCCTCAATCGTCACCAGTCCCGAGGTCCCGCCATATTCGTCGATGACTATGGCCATATGAACTCTTTTGCGCTTGAATTCCTGCAGCAGTTCTTCAAGGTTTTTCGTCTCGGGGATATAGTAGGGGGCTCGCAGAATCTTTTTCAGGTCGAAAACGGAAATATCCATGCCCCAGTACTTCAGCAGGTCCTTGGCATAGACAAGACCCACGATATTGTCAAGGGTGCCCTGATACATCGGTAGGCGGGAATGGCCGAAAGCAATAATTTTCGAGAGGACTTCCTGGATACTGTCATTGCTGTCGACACAGCCCATATCATTCCGGGGAACCATGATCTCGCGAACCACGGTATCCCGAAAATGAAAAATGGACTGGATCATCGCATTCTCTTCCTGATTGATGAGCCCTTCCTCTTCTCCGGCGGTAATGACCTCCTGGATATCCTCTTCGGTTATCTTCTTACGCCCGGACGCAAACCAGCCGAGCAATAAACCAAACACCGATTTCTTGTTTCCTGAGCCCTCTTCCAATCGAAAAATTCCTCCGTACGGCGGATTGCAGTCTTACCACGGGACGGAATACCAGTGGCTGCAGCCTCCGGCTTTCCGTTCTGCTATCGTATCAATTCAGTTTTTTGAAGATGACCAGCACGGCCAGCGTCAGGACCGTGCCAAGTACCGCGCCAAGGACAACTTCCCGGGTAGTGTGAAGTCGGAGCGCTACCCGGGAATGGCAGACCATCAGCGCAAGTGTCACGGTGAGCAAAGAACTGATGGGGTCCTGGGTGGCAAAAGTAACGGCGGTGGCAATGGCAAAGGCGACTGCCGAATGGCCACTGACGGTTCCTCCTTCCAGAGGGGTTCCCTTGTCCGCGCACGCCTTGAGAATCACCACCATTATCACGACGACCAAAATAGCAACGACAGTTGCCATTTCCGTCGAAATCCCGGCCATACCCAGCGCCTCCCTGTAGACAGGTAAAATATACCTTGAAAGGATCAGACAGCCCATGACCGCCGCTCCGACAGCAGCGATCAGCACCGCTCCGGCAGCCACATCCTTGGCGGCCTTTGCAACGGGATGATACTCGGGAGATACAAGGTCGACGCACAGTTCCAGTGCGGTGTTGACCAATTCCGCAAACAGGACAAAAGACACGGAAACTACGAGCAAAATGAATTCCAGGCTGGAAACCCGCAGAAATAGGACCGCACCAAGTATCACCAGAGCCGCAAGGAAATGATTGCGCATGTGTTTCTGGGTCCTGGCAGCGTAGAGAATGCCTTCGATGGCACAATTTACGGAATCAATGAGACGGGTCGGCTTCACGGGATATCCAGAGAACTCGAATTCGTTGTAGTCTCCGACAGGAATCCTTCGCGCTTCAAAAGCGTGTAGAGCTGTCGCTGTTTCCTCTCCATCCGTTTCGCTTCGGCCTCGCCGGATCTCTCGTGATCATAGCCGGTCACATGAAGTATCCCGTGAAGGAGCAGGAAACCGAGACGCTCGAAAAAGCTGATTCCCTGCTCTTCCGCCTCGCGAAAGGCGGTATCGGCCGAGATAACCACATCGCCGAGGAGTTCGGGGTTCACATCAGCAAAATCCCCTGCCGACATGGGAAAAGAAAGTACATTTGTCGGTTTGTCAAACCCCCGGTAGTCTCTATTCAGCCGGCGAATACTCTTGTCACCAACTATTGTGACAGACAGTTCGCTATCGATGAATCCCAAGGCGTTTAAGGTCCTCTCCGCCAGTTTTCTTATCCTCTTCGCCTCGACTCGATGGCGTCTTTGCCTGTTCCCTATCGCTACTTTCAACAATTTTCTTCCTTCCGCTCACTTTGAATGCCGGCTCAGGATAATCGATCCGGTGGTGATATATTCCGGAAAGTATCCGATTGAAACTATTCGCTATATCATGGAGATTTTTCAAGGTCAGCTCACACTCTTCCAACTGTCCGTCGATAAAAATATTATTGATGATTTTCTGCACCATTCCCTGGATACGGGCAGGAGTCGGGTCGGTAAGCGTCTTGGAAGCAGCCTCCACACAGTCGGCAAGCATGACCAGTCCTGCTTCCCGCGTTTGCGGTTTTGGGCCCGGGTAGCGAAAATCACGCTCGTCAACGTTCCGTGATTCCGGATCTTCGGCATTCTTGGCCTTTTGGTAGAAGAAGGAAATCAGCGCGGTTCCGTGATGCTGGTGGATAATGTCAATGATCGGCAATCCGAGATGCTTCTCCTTTGCCAGTTCCACACCCTCTTTTACATGGGAAATGAGAATCAAGGCGCTCATGCTCGCTGAAAGCTTGTCGTGCCGGTTCTCACCTCCGCACATGTTTTCGATGAAATAGAGCGGCTTGCTTATCTTGCCGATATCATGGTAATAGGCTGCAACTCTCGCCATAAGGGGATTGGCATGGATTGCTTCCGCGGCAGCTTCAACCATTGTTCCGACCAGAATGCTGTGGTGGTAGGTTCCGGGAGCCCGTATCATCAGTTCTCGCAGGACAGGGGAATTAAGGCTGGCGAGTTCCAATAATTTGATGTCGGTCGTATAATGAAAAATATTCTCGATAACCGGAACGGTTCCGGCAACGATAACGGAATTTACCGCCCCACCGATCAGAGCAAAAATAATAATATAAAGAGTTTGCGAGGTAAAGAGATTATCGGAAAGAATCTGAAACGGAATGGCAAGGGCAAGGTTAACGACACTGACCTTCAATCCGGCAGTGTAGATTGTCCCCCGATACTGACACTGGCGCACGCCATGGGCACCGATAATCCCTCCCAGGAGTGCGTAGACGACAATCAGCAGATTGCTGTTGAAAAGCACCCCGAGAAGAATAGCCGTAACTGCGCAGTACACCAGGGCGATTTCGGAATTCAGGATGATCCGTACCAGCATTGTTCCGGCGGCAAAAGGCAAAAGGTAGAAATAAGCGTCGGTGCCTACCCGGGGAAATGGAACTCCCATCGCCGAGGAAATGATAAAAGCTATTTTAAGGAAGAGAAACAGCAGAATTGTCACGAGGGAAAGAAGCAGAAGATCCTTGAGGGTAGGATTGAACTTCCGGATGTTCTTTCTACCGAAACGGTAGGGAAAATAAAACAACACCAGAATCAGGGTAAAGATACCCAAACCTGCCAGGAACCTGTTGACACCCTGCGCGGAGTTGAAGATTTTGTTAAGCTTTACGGCCTGGGCTTCGGAGATCCGCTCTCCTTCCCGAACAATCATCTCTCCCCGTTTGATCTGGTAGACAATCGGGCGGATGGAATTTCTCGCTTCAGTCCTTTTTGCCTCGGTCGCGGCCTGGTTCCGAATGAGACTCGGCTTCAGTGCTTTCTGAAAAAGGCCTTTGACGACCTCAGCCTCTTTTCGGTCAAAACCGGATACACGCATGTCCCGCACAATAATTGCTGCGTCTTTCAAATCGATCGCCGTAATCGACGCGTCTCCAGCGCCGAGCAGGCGGCCGGTCTGATTTTCAATCAGCAATATTCCTTGCCGACGGTCTTCGTTGAACACTGTCTTGTCGCTGACAAGCTTGTGGCGGTAGATACTGTCTGCCATGGAGCCGATTTCTGCCAGTAACGCACGGAAATTTCGAATTTTTTCCAGTGAAGCCAGTTCCACCGGGGTCACGGGACAGCCAAGCTCATCGGAAAGATTTTTCAGCAACGCCTCGCGGTCAGGCTGAGATTGAGTCCGCGAAGCAACAATCAGGGTGAATGCCCGCTCGAATTGCTTTTTCAGCTCGTCACTCTTGGTGAGACGAAGGTCATAGACATAGGGCGTGGCATTTTCTGCTGCAGACCGCAATTTTTCCGTCAGCGCAGGGTCTTCCAGCAGATAGCTCTGGGTAGCCTTGATATCGGCAGATGCAATTTCACCGGCATTATAGCGAGAGGTGTGGAAATGCTGACTGGGAACAATGATCAGAGAGAGGACGAGAGCCGTTACCAGCAAGAGAAACGTTTGAGTCTGCTTTTCGTTTCTGCCGCTGAAGAACCGGTCATTGAGGGAGTCAAGCAGTCGCCTCCCACGCAAAGCGAGTAAAGCTGCTCTATTCTTTTCTTTACTGGCTTTGGAAGTATCGGAGGGCATACCCTGTTTCTGAAACCTCGCCGGAATACCTGAGTTTAGTAGAAAATTCAACGTTAACTATAATCTTTCTCTAGCAACCATGTCAACGTAAACATACCCCGGCGAAAAACCGTTACCAACCATCGTGTTAGACATATTGCATTTATGCAGGCGCCGTACATCTTTCCCATTTACATTAATTGTGATATAAAATCTTCGATAGAGGTCAGGGGCATATACCCCGAAGCAAAGGAGATAATAAATGAGCACAATTGCTGATGTGTATGCACGGGAGATTCTCGATTCGAGAGGCAACCCGACTTTGGAAGTAGAAGTACTGCTGGAGTCCGGGGTAATGGGCAGGGCAGCCGTACCATCGGGAGCCTCCACGGGTGAGCGGGAAGCCCTGGAACTGAGAGACGGCGACGCCGCTCGATACCTGGGAAAAGGAGTTCTCACCGCAGTCAACAATGTGAACACCCAGATCGCGGATCAGATCATCGGGATGGACGCAACCGATCAGGCCGGCATAGATCTGCGCATGATCGAACTGGACGGGACTGAATTCAAAAGTAATCTCGGGGCAAATGCTATCCTCGGTGTTTCCATCGCTGTTGCCAAGGCTGCGGCAGAGGCACTCGGACTGCCCCTCTACCGCTATATTGGCGGCGTAAACGCCCGGGAATTGCCGCTTCCGATGATGAACATCCTGAACGGTGGTGCCCATGCCGACAACAATGTCGATATACAGGAATTCATGATCATGCCTGTCGGTGCCCCAAACTTTTCCACGGCACTTCGTATGGGAGCAGAAATATTCCATTCCCTGAAAAGCGTTTTGAAGAAAAAGGGCTACAACACCTCGGTTGGCGACGAGGGAGGCTTTGCTCCGAACCTGAGTTCCAACGAAGAAGCTCTCCAGGTCATCATGGAAGCGATTGAAAATGCCGGCTATAAGCCAGGAGATGACGTCCTCCTGGCGCTTGACGTTGCCTCGTCCGAGCTTTTCAAGGAGGGCGCATATTACCTGGAAAACGAAAAAACACCAAAAAAGACCGCCGATCAATTGATCGATTTTTACGAAGATCTGGTAAACCGCTATCCTATCATTTCCATTGAAGACGGCATGGCAGAAAACGACTGGGACGGCTGGAAGAAGATTACCGAGCGATTGGGGAAAAGGATCCAGTTGGTTGGAGACGACCTGTTCGTAACCAACGCAAAAACCCTGCAGCAGGGTATCGACAAGGGAGTGGCCAACTCCATCCTGATAAAACTGAATCAGATCGGAACCTTGACGGAAACCCTCGATGCCATCGAAACAGCCAAAAGTGCCGGGTACACCGCAGTCATTTCCCACCGTTCAGGAGAAACCGAGGACACTACCCTGGCCGATCTTGCCGTGGCTGTCAATGCCGGCCAGATAAAAACCGGTTCCCTCTGCCGCACCGACCGGGTCTGCAAATATAACCAGCTTCTTCGCATTGAAGACGAGCTCGACACGACGGCCCTGTTCAAAGGAAAACGCGTCTTCTACAACCTTAGCTAAACAGTTTTCAGCCGGAAACTCTGAATATTGTCCGGGTTGAGATGGGGCTTTCACGGAGTCTCTCGTACGGCTTTATGGCAAACTGGCGACAGGAAGGAAAGCGCCTGAAGCCAGCAGGCTGTTTGATCCGTGTGTAGGGTGGTGACCGATTACGAGAGGCTTCGGGGAAGTTCCAGCTCAGCCCATGCCAAAACTTTTCGGATGGAAACTTAACAGGAACGATTCGCTCTTTGAGGTATCGTATTCCTGTAGTTGCACCCAAAAAGGGCATGGTTTCCATACCATGCCCTTTTTGGGCTCCCACGCTGTCGGACAAACCCTGCTGATTGAACGCCCCTGACAGATTGAAATACCTGCCGTCCCTCGCCCTCCCCCGGAAACCTGCTATACTGAATTACCAATAAGGTTAACGCAGCCTTTTCACAGCGTCATGACCGGTTCGACGGGAGCGGGGCAACAAATTTTTTGCCGAGGGGTGCTACTCTATGCATGTCATCTGGATGTTTCTTCTTTTCATGTTGACAGCAGCGCCGACACAGGCTAAGGAATTCAATGTGTTCGGCGGAATCCTGCAGGATACCGAGGACCATGACCAGACCTACACCTGGCAACTGGAATACCGTCAGCAGTTTCAGGAGAATTTTGCTTTCAGCATCACCTATCTGAATGAAGGTGCCTTTCCAGTTCACTCCCGGGACGGTCATGCGGCTCAATTGTGGGCACGGCTGCCCCTGGCAGACAACCGTCTTGCTTTGGGGCTCGGTGCTGGACCCTACTTTTATTACGACACGATTCCCTATCGCATCAGCGGCTACAGCCTCAACGACCACGGCTGGGGCGCGCTGGTCAGTCTCGACGCAACACTCTATACCCGCAGTCGCTGGCTTTTTCTCCTCAGAGGCAATTGGGCGGCAACCGGAAGCAGCATCGACACGGTCTCCGCCTCGTTCGGCATCGGCTACCGGTTGGGTGACATCACCTCGCCGCCCATCAGACCCGAAGAAAGTGATACCGCGGAACGCACAGCGCACAACGAAATCACCCTTTTTGCCGGTCAAACGAGCGTCCACAACAAGGGACCGTCCCACTCTTTTGCCGCAGGACTCGAATACCGCCGTCACCTTCTTCGGTACCTTGACGGGACCGCCGGACTCCTCTACGAGGGCGACAACAGCCTGAGCCGCAGGTACGGCCTCGCAACGCAGCTATGGCTCACCCAGACTTTTTTCGATGATACCCTGCACCTGGGTTTCGGTGCCGGTCCGTATTTTTCCTATGACCGTCGAAGAACCGAGGAAGGCCAGGACCACAAGCTGACCATAGCGAAAATCATAACCATGACATCTGGATATCGCTTCACTCCTGACTGGGGAGCAAGGTTCTCCTGGCACCGTGTGATCACAAACTATGAACGAGACGCAGATATCTATCTACTGGGCATAAGCCGATATTTTTAGACTTGCTTACATGAGTTTTTATTACAAAATCGTTGCAAATCTTATAAATCTGGACTATACATACCAAAAACTACACTTCCCACATCACATTACAGTTTCCTGAAAGATCTGCTGATGGACAAAAATCATAGACAATATCCTGCCAAAACTGTTGCAGTCGGCACTTCACCCGCCGGTCTGATAGCGGAAAGCCTCCGGGACGTTCTATTCCGGATAACGCTCCCCGAGGGCAGGTACGAACACATCAGTCAGGCGGTAAGGAATGTCACAGGATATCCTCCCGGCAACTGGTATCATAACCCGTTCCTTCTTCTCGAAATCATTCTTCCCGCCTGGCGAGCAAAATTCGAACGTGAATTCAGGAAATTTCTCCGCGGCTGCGGACGGGAGGACCATACGTTCCCTATCCGTCATCAACAGGGAGATATCCGCTGGATTCATCTTCGAACCACGCTGCTCAGAGATGAACAGGGAAAAGCACGTGCCATTGAGGGGCTTGCTTTGGATATTACGGAGAAAAAACAGGAGGAAATGGAGCGAGAACAGCTGATCCGGGAACTAAAAAAAGCGTTGGCCGAGGTAAAAACCCTTAGTGGTCTGCTTCCCATCTGCAGCTTCTGCAAGAATGTCCGGGATGATCAAGGCTACTGGAAACAGATAGAATCATATATAACCGAGCACAGTGAGCTGTTCTTCACCCATGGGTTGTGCCCCGATTGCCTTGCGCATCATTACCCGCAATACACCTCGGCACTTTCAGCCGCAAAGAACGACCCGAAGATTTGAAGGAAGTCACCCTCACCTTCCAGCACCAACCGTAGAAGCACTCACTCCGGCAAAAATGGTAGCGAAAACAACTTCGGCTGCACTTCCGTGCACGTCACAAGCCTGATTTCATCCCAGGGGCTGGAAGGCGCCCCCTTCTTTTCAGAGTGAAGTAAGAACCTTGAGCAGATGGGGGATCAGCTGTTTCTTGCGAGACATGACACCCTTTAGTTCATAAAGATGAGGTTCTAACTGGGGATAGCCCATCACATGGGCGATCTGGTTCATCCCTTCCACAAGAAACAGAGTCGTCTCGGTGTAAATGTCGGTAACCATGAGACCCGCAAGGGGCAGCCGTTCCTCGGACCGGATACGTTTTAGTGCACTGCGCAGATCTTCTTTCAGACCATGGAATTCGTCGAAACCAACCACCTCTACCTGACCAACGCCAATATGGGTGGTGCCGACGGCAAAATGCTTGAAGTCTGAGCGTATCGCTTCTTCGGGTGACGGATGGGGAGCAAAACCACTACAGGCGGTAAAAATCTCCCTGCCAAAAACACGATGATCAAGCCCGGCGATTTCCTCAAGCCAGACAACCATTTCCCTATCACGGTCGGTGGTTGTAGCTGATCGCAGGATGACGGTATCCGAGAGGATGCCCGCCAGAAGCAGTGCGGCCATGTTTTTTTCCGGACACACCCCACGCTCCCGATAGAGGGAGGCAACGACGGTACAGGTGCTCCCTACCGGAGAAGTCATGAAGGCAATGGGAAGGCTCGTTCCCGGATTTCCGAGTTTGTGGTGGTCGATAACTTCCAGGATTTCCACTGATTCAGCCCCCGGCACCGCCTGACCCAACTCATTGTGGTCAACGAGAATCAGCGCAAAGGGTACTGGCGTTAGAAGCGATGACTTCGTGGCAATCCCGGCAAGTGTTCCGTCCTCTTCCACGGCTATCACTGCGGACTCACCGCCTTGAACGAGGCGTACACGTAGATGCTCGAACGGCTCGCTGATTCCAATTCGGGAAAATTTTTTCTCTACGAACTGCGACAGCGGGGGGGCAAGCTTTGCAAGACCTGCAGCCGTGGCCGTATCAAAAGAAGTGGAAAGGATCGAAACGCCATTTTTGCGCGCCCTGTCCACCAGATCTTCATCAACCCCGAGACCTCCGGTAATCACCAGCAACCTGACGCGACGCTCGATGGCCGCCTCCTGGATGGAGCGTCGGTCACCGGTCATGATCAGCAGCGAAGAGGGATCAAATCCCTCTATACGCGTTGAAAACGATTCCTCCAGCATGGCACCGATAAAAAGATGCAGTTTTTCCACCTGGAAATCCGGGTTCCCGGCCAGGAATGTTCCCTGCAAGCAGGCAGCCAACCCGGCAAGGGAAGCTTCAATAGTGCGCGAGGAATTCGAACCGGCAACGAGATATTTTTCCGAAAGTTTGAGCAGGGAAACAATACCAATTGGAAAGTCTCTTTCGTCAACTACCGGCAAGACCCTTACTGAATGACGATGAAAGAGCTCCAGTGCTTCCTTGAGAGTCAGATCCGGACGAGCGGTAATGGGCGGACGGCTTAACACATGGTTAACTTTGGGATGGACATCAGTCAGGTATTCCGGCGGATCAATGCCGAGACGCTCCAGAACGTAGCGTGTCTGAGGATTTGGTGTGCCGGCCATGGCAGGTGA